>Ga0310826_100924_pt1 | contig 20259 bp, 18 predicted proteins | sample WT_ome_FD_201306 | JGI IMG/M metagenome (GOLD analysis project Ga0310826, IMG submission 201306) | Sorghum-adapted microbial communities enriched on wild type (WT) sorghum from Joint BioEnergy Institute, Emeryville, California, United... ... | reverse complement strand
CGGCGACCGGCACATCCCGCAGCAGATGCTCCCGCCGGTCATGCACCACAGCCCGTGTGCCACATTGCCCACAGCAGATCTCGGTTGCGGTGGTCTCCACCAGCAACTCCAGCTCACCGCCGTACTCGCCCGCCGCGAGAACAACGAACCCGGGCAGGTCAACGATGACTTCCGCGCAGCAACTGGTAGCGTCAGCACCCACTGGGGCCTCCCTAGATCCGCGGTTTGGTCGCTTCGGATCATGAGGCCCCAGCCCTCAATCAGCCATCACCCTCGATAGCGTGTCGCAGCTGGCCTCCCACATTCATGGCGAAGAGCCTATTTGGCCGATATGTCGTTGGCCGACATCGCTGAGCTGGAACGGGTTTCGGAGAACACGATCAAACAGCGACTGCACCAGGGACGAGCCTCCCTCGCCGGCGTTCTCAGAAAACCGAGATCGGGGGTCGGCCATGCGTGAATCCGATGAGCTGGTCTCCGCATTTACCGAGTTGGAGACTTTCGTGCGCGAAACGAGTAGGCTGCCCGGGCTGGCGGCCGCCCGGTCGGAGGCGGACCGGCGCCGCCGCGGCCGCTTGGCGGTCTGGTCGGCGGCAGCCGCCGCCTTTCTGGTGCTGGCCGGCACGGCGGTCGTGGCTAACTGGCTCCCCCGAAGCGGCGACACGGGTCTCGAACCGTCGCCGTGGGTCACGGCGGAGCCGACGCCGTCGGGAACGCGCGGCCCGCTACCTATGGTTCTGCTGTCGGACATGACACCATCGGACCAGCTCCGGAACGCCGTCCTCGACGTCCCGACGTTGAACCCCGCTGGCTGCCCGGACGGTCGCATCCAGTTCGTGGACGGGGCCTTCGGTTCGGTGGAGTCGGGCGGCCGGCTCGTGATGGACGTCGCCGCCTATGGCGATATCGACGCGGACGGTAACGATGATGTCGTCGTCGCATTGAACTGTACCGTGCTGTTCGGAAATCACGGCGTGACCTCGACGCAGGTGGTCGCCTACTCCGGCCCGGAGCGGACTCTGCTCGCACCGCTCACCGCCGGGAATGACATTTTGGTGACCGGCCTACAGGTGCACCCCGATGGTGCGGTCGACGTGGGTCTGGCGTCGGTCGGCTCGTCGCGTGTCCAGATCGGGTCGATGGTGTTTGATCGCTTCCACTGGACCGGCTCCACGTTCGACCTGATTTATCACGTCGATGTGAGCGAAGAAGGGCTGCCTGGGGCGGAGGTCACGGCGTCGCCAGCGACCCTTCAGCTCACCCCCGGCGGGCCGGCGCAGATCGTCGAGGTCACTGTTCGCAACAACCGTCTCAGCCTGCCCTGGCCCATGCGCCTCGACCTGGGGACGTCGGCCCCGGTCACCGTCGAGGTCGAGGGGTCGGCCAACGTGGTGGACGGGACGGCGCGTAAGTTGTTGATCACGACGCCAAATGCGGGCCAGACCGTGACGATCACCCTGCGGGTCGCGCTGCCGGCAGGAGCCACGCTGCCCGACGGGGCGTCGATGTCAGTGATTGCGTGGGCGTACCCGATCCAGGCGAGCGTCGCAACCATTGATTTCATCCCGGCGTGAGGGTCAGTCGTGCGGGCCCTCGTAGGAGGTCCGCAGGGCGGCCCGGGCCGCGGTGAGTTGCTGGTGGGCCGACCGTACGGTCGCGGCCAGCTTGTCCAGTGCGGATGGATTGAGCTTGGGGACGACCAGGGCCAACACGTCGTCGGGTCCGATTCGGCGTCGCGAGCTGGAGGTCCCGGTGCCGAGCGGCCGCAACTGGGCCCGGACCGGAGGCGAGTACAGCAGCGCCAGTACCGCGTACGGGTCCACTGAGGACCGGAACACGCCGAACTCGGCCGACACCTGGACCGGCTCGCCGGGCGGAACCACGGTGGCCCGTAGCTGGGCCGGGTTGAGCAGGCTGACGATGAGCTCACCCGGCTCGGCCAGCACGCCGGGCGTCACAGGCGCGTAGCTGCGGGACGCGTGCCAGTCGACCGTCCCGAGGTCGTCGATGTGCAGGACGGAAACGAACGGGCTCGTGACGCTTCGGCAGCGCCGCGGGGGAACGGCGGTCAGGTACTCGGCCAGCCGTACCCCGCCGGCGTCGATGAGCGACCGTCGGGCAGCCACGGCGGCCGGGTCGAGGTGCGCCGGATCCAGGGTCCGCAGTGTGTCCCGATCGACGACCGCCACGAGCGGCGACTCGCTCACCAGGGCCGGGGGGTCGTGGGCCGGCGCCTCGTTCCCGGCCGTGCCCAGCGACGAGAGGACGAGTGACGCCACCGCCGGCAACTCATCGCCCGCCGGGTCCGGCACCGGCCGCCCGGCCCGGGTCACGTACCCCACATGCCCCACCCGCGCCAGCACGACCCGCCGCGCGTCCCTCGTGTCAGGAGGGCGTCCTTGTTGGGCAATAACCGTCAACAGGGCGTCCTTCCTGGCACGGGCACTGGCACGGGCACTGGCACCGGCACGGGCACCAGCACCACCAGTGCGGCGCAGGAACAGGGCGCTGGTGCGGGCCACGGTGCCGCTGAGGGCGAACGTGACCGGCGGCAGCGAGATCACGGCCAGCGGCTCCACGCCGGCGGACGGGTCGGCGAGCAGAGCCCGCACCGGGGCCGAAGCCAGCACCCCGTCGGGCAGGATGATGCCCAGCACCCCGCCGGGGGCGAGCAGGGTCAGGGCCCGAGCCAGGCCGGCGAGACTCGGGTCGATCCGGGTGCGGTTCTCGATGGTCGGTACCACGGCGGCCGTCCGGGCGATGCCCTCGGCCGAGTCGTACTGGCCCTCGCCGAACGGGGGGTTGGTGAGGATCAACGGCACCCGGCCCGCGAGGGAGTCCACAGTGGAGTCGGTCGCCGAGTCGCGGACCGTCCACACGAGCGGCTGACGGACGCCGTAGAGGAGCAGGTTGACCCGAGCCTTGGCCGTGGCCGAGGCGGAGACGTCGACCCCGAAGGGCCCGGCCGCCCGCAGGGGATGGTCCGGCGGTAGCGCGGCCAGCAGGGCGACGAGGAACCGCCCCGTGCCGCAGTAGGGGTCGCCGAAGCCCGGCGTCGCGACCGGGCCGGCGTCGCCCGGGGCGGGCAGCTCGGCGGTGACCAGCGGCACGGCGACGTCGGCCATCATCCGGGCCACCCCGCTGGGCGTGAGGTAGGTGCCGAGCCCACCGGTGTGGTCGTACCGTCCGGCCAGCAGGGCGTCGAAGGCGGTGCCGAGTGCGTCGATCCCGCGACCGGCCCCGGCGGTGTCCATCGCGGACGCCTGCGTCACGATGGCGGTGGCGATCTCGTCGGCGGCGGCCAGGACGTCCGGCTGGGTGAGACGGAACGGCTCGTCCAAGGGCCAGACCGGGTGGGCATGGCCGGCTGCGTCGCGGGCCATCAGGGCCGGGTCGCGCAGGGCGGCTGCGAACGCGGCCCGGTAATCGGTGACGACCGCGCCCGTCCGGGCCGCCCAGAGGCGGATCAGCAGCAGCTTGGCCACCTCGTCGACGGCCGCGTTGCTTGAGGCGAGGCCACCCCGGCGGTAGAGGAGCTGATGCAGCTCGTCGAACCGGCGGTGCAGCTCGATCTCGGCCGCGCCCCACGAGCCGGCCACCCCGAGCAAGGGACGGTCGGAGGTCATCACCGGCGGGCGCGCGGAGGGCCACACTGGGCGGGCCGCCATGGGTGTGACCTTAGCGACGCTGGCCGCGCGGCGGGCGCACCCTGACGGCGGCCGGGTGCGATCGTTGACCGCGATCGTGTACCCGCGAGTAACCAGCAACGAGGGGGAGGGACCCGTGTTCGCGTGGTGGGGTCGGGCCGTGGTGCGGGCGCGGTGGTTCGTGCTCGCCGCGACGCTTGCCGTGGTGGCGGTCGGCGCCGTCTGGGGCACCGGCATCTTCGGGGCGCTCGCCAGCGGCGGCTTCGACGACCCCGCCAGCGAATCCAGCCGCGCCCACGCCCTCATCGAGGAGCGGTTCGGCTCGACCGGCGACGACCTCACGATCCTGTACACCCACCCGACGGCTACGGCCGACCAGCCGGCGCTGGCCGGGCCGGTGCAGGCGGTGCTGGACCGCCTGGAGGGCCGCCCCGAGGTGGTGGCCATCGGGTCGCTCTACGACGGCGAGCACCCGACGTACGTCTCCACCGACGGGCACAGCACGTACATCACCCTGCGGCTGCGCGACAACGACGAGGACGGCAAGCTCGCCGACCTGCGGGCGCTCGAGCCGCTGCTGGAGGCGGGCGGCGAGGTCGACACCGAGGTCGGTGGGATCTACGCGTTCCTGCGCGACGCCAACGAGCAGGTCGAGGCGGACATCGTGCGGGCCGAGCTCATCTCGGCGCCGGTGCTGTTCGTGCTCCTGCTGGTGATCTTCCGGGGCCTGGTCGCGGCGGTGAGCCCGCTGCTCGTGGGCGGCGTGGCCATCCTCGGCGGCTTCGTGGTGACCCGGATCGTGGCCAGCCTCACCGAGGTGTCGGTTTTCGCCGCCAACGTGATCACGCTGCTCGGGCTGGGTATGGCGATCGACTACGCCCTGTTCATCGTGGGCCGGTTCCGGGAGGAGTTGGCCGCGGGCCACCCGACCGCCGTCGCGGTGGAGCGGACGCTGCGCACCGCCGGGCGTACGGTCGCCGTCTCCGGGCTCACGGTGACGCTCGCGCTCTCCAGCCTGCTGCTGTTCCCGATGGGCTTCCTCAAGTCGGTGGCGTACGGCGGCATGGCGGCGGTCCTGGTCGCGATGCTGGCCGCCCTCACCTCGCTCCCGGCCCTGCTCGCCGTGCTCGGGCCCCGCATCAACGCGCTACGGATCGGCCGCGCCCGGCGGGCCACCGCGGCCGGGGACGGCCGGCGGGGCGCCTGGGAGCGGCTGGCCCTCAGCGTCATGCGGCGGCCGGTGATCTACCTGACCGTGACCGCGGCCGTGCTGGTGGGGCTCGCGGTGCCGTTCCTGCGGGCCGAGTTCGGTGGGTTCGACGAGCGCGTGCTGCCCGAGGGCACGCCCAGCCGGGTGGTGTCGGAGCGACTCGCCGCGGACTTCCCGGGCGGGGGGACCTCGCCGGTGGTCGCGGTCGTCGACGGGGCCACGCCGGAGCAGGTCCAGCAGTTCACGGCGCGGGTGTCCGCCCTGCCGGGGGTCGACGCGGCCGGGGTGCAGTTGACCGACGGGCGGGTCTCGGTGGTGGCGGTGCTCTACGACGGCAGCGTCACCTCGGACGTGGCCAAGGACGTGGTCCGGCAGGTGCGGGACCTTCCCGCTCCGGACGGCGCCGAGGTGCTCGTGGGCGGGCGGACCGCGGCCAACCTCGACCAGGTCAGCTTCCTGTCGGCCCGGCTGCCCTGGATGGCGCTGTACGTCTTCGCGGTCACGTTCGTGCTGCTCGTGCTCGCCTTCGGCTCGGTCGTGCTGCCGATCAAGGCGATCGTCATGAACGTCATCTCGATCGGGGCGTCGTTCGGCGTGATCGTCTGGGTGTTCCAGGACGGCCACTTCGCCGACGCGCTCGCCTTCACCCCGCTCGGCGCGCTGGAGCCGACCAACCTGGTGCTGCTGCTCGCCGTGCTCTTCGGCCTGTCCACCGACTACGAGATCTTCCTGCTCTCCCGGGTGCGGGAGGAGTACCTGCAGACCGGCGACAACACCGCCTCGGTCGCGGCCGGGCTGCAGCGTACGGGCGGCATCATCACGGCGGCGGCGCTGCTGCTCATCGTGGTGGTCGCCGGGTTCGCCACCGGCGGAACCCAGTCGATCAAGGTGCTGGGCATCGGGACGGTGGTCGCGGTCGCGGTCGACGCGGCCCTGGTCCGCACGCTGCTGGTGCCGGCGACGATGCGGCTGCTCGGTCGCTGGAACTGGTGGGCGCCCGGCCCGATCGCCCGGCTGTATCAGCGTATTGGAATTAAGGAGAGTGAGGGCCTCCGGGCGACGCCGGCCGGGGGCGATCGGTGAGAATCAGGCCGTGGAGCGGCCGGATACGCCGAGAAGGTCGGGTTCGCCTCAGGGAAGAGACGACGGCGCGGGCACGGGGCCCGGCCGGCGCGACGTACCCAGCCCGCGGGACGTGCCGGGCTCGCGGGACGTGCTGGGCTCGCGGGACGGGCCCGGCCGGGGCGACCAGGCCGGCCGGAGCAACGGGCCCGGCCGGGGCGACGGGGTCGGCCCGCGAGAGATCGTGCTGCTCGGCTCGACCGGGTCGATCGGCACGCAAGCGGTCGACATCGTGCGGCGCAACCCCGACCGGTTCCGCGTCGTTGGCATCGGCGGGCAGGGCAACAACGTGGCGCTGCTGGCGGCCCAGGCGCTCGAGCTGGGCGTGGAGGTCGTCGGCGTAGCCAAGGCGTCGGCCGTGCAGGACCTGCAGCTCGCCTTCTATGCCGAGGCGAGCAAGCGGGGCTACGCCACGGGCGACTTCAAGCTTCCCAAGATCGTTGCCGGGCCCGACGCGATGTCGGAGCTGGCGCAGTGGCCGTGCGACGTGGTGCTCAACGGCGTGGTCGGGTCGCTGGGCCTGCACCCGACGCTGGCGGCGCTGCGGGCCGGACGGACCCTGGCGCTGGCGAACAAGGAGTCGCTCGTGGCGGGTGGGCCGCTCGTCCGCGCGCTGGCCCGGCCCGGGCAGATCGTCCCGGTCGACTCGGAGCACAGCGCGCTGGCCCAGTGCCTGCGGGCCGGCCGGGCCGGGGAGGTCCGCCGGCTCATCCTCACCGCCAGCGGCGGACCGTTCCGGGGGCGCCCGCGGGAGTCGCTGGTCGACGTCACCCCGGAGCAGGCGTTGGCCCACCCCACCTGGTCCATGGGCCCGGTCATCACGATCAACTCGGCCACCCTCGTGAACAAGGGCCTCGAGGTGATCGAGGCGCACGAGCTGCTCGGGGTGCCGTACGACGACATCGAGGTCATGATCCATCCGACCTCGGTGATCCACTCCATGGTCGAGTTCACCGACGGGTCGACGATCCTCCAGGCCAGCCCGCCGGACATGCGCCTGCCGATCTCGCTGGCGCTGGGCTGGCCCGACCGGGTGCCCGACGCCGCGTCGGCCGTGGACTGGCGTAGCTCCCACGTCTGGGAGCTGCACCCGCTCGACGAGGAGGCGTTCCCGGCGGTGGCGCTGGCCAAGGCCGCCGGCCGGGCCGGACGCTGCCGGCCGGCCATCTACAACGCGGCCAACGAGGAGTGCGTGGCCGGGTTCGTTCAGGGCGCCCTGCCGTTCCTGGGGATCGTGGACACCGTGGCCCGTGTGTTGGAGGAGGCGCCCGATTTCCCCGAACCAGGTACGGTCGATGACGTGCTCGCTGCCGAAGAGTGGGCCCGTACCCGGGCTCGGGAACTGATCGGGACCGCCGCACGAGGTCAGGCCGAGGCCCGGCCGCGAGGGTTTGCCGAGGGAGCCTGATGGAGATTCTGGGCATCATCATCTTCGCGCTGGGGATCCTCGTCTCCATCGCCCTGCACGAGGCCGGCCACATGTGGTCGGCGCGGGCGTTCGGCATGAAGGTGACCCGGTTCTTCATCGGGTTCGGGCCGACGCTGTTCGCCTTCCGGCGGCGCGGCGTGGAGTACGGCGTCAAGGCGATCCCGGCCGGCGCCTTCGTCAAGATCGTCGGGATGACGCCCCAGGACGACGACGTCGAGCCGGGGGACGAGCACCGGGCGATGTGGCGCTACCCCGTGTGGAAGCGCACGATCGTCTTGGCCGCCGGGTCGCTGACCCACTTCGCGCTCGGTCTGGTGATCCTCTGGTGCACGCTCGCGTTCGTGCCCATGGCGCAGGAGGCGCGGCTGCTGAGCGGGCCGGTGACCATCGACACGGTCGCCGAGTGCACCGAGAAGACCGTGGAGTACGACCCGAGCACCGGCGGCCTCAAGCGGTGCGACCCGTCGGTCGACCCGCCGAGCGTGGCCGCGACCATGGGTCTGCAGCCGGGCGACACGATCATCGCGTTCAACGGGCAGCCGGTCGACGGGTGGGAGTGGCTGACCGACCGCGTGCGGGCCGCCGGGGGACAGGCCGTGTCGCTGACCATCCAGCGCGGGGACGAGACCTTCACCCGCACCGGCACGCTGCCGACCGTGCTGCGCCTCAAGAAGGAGGTGCTCAACAGCGACCGTCCGGCCTCCACGATCACCGAGGCGGACCTGGAGCCCGTGGGTGTGCTCGGCGTCTCCCCGCGTACCCCTCGCGGGGTCTACGGGCCGGTTCGGGCATTCTCGCTCACCGGCGAGTACACGGCGCAGATCTTCACCAACACCTTCGCCGCGCTGGCCAGGTTCCCCGAGAAGGTGCCGAAGCTGTGGGCGGCCCTCACCGGTGAGCCCCGGGACCCGGAGACCCCGATCAGCGTGATCGGCGCGAGCATCATCGGCGGACAGGCGTTCGCTGCGGGCGAGATCTCGTTCTTCCTCATGTGGCTCGCCGTGCTGAACTTCTTCGTCGGCATCTTCAACCTGGTGCCGCTGCTACCGCTCGACGGTGGGCACATTGCGATCGCGTGGTTCGAGAAGGCCCGGTCGTGGCTGTACGCCCGGTTGGGTCGGGCCGACCCGGGACGGGTCGACTACATGAAGCTGCTGCCCGTCACGTACGTGGTGATCCTGCTCTTCGGCGGGCTCACGCTGCTGACGGTCGCCGCCGACATCGTCAATCCCATATCCCTGTTCCCGTGACCGGTGTAGGTGATCCCCCGTGACCGCCGTGACGAACTCCGGGCCCTCGGCCCAGCCTTCCGCGTCGTCTCCCCAGCGGACCGTCAACCTCGGCATGCCGAGCGCTCCGCCGCCTCCGCTGGCGCCGCGCCGGCAGAGCCGGCAGGTCATGGTCGGCTCGGTGCCGGTTGGCGGCGGGGCCCCGATCAGCGTGCAGTCGATGACGACCACGCTGACGGCCGACGTGAACGCGACCCTGCAGCAGATCGCCGAGCTCACCGCGGCGGGCTGCCAGATCGTCCGGGTGGCGGTGCCGTCGCAGGACGACGTGGCGGCGCTGCCGGCGATCGCCCGGAAGTCGCCGATCCCGGTGATCGCCGACATTCACTTCCAGCCCAAGTACGTCTTCGCCGCCATCGACGCCGGTTGCGCGGCCGTGCGGGTGAACCCGGGCAACATCAAGAAGTTCGACGACAAGGTGGGCGAGATCGCCCGGGCGGCCCAGGACGCCGGTGTTCCGATCCGGATTGGCGTGAACGCCGGCTCGCTCGACCCGCGGCTGCTGGAGAAGTACGGCAAGGCCACGGCGGAGGCCCTGGTCGAGTCGGCGTTGTGGGAGTGCTCGCTCTTCGAGGAGCACGGTTTCCGCGACATCAAGATCTCGGTGAAGCACCACGACCCGGTGGTGATGATCCGGGCCTACCGGCTGCTGGCGCAGCAGTGCGACTACCCGTTGCACCTCGGCGTGACCGAGGCGGGGCCGGCGTTCCAGGGCACCATCAAGTCGGCCGTGGCGTTCGGGGCTCTGCTCGCCGAGGGGATCGGCGACACGATCCGGGTCTCGCTCTCCGCGCCACCCGTGGAGGAGGTGAAGGTCGGCACGGCGATCCTCGCCTCCCTCGGGCTCAAGGAGCGCGGGCTGGAGATCGTGTCGTGCCCGTCCTGCGGCCGGGCCCAGGTCGACGTGTACCGGCTGGCCAACGAGGTCACCGCGGCGCTGGAGGGCTTCCCGGCTCCGCTGCGGGTGGCCGTGATGGGCTGCGTGGTCAACGGCCCGGGCGAGGCGCGCGAGGCCGACATCGGCGTGGCCTCGGGCAACGGCAAGGGCCAGATCTTCGTCCGGGGTGAGGTGACCCGGACCGTGCCCGAGTCGCAGATCGTCGAGGTGCTCATCGAGGAGGCGATGAAGCTCGCCACGGAGATGGGGATCGACCTCAGCGAGCCCGCTTCGGGCGGGGGCGCCGTCGTAACCGTCCACTGAGGACTCTCCTATGGAGACGGAGTCCCGCGAGGAGCCTCCGGCCAGGTGGGTAGGTCGGGCCACGCCCCGTCCGCCGGTCGACCCGTGGGCGACCGCCGAGCAGCCGATCGTGCCGCCGCACTTCGCTCCGCCGCCGCAGATCGTCTACGTCGAGCGGCCGCGACCGCGGCGGGGGTGCCTGTTCACCCTCGGGGTGCTGGTGGCGCTCCTCGCGGGCGCGGCCACGCTCCTGCTCATCGCCGGCCAGGCCCTGCGCGGGCTGATCGGCGGCGGTGTCGCCGCGCCGACGGCCCCACCGGAGCCGTCGGCGTCGTCCTCGTCCGAGCCGCTGCCGACCACGGCGCCCCCGGCCCGGCCGGGCGTGGGGGACCCCGTCCGGGACGGCAAGCTCGAGTTCGTGGTGCTCGGCGTGAGCTGTGGCGTGCACCAGGTCGCGTGGGCCCTGTTCACCCAGCAGGCCGACGGGCAGTTCTGCGTCGTCGATGTGGGCGTGACGAATACAGGGACCGACCAGGTGATCTTTCCGGGCGCAGGCCAGTACGTCTACACGGCCGACGACCTGCGGGTGCGCAGCGCCTCCGCTGCGAACATCGTGGCCAACCAGGGCCATCTGGATCTGTGGTTCATCGACGGTAGTGCGACCATCACGGTGAAGCTCGTCTTCGACATCCCCGCCGAGGCGACACTGGCGACCATCGAGCTGCACGATTCGCTGCTCTCGAACGGCGTCACGGTCGCCGTGACCGGGGACTAGGGCTACGGCCGGGCGGCCTACCCGAAGAGCCGGCTGCTGGCCTCCTCGACCACCTGGCGCAGGATCTGCGTGGGCAGGCCCGAACCCCAGACCCAGACGCCGTCCTTGTCGATCAGCGGTTGCGCTTCGTCGCGGTTGCCGACCCAGACGGCGATGGCCAGCTCACTGGTATAGCCGAGGCTCCACGCGTCGGAGTTACCGAGGCCCGCCGCGTACTCCCAGGCTCCGGTCGTGATGGCCAGGCCGTTGGTGCCGGTCCTCGCGGTCAGGGTGTCGGTCACTGCGGCCACCTGGTCGGGGGTGAGCACGGCTTCTCCCGTCGGCTCGGGTTCGCGGTAGAGGACCTCGGTTCCCTTGCGGACCTCGCGGACGAAGTGGGTCGGTGCCGGCACCCCACCGGCGGCGAGGGTGGCCATGGCGGTCGCCTGGTCGACGACGGTGACCCAGTTCTGCCCGATGCCGGCCTCGAAGCCGAACTTCCCCTCGGTGTCGCTGAGGTCGGCCGTGGTGAGGTCGACGCGGACACCCCCGTCGCTCCACAGGGCCGTGATCCCGAGGTCGCGTACCATGGTGAGCAGCGCGGGGACGCCGACGGCCACGGTCACGTCGTAGAACGGCACGGCCAGCGAGTAGATGAGCGCGTCGCGCAGGGTGCAGGTCCGACCGTCCGGGCTGCTCCAGCAGATGCCCGTGTTCCGCACCGGGTTGGCCGGATCGCGGCCGACCTGCTCGTGCGGCGTCCACTGCCACCGGGAGTCCAGCGAATGCCCGGCCCGGAGGGCGGCCGCGAGCGTGTAGACCAGGAAGGAGCCGCCCGGCGGGTGGGCGCCGAAACCAGCCAGCTGCCCGTCGTCACCGCGGTAGACGCCGGCGTAGTCCGCTCCGTACGCCTCGGGGCCGCCGTAGTAGGCGAGCACCCGGCCGGTGCCGGGCTCGATCACCACCGCGGCCGCCTGAAGGTTCGACGGCTGGCCGGACATCGGGGATCGGTCGGCCGTGCCGTGCGCGGCCCTCGTGAGGATCGCCTCGATCTTGGGATCGATGGTCGTCGTAATGGAGTATTCGCCGTTACGGATCGCGTCAAAGGTCCACCCCTCGAAGGGCGAGCCCGGGGTGTGCGTGAGCTCGGAGAGGACCTGGTGCGCCACGATGCCGACCGGTTCGTCGGTCGTGCGTCCGGGGGCGCCGTGACGTTCGCGCTCTTCCGGAAGTACGTCCACGCGGCCGCCTCGATGCCGTACGTGTTGCGGCCGAACGGGACGGCGTTGAGGTACTGCTCCAGGATCTGCTCTTTGCTGTGTGTCGCCTCCAGCTTGAGGGCGAGCACCCCCATCCGAGCCCGGCTGGCCGGGTCGGTCTCGGTCAGATCCCGGGTGTGGCGGAGGACGGCCCGGGTGATGGGACTGGCCGCGGCCGACCAGAACCCCGGGTCCTCAGCGGCGACGGCCACATCGATGACGGCCGGCACGAGCTTCTCGTACGGCACCACGATGCGCTGGGCGTTGCCCATGCGGGCCAGGACCGTGCCGTCGGCGTAGTACAGCGTGGTGGTCTCCGGCAGTGCCAGCGGCGGCGGGAGCTTGACGCCGTACCAGCCCACGACGCTGACCGCACCGCCGGAGACGAGCAGCGCGGCCGCCACCACGAGGGCGACCCGCCAGCGGCGACGTCGCCGCGACCGGGTCGGTGGTGGTCCGGACGGCGGCTCTGAGTCGAGCGGTTCGACGGTGACGGTCAGGTCGGTCGTTCCGGTCATGCCGGAGACGGTATCGATGCCCCTATGTCCCGGGCGACCCCAACCGGGGTCATTCGGCCAGGATCGCGTAGAGCTTCTTGCGGGCCTCGATGACGACCTCGATGGCGCGGCGGCGTTGCTCCTCCGTGCCGGTCGTCATGATCTGGCGCAGCGCGGTCACCGCGGCGAACCCGGCCTCGCGCAGCTCGCCCAGGTTGCGGAACAGGTCCTCGTCCCCGATGCCCTCCCAGGGCGCCGGACCGGCCTGCTCCGCGGCGGCGCGGCCCGCCTCGGTGAGCGTGAAGCGCTTACGCCCGTCGGACTCGGAGCTGACGATGAGTCCTTCGTCCTCAAGAAGTTGGAGCGTCGGGTAGACCGAGCCCGGGCTGGGCCGCCAGATTCCGCCGGTCCGCGTCTCCAGCTCAGTGATCATCTCGTATCCGTGCATGGGTCGTTCCCGCAGGAGCGCCAGCACGGCGGCGCGAACGTTCGCCCGGCCGCGACCGCCGCGTGGGCCGGGGCCACGGTGACCCCATGGCCCGAAGAATCCGAATGGTCCGAACGGCGGTCCCCACCCGGCGGGTCCGCGGCGGCGGGCCGCGAATCGACCACCCCGGTGCGTACGGAACATCACCCCATCCCCCTCTCATATCGTCGACACATTGACGATATATCGGCAAGCGCTCGGCGACAACTGGCTGGCGGTTCCGCTCGTCGCTCTGGGTAGTGACAGGCCCGCTCCAGTGGCTACAGGGCATCCACTGGCGACGGGGCCCGGTCCAGTGGTTACCGGGCGCGATCCCGCCGCTACGTTGCCCGATCCAGCGCCCACGACGCCCGATCCGTTCGGTCCGCCCGCGGGTGGCAGCGAGCCGATCCGCTCGTCGTGGGCCGCGCGCGTCTGGCAGGCTGAGGGCATGCTGACGGCGTCGGCACGGGTGCTCGACGACACCGATCGCTCGGCCGTGGAGCGGGTACTCGAGCTGGAGCCCATCGCGGCCGCCCAGGTGACCGAGCGCGTGCAGATGGCGGGCCTGCGTCGCCGCCTCGACTCCCGGGTGCTCGGCTACGGCAGCCGGAACCGGTTGGAGGCGATCTGCTGGCACGGCGCCAACCTGATTCCGGTCCACGCCGGTCCGGCCGCGGTGGACGCGTTCGCCGACCATGTCGCCAGCCATCCGCGCCTGTGTTCGTCGCTGGTGGGCGAGGCGGAGGCCGTCCTCGGCCTGTGGCACCGACTGGCGCCGGCCTGGGGCGCCGCGCGCGACGTCCGCCCCAACCAGCCGTTGCTCGCGACCTGGACACCCCCGGCCGTACCGGCGGACCCCGGCGTCCGGCTGGTGCGGCCCCACGAGCTCGACGCCCTCTTCCCGGCGGCCGTGGCGATGTACACCGAGGAGGTCGGCGTCTCCCCGCTGGTGGGTGACGGCGGCCGCGACTACCGCGCCCGGCTGGCCGAGCTCGTACGGAACCGCCGGGCGTACGCGAAGTTTCTCGGCGGTCGGGTCATCTTCAAGGCCGAGCTGGCCGTGGTGACCCGGCACACGGCGCAGGTGCAGGGCGTCTGGGTGGCGCCGGAGTGGCGCGGGCGTGGCCTGGGGACGACCGCCATGTCGGCCGTGGTGCGCGACGCGCTGCGGCGGGTCGCCCCCAGCGTGAGCCTGTACGTCAACGACTACAACACTCCCGCCCGTACGGTTTACGCCCGCTGCGGCTTCCGCCAGCTCGGCACCTTCGCGACCGTGCTTCTGTAGCCGCACCGGCCACCGCGATCAGCCGCGGACGAGTCGGACCATCCACACGCGACACGTCGCATGTGGATGGCTAGAGTCGCGTGTGGATGGTCCAGAGGGCTCAGGGCGTCAGGCGGCAGCCCCGATCCGCTGGGCGAACTCGACCAGGCGGTTGGAGAAGGCCCACTCGTTGTCGTACCAGCCGAAGACCTTGACCTGGTTGCCGGCGACCTGGGTCAGCGGCGCATCGAAGATCGACGAGTGTGGGTTGCCGACGATGTCCGCCGAGACCAGGGGCGCCTCGGAGTACTGCAGGTAGCGCTGCCACCGCGGGGAGGCGGCGGCTTCACGGAACGCGGCGTTGATCTCCTCGACGGTGGCGGGACGCCGCAGGACCGCGGTCAGGTCGGTGATCGACCCCACCGGGACCGGGACGCGCAGCGCAGCGCCGGTGAGCCGCCCGGCGAGCTCGGGGATGACCAGGCCGATCGCCTTCGCCGCGCCCGACGACGCCGGGATGGTCGAGACGGCGGCCGCGCGAGCCCGGCGCAGGTCGGAGTGCGGGGCGTCGTGCAGCCGCTGGTCGCTCGTGTAGGCGTGCACCGTCGTCATCAGGCCCGACTCGATGCCGAACTCGTCGTTGAGCACCTTCGCCAGGGGCGCGAGCGAGTTGGTGGTGCATGAGCCGTTGGAGAAGACGTCGTGACGGTCCGGGTCGAGCGTGTCGTCGTTGACACCGAGGACGTACGTCGGGACGTCCCCCTTGGCCGGGGCCGAGATGATGACCTTCCGAGCGCCTCCCTTGAGGTGGGCCGCCGCCGCGGCGCCATCGGTGAAGCGGCCGGTCGACTCGATGACCACGTCGACGCCGGCGTCGCCCCAGGCGATGGCGGCCGGGTCAGGTTGCGCGAAGACCGTGATGCGCTGGCCCTGGACCGTGATCGCATCGCCGTCGACGGCAACCCCGTCGAGGTGGCCGGAGATGGAGTCCCATTCGAGCAAGGTGGCCAGCGTGCGGGCGTCGGTCAAGTCGTTGACCGCGACCACCTGGACGTCGGCGTCGTTCGTCAGCGCGGCGCGCAGGACACTGCGCCCGATCCGCCCGAACCCGTTGATGCCGATGCGTACCGTCATGACGCTCACTTTCCTTGTCGTACTAGCTGTTCTGGCCCCTACCTGCTTGTGCCGTGGCGGCCCCTGTCGTTGCGGCCTTTGTCTTTCCTTCTGTCCGACGTGGATGGTGCGGCCGCCCGGAGCAGGTCGAGGGCGCCGGCGCGTGCGTCGTCGAACGGGCCGGGGTCCTGCTGCGCGATCGCGAGCACGTAGCCGCCCTGCAGGACGGCCATCAGCGTGTGGGCGAGGCGCTCGGGATCGAGGTCGGCGCGGAGCTGGCCCGCCGCGATCGCCTCGCGCAGCACCTTCACCCAGAGGACGTGGACCTGGGCGAACGCGCGCGTCACCGGGGCGAGCAGCGCCGCGTCCTCGCGGACCTGGGGGTCCTGGGTCATCCGCCCGACCTTGCAGCCCTTCAGGACATCGCGGGGGCGCATCAGGTACGCCTCGATCCGGCTCATCGGGTCGCCGGGCCCTTCGAGCTCGGACGCGGCCGGCATCAGGTCCGCGACGTTGCGTTCCAACGCGGCAATCGCCAGGTCCCGCTTGGTGGGGAAGTGGTGGTACATGCTGCCCTGGCCCACACCGGCGCGTTGGCGCACGTCACGCGGGCTGGTGGCGGCGTACCCCCGCTCCCACATGAGCTCGCTCATCGCCGTGATGAGCCGTTCCCGCGAGTCCATCCACCGTCCCTGTACCTACTGGTATGTACATACTGTACCTACTGGTATGTACACCGCAAGCCCGGGCCGCCCAGCGGCGGAACCGAGCGGGCGATGGGCCCGTCCGAGCGGCCAAGCTCGGGCGGGACAGGATCAGGCCGCCCTAGTAGGCTGACCAACCTCACTTGGGGAGGTCGTATGGCGCCGGCAGGGCAGGTGCCGGGCTGGGCGGCGACGATCGAGGTGACGCCGTCGATCGGGCCCGGAGTGGTCGTGAGCGATGTTTGGCGATTTTTCGGTGGTTATCCGGCGTTGGTGCTCGTCTCCCGCGGCCGGACCGTCGGCGAGTACGAGATGGCCGACCTGCGCGCCCAGGCGAAACGCGCCTACCGGTTCGGGCCCTCGACCCCGACGTCCTGAGCCGAACGTTGCGCGACCAAGGCATTTCACACTCCACTGTGAACGGCCACGCCGAGCTGCCGGAGCTGACCGAGGAGCAGGCCGCGCAGACGCTGGCCGGCCTGGTCGCGGCCGGCGTCGGCGTGGTGGCGTTCGAGCCGCTCGGCAGCGACCTGGAGTCGGTGTACCTGGCCATGACCGAGGAGCGTCGATAATCAACCCGGCGCACGTGTGGCTCGTGGTGACCCAGGAGTTCCGCATCCGGCTGCGCACCGGCCGCTGGCGCTGGCTGCTCGGCGCCTGGCTGGCTCTGCTCGCTCTGTTCACCCTCCTGCTCGACCTCGGCCTGAGGGCCGGCTTTTCGTCCGTCCCGGACGACTCCCTGCGCGGCATACCACTCTTCGGGTTCCTCATGTTCTTCGTGCTGGGATCGATGCTGGTCATCAGCCCGGCGCTCACGGCCCAGACCATCAACGGCGACCGGGAGCGCGACACGCTGGCTACCCTGCAGGTGACGATGTTGCGTCCAGCCGAGATCGCCCTCGGCAAGCTGTTCGCCAGCTGGAGCGTCGGGTTGGTCGCGCTGGCGTTGTCCGTCCCGTTCACGGGCTACGCCATGGTCCAGGGCGGAGTCGGTGTCGTTCGGGCCGTCGCGGTCTACGGCGTAGTGGCGCTGCTCATTGGGACCGTGTGCGCCGTCTCCCAGGCCCTCTCCGCGTCGCTGGCCCGCAGCATCACCTCGGCCCTACTGTCCTATGTGGTCACCACGACGCTGGCGGTCGGGACGCTCATCGTGTTTGTGCTCGCGCTGCCGCTGACCGAGAAGCCGAGGACAGTCACCACGTGGGACGGCTACCAGTACACGGTGTCCGAGAGCCACCCGGAGCAGGTCTGGTGGCTGCTCGCGCCGAATCCGTTCGTCATCCTCGCCGATGCCGCGCCCCGGGTGCCGTCCTGTGTCGTCCCCTCGGGCCAGGTTAGCTACATCGACAACTACGACCCGCTGAGCATGATCGGCAACGACATACGCAAGCTCCGTACGCCCGACTACTGGTTTGTCTACGTGCCGGACTCGTCGTTGCCCAAGCCCGAGGACAAGCCGGTGTGGCCGTACGGTCTGGGCTTGTCGGTGCTGCTCGGGGCCGCGTCGCTCGCGGTCACGATCTGGCGGCTGCATACCCCGACCGACCGCCTGCCTCGCGGTGTGCGCGTGGCCTGACCGGGCCTTCGTGCTGCCCGACCGGTTCGCCGCGCCGCCTGACCGGGCCGCTGCGTCGCCTGACCGGGCCGGTGCGTCGCCTGACCGGGCCGGTGCGTCGCCTGACCGGGCCGGTGCGTCGCCTCGCCGAGCCGCTGGGTCGTCTTGCCGGTCCGCTGCGTCGCCTCGCCGAGCCGCTGGGTGGTCTTGCCGGTCCGCTGGGTGGTCTTGCCGGGCCGCTGGGTCGTCTTGCCGGGCCGCTGGGTCGTCTTGCCGGGCCGCTGGGTCGTCTTGCCGGGCCGCGCGGATCGCTCAGGACTGAAGTGACGGCACCGGCATGGGGTACGGCGGCGTGTCCTGTTCGGGCCGGTGCGGAGCATGCGGCTCCTGGGCGATCTCGGGCTTGTCCGCGGCGACGACCAGGACCGCGGTGCCGTACGCGCAGATTTCCCGCCACGGGGGCGTCACGTCACGGTTGTCGAACCGCATGGCCAGGATCGCGTTCGCGCCGCGCCGTTCGGCGGCCGCGATCATGTTCGCCACCGCCTCCTGGCGGATCTGGGCGAGCAGCCGGAGCAGCTGCGGGTTGAGCTTGCCGCCCAACGACTTGATGCCCTCAAGGTACGGGTTGAACGTCCGAGCGGTGACGCCCACGACCTGACCGAGCACGGCGTGCACGCGGTACCCGGGGATGCTCTCGGTTGTGACGACCAGCACCGTCGCCTCCCAGCCCAGCGCTCTGCCCCTTGCCGCGCTTCCTCGTGGTGATTCACGTCGGCTTCGTTTCGCCGGCATGAACGTATCGCCGCGTTCGCGAGCGCGATGCCCCAACGGTCGTGGCTCTCCCGATCGGGTGAGGCGCTCGCGTCATGGGGTGTAGTTGGCACTGGCGAGGCGTCTGTTGTCGGTCGTTCGCGCCCTCTGGTGACCATAGGCGAGTCCATGGCCAGTTGAGTCCGGCCGAGCTCGGCGCGAGCCTGCATGGCCAGTTGCGTCGATGACCGGTTGAGTGGTCGATGGCTGGTTGAGTGGTCGATGGCCGGTTGAGTCGTCGTGACCGGTTGAGCGGAGGGATCGCCGGCCCACCCTCTGATGCCTTCGGGCCGGCCGTCCGACGCCTTGGGGCGGAGCATCCCCCGCCTTGGGGCGGGAGTATCCCCCGCCCTTGGGGCCTTCGGTATCCGACGACCTTAGGGCCCGAGCGAACCGACGCTTTCGGGCCGGCGATCCTTGCGGTTGACGGAATTGCGCGGTCAGGCGTAGAAGCCTTGGCGCAGGTTGATGCCGTACTCCAGCCAGGCCTTCAGCGCGGCGAGCATGCCGGTCCAGCCCTCGCAGTTGCCGAACGCTGCCTTTGCCCCCTCAGAGGTGGCCTTCCAGGACGACTCGGTGATCGTCACCAAGGTGCGGGTGCCGTCGTCGATCGGTTCGAACTCGAACGTGGTTCTCGTGGTGGGCGCGCCGCCGTAGGCCTCGTTGGCGTCCCATTCGATAACGAGCCGCCGTGGCGGATCAGCCTCGACGACGGTGACCGGAAACCGGCCCGGGAAGTCGTGGAATTCCCACGTCACCTCGGCTCCCGGCTCCAACCGGCCCCGGGCGCCACCCGTGGCGAAGTACTTCGACAACTGCTCGGGGTCGGCCACGGCTTCGTACACCTCTTCGCACGGGCGGGCAACCCGGGCCGACACGGTGAACGACAGCCGCTCCAAGGGGGTGTCAATCGACATGTGGTATTCTTACAACATGTCGGTCGTGGGCGACAACCCCTCAGACGACGACCTGGTCTTCAAGGCGCTCGCTTCACCGATTCGTCGGCGGATGCTTGACGCCCTCAAGCAGTCGCCCATGACGACCGGAGCGTTGGCTGCGCTGTTCCCGGAGCTGGACCGGACGACGGTTCTGCAGCACCTTCGGGTTCTCGAGCGGGCCGAGCTCGTGACCGGCCGCAAAGTTGGGCGGGAGCGCTACCTTCAGCTGGCCCCGCTACCCATCAAGCGGATCTACGACCGGTGGATCAGTGAATACGCCCGTGCGGCAGTCGACCTCCTCGACCGGCTGGATCGAGGTGAATCGCCTAGCCGCTGAGGTCGCGGCGGCGCGGGCGGCGTGCCCGGGACCGGCTCCGGTTTTCCATACCCGGCGGGCGTCGTTGGCGTGGCGCACGGTGCTCACCGTTGGTGTCGCCCGCGGTGTTCGCGGTAGCGCTCGCGGCCCGCGTGGGGTCGTGGAGGACTTGCCGGGCGTCTGGCTGCGCCCGGTCGGGGTCCGCGCTCTCTCCGTGGCCGAGGTTGGTCCATTCTTCGTGTGGTTGCCGGCCGGCATGGTCCCCCGGGCTCCGGTGGTGAGGGCTGTTGGCCGCTGGCCTTGTTTCCGTGAGTCGTCCAGCGGTCTGTGCGCGGCTGGGCCGGGTCTGTCGCGTTTGCCTGCCCGCGGTTGAGTGATTGATTCATCCACAGTGGATGGCTTGGTGCGTGCTTGTGCTGGTCGGCAACTTCGGTGTGCGACGCGTGTGGTTTGGTACATGCGTACATCGTACATGTGTTTTATGATCGGTGGTATGGAGGCGAGGCGGGGGTCGTCGCTGGCGGAGTTGGTGGCGATGGTGCCGGGACCGGGGTTGGCGGCGGCGTTGGCGTCGGTTGACCGGTCGGTGGTTGGGGCGGATGCGATGTTGGATGTGGTCGCGGCGCGGGCTCGGCTGTTGTGGCATGTGCAGGGTGAGTTGTTGGCGGATCTGGCGCGGGTGGTGGCGGCGACGCGGGCG
>Ga0310826_100923_pt1 | contig 20263 bp, 23 predicted proteins | sample WT_ome_FD_201306 | JGI IMG/M metagenome (GOLD analysis project Ga0310826, IMG submission 201306) | Sorghum-adapted microbial communities enriched on wild type (WT) sorghum from Joint BioEnergy Institute, Emeryville, California, United... ... | reverse complement strand
AGTCATAAGCAACTTCAACGTAACACAAAATTCACGCCAAGCCAAGTCACCTGACGGTGGCTAGGTACATTTGACAAGTGACATTTTCACAGACGAGTTAAGGTGACATTTTCACAGACAATTGACACTCCGCGCATGTTCCCTGTTGACATTTGGCATGACCTGCCTTATGATTTATTTATCACTCAATAAACAAGCGGGAGCGTTCATCATGACACCCCGAGAGGACCAGCAAAGCCGGAGACAGCATATTCTCGAGGCAGCCGCCGCCCTGTTCGCCGAGCGCGGCTACTACAAGACGACCACGGCGGATGTGGCGAGGGCGGTCGGCGTGACGCAGCCGTATGTGTTCCACTTCTTCAAGTCCAAGGAAGAGCTCTACCTGGCCGTGCTGGAGCAAGCCGCGAAGCAGATCCGCCATGCGTTCGAATCCGTCGAGGCGCCGCCGGAGAGGTTGAAGGAAGCGCTCGGGAAGGCCTTCGAGAAGCTGCTCGCGGACAACCGCAACGCGATCTTGCTGGTGATGATGTCGTACGCCATACCGGAGCCGGCGGTCCGGGAGTTCACCCGGCAATGCTTCGACGCGGTCTACGACCGGCTGAAGGCCCGGTTCGAGGCGGCCGGTTTCCCGAATCCCGGCAACGAGGCGAGCGCGTTCATCGGCACGGGCCTGGTGATCTCGCTCTCCGAATCGGTCGGCCTGAACAAACTGCTGCCCTGGTGCTAAACCATGGAAATCCTGCAAGTTCCCACGGACAAAGCCGCCGTTTCAGCGCTTTGTCTTTTCTCGGGCTTCAAATTTATTTATCAATAAATAATAATAGGAAAAGGAGAAGAACATCCATGTTTACCCCTGCAAGAATCCGTTTGCTCGTCGTCACGTGCTTCGCCCTGTTCATGGCCATGCTCGACAATCTGGTGCTCGGCGTCGCGCTGCCGTCAATTCAACGGTCGCTGGACGCCGACATGACCGATCTGCAATGGTTCATGAACGCGTACACGCTCGCCTTCTCCGTGCTCCTGATCCCGTTCAGCATCATGGGCGAGCGATTCGGCCGCAAGAAAATGTTCCTCGCCGGCGTCGTGCTGTTCACGGTCGGTTCCGTGCTGTGCGGCCTGAGCGAAAGCCCCCTGCAGCTCATCTTGTCCCGGGCGCTGCAAGGCATCGGCGGCGCGGCCATCGTGCCGCTCAGCCTGACGCTGGTGAACGCCGGCTTCCCGGAAAACATGCGGGCGGCCGCCTTCGGCATCTGGTCCGGCATCTCCGGACTCGGGCTGTCCATCGGGCCGCTGGTCGGCGGGCTGATTGTGGAAGGCGCGCCCTGGCAGATGATTTTCTGGGTGAATGTGCCGATCGGCTGCCTCACGCTGCTGTTCGGCAGCTTCTGGCTCGCCGAATCGAAGGGCGAGCGGAAGCCGCTTGACCTTCCGGGCGTGCTGCTGCTGGCGGCGGGATTGTTCGGCATCGTGTACGGACTCGAACAAGGCAACACCGAAGGCTGGACTTCACAGGAAGTGGTCGGCTCGCTGATCTCCGGCGCCGCCGTGCTGCTCATGTTCTACGCGTGGGAGCGGAACCGGGAAACGCCCTATATCCGCTTCTCCCTGTTCCGCAACCGGAGCTACGCCGCCTACATCTTCTCCGGATTCTGGATGAACGCGGGCATCTTCGGCGCCATCTTCCTGCTCACCCTGTTCCTGCAGCAGGCGCAGGGGTATTCGGCGCTGGAAGCCGGCGTCCGGACGATGGTCTGGACCGGATGCACGATGATCTGCGCGCCGCTCGCCGGGATCGCCACGGGGCGGCTCGGCGGCCGGACGGTGCTGGCCGTAGGCATGACCCTCCAGGCGTTGGCATTGGCCGGGTTCGCCGTCCTGATCGCCACGGCCGGCGTGGATGTGCCGTTCCTGTGGCAAGCGCCGCTCATGATGCTGGCGGGAGCGGGCATGGGCCTCAGCTACACCCCGCTGGCCCACGGCGTCATGACCTCGGTCCCGGACCAATCCTCCGGGGAAGCCAGCGGCGTCAGCAACGCGACCCGCGAACTCGGCGGCGTGTTCGGCATCGCCATCTGCGGGCTGATCTTCCAGTCGGGAACGGCCATCCGCACGCCCGATGATTTCGGCCTGCACCTGGTGCCGGCGTTATGGTCGGGCGCCGCGATGATCGTCCTCGGCGTCGCCGCCGCGCTGCTGCTGACGGCAACGCGGCTTGCCGGAAGAAAGCTGCGACACGCGGAAGCGCAATGACAGAACGAAGCCGGGCCATGACCGGTCCAAACCCGATCATGGCCCGGCCGCCCTTCCTCTTCATTTCCGCGCGGCCGGTCAGCTCCTGGGAAGGTACCCGTCGTAAGCGATGATGTAGTTGAGCGCCAAGTACGGCTGCATATTGTTGTGAGGCTTGCCGGCTCCCGCGGCGGAGATCGCATCAGGGGACATCTTCATACTGGCGATTTCGGTGTACGCGGCGACCCCGCTTTTGCCGATTCCGGCGTTGGCCCAGATCCTGCCGGGCGGCATCGTATTGTCCGGGGTCGATGAAGAGCGGGGGATATGGAGATGGGCCGGCATTTCCGACAACGACAAGACCACCTCCGCTTCCCCGCCTTTATCCCCCAAATTCCACAACGTTCCGTCTCCGAGCCCGCAGCTCAGCGGCACGCAGCCTCGCAAATCGAGCAGATTGAAATACTGCTTGCCGTCGCCTCCATACGTTGTTCCGATGACCGAGAAGAGTTCCCTGTAATTCTGGATCACCAATTCCTGGCCGCGGCAGAGCAGCCATCCTTTCGGCGCATAATTCCCGGCAAACAGTCGAATTTCTCCGATATACGGATCCATCGCCGATTCCTCCGATCAGCCTTTTTCCGGCCAGAAGCCTTGCAGCGCAATGCAATATTGGACGACGAAGTACGGCTGCATGTTGGTATGCGGTTGGCCGTTGCCGGCATGGCTCAACGCCTCCTGATGCATCGACGCGTTCGCCGACGGGTGGTACGCGTTGATCGAAACGGGTATTATCCCCCATACGTTGCCGACTGCCGCATTGGTCGTCCCTTTCATTCCCGCCATCACGTCATGTTTGTGCATCGGCATTTCGTACGTCGTCAGGACGTGGCTTTCTTCACCGCCCTTGCTGCCGTACGGGAACTTGTCGCTCGGCCCGACCGGCACCCTGCCCCGCAGATCCGGCAGGGCGAATGTCGTGACCCCGTCGCCGCCGAATGTCGTTCCAAGCAGTTTGAACAATGCCTGGTTCTGTTCAATCGGCAAGAGCTGTCCGTTGCACTGCGCCCAACCCTTCGGCGCGAAGTCGAACGTGAACATGCGAATTTCACCGATAAACGGCTCCGTCAACACGGTCTCCTCCTGTCTCGGCCCGGGAATCGTTCAGGGCCTGTTCGGATAAACGCCATTCAGCGCAATGATGAAATTGAGAGCAACAAACGGCATGAGGTTGTTGTGCGGCTGATTGCCTCCGGCGATCCCGATCGCGGCGGCGCTCATCAAGCCGTCGGCGCCGGAGCCGGAGTACCTGACCATCGTACCGGCCGCCCAGACTTTGTTCTCCGGGTTCGTCGACGTGCCGGCCGAAACTTGCGCATTCACCAAATGCGTATGGTTCGGGAGCTGATCCAGGACAAGCGTGACCATTTCCTTTCCTCCCTTTTCCCCGAGCCGGTACTCGGTGCCGGTATCGGGGTTCGTCCCCATGTGGATCGCCACGCGTCCCCGCAAGTCGGGCACGGCGAACGTCGACATGCCGTCGCCACCGTATCGCGTTCCGATCAGGGAATACAGCTCCGGGTAGTCGAAGATCGACAGAAGCTGCCCGTCGCACAAGGCCCAGCCCGGGGGGATTTTCGGGCCTGCGAACATCCGGATTTCGCCAAGAAATTGGTCGCTCATGCGCGTCTCTCCTCCTGCTTCAATGATTCTCCGGGTACTGAAAATGCCGCTTCGTACACATAACCGTCTTCGTCCCGCCCGACAGGCACGAGCATCCAGCGGACGGAGCCGACGGACGGATGCTCCACCCCGTACAAGCCCTGCGGCAAGAACCGGTCGGCCGCTCCGCTGAACAGGAGCGAAAACCGCTCGAACGGGCCGGAGGCGCCTTTGTCGACCACCTTCACCAGCCGGAGGGGCAGCGCCTCCATCCCTTCCGGCCGCACGAGAAACGAATCCCCGATCCGTTCACTCGCCGTCTTGCAACACCATCTCCTGCTCATCGCCCGCGATCCACTCCATCCACGTATCGGGAACCGATTGTCCGATCGGACGAAACCCGAGCCGGTTGACGTCGTCCACGCCGAGCACGGACATCACGTCCTTCACCCGCCGGCCAACCCATTTTTTCCCTCATGTATTGACTTAAATATCCTACGGATCGGCTGCTTTTGTCCATACTTGTCGAAAAAAAGACAGCCCTGCATGCCCAAAGGGCACAAGGGCCGTCCCCCCCGGCGGCTCGTCGGGACTGCGCGTCGCTATTCCAGCCATGGCAGGAACCGGTCGTGCCGGTACATCCCGGCGGCGTCCGCGGCGACGGCGGACATCACATCCCGCAGGGACGCGGCGAGCGCGTCCATCGCCCGCCGGACATAGCCGTTCTCGAACCGCTCGATCGGCTCGGGCAACTCATGCTCGTCCAGCACCAGGGTCTCCCCGTCCGGCAGCACCATGACATCGACGATCAGATCCTCGTAGCACACCAGGCCATCGCCGATGACCGTGTTCCGGACGATATTGAAGTACGATCCGAGCACCCGGCCCTCGCCGTCTCGCATGAAATACAGATTGTACGGCCGGTCCGTCCAGTAATAGGCGATCGTGTAGCTGCCCTTCGGAATCCGGATTTCCCTCGCGCCGGCCTCGATCGCGAAGGGTTCCCGGATCGCGTGGAACAGCACCGCGCTCCGCTCCCGGACGTCCAGCGGCACGCACGCGTACTCGACAATGCCGGAATCGTACCGAATTTTCCGTTCCGTTACGGTCTCCACATCCGCTTATCCTTTCCTGATGAGCTACCCTAACTATAAAGGATTCCGCCGCAACATGACAAAACTCCCGCCGCGATGTCTCGCGAGCGGGAGTCGTGCGGTCCATGCATCAAGATTTGTAGCGTCTGACCCGGAGCAGCGCCTGTTCGCGATGCCCCATGAAGCCTTCGATTTCGCACAGCCGCGCCCCATATTCGCCGATCAGGGCGCTGGCTTCCGGCGTGCAGCGCTGGTACGTGCAGGTCTTCAGGAACTTGCCCACCCACAGTCCGCCGGTGTAGCGGGCCGCGCCCCGGGTGGGCAGCGTATGGTTGGTGCCGATCACCTTGTCCCCGTACGCCACATTGGTTTCCGGCCCGAGGAACAGCGCGCCGTAGTTCGTCATCCGGTCAAGGAAATATTGCGGATCCGCCGTCAGCACCTCCACATGCTCGTACGCCAGCTTGTCCGCCTCGGCAACCGCTTCTTCCAGGCTGTCCACCAGAATGATCGTGCCGTAATCCCTCCAGGCAACGCCGGCGACATCGGCCGTCGGCAGCGTCGTCAGTTGCCGCTCGATCTCCCTGACGGTCTGTTCCGCGAGCGTCCTGGACGTCGTGATCAGCGCGGCGGGAGAAGTGGGGCCGTGCTCCGCCTGGCCCAGCAGGTCGCAGGCGACCATTTCGGCATCGGCCGTTTCATCCGCGATGACGAGCACTTCCGTCGGGCCGGCAAACAGATCGATGCCCACCCTGCCGAACAGTTGGCGCTTGGCCTCCGCCACATACGCGTTGCCCGGTCCCACCAGCATGTCCACGGGCGCCACGAACTCGGTCCCGATCGCCATCGCCGCGAGGGCCTGGACGCCGCCCAGAATGTAGATCTCGTCGGCGCCGGCCATGATCATCGCATAGACGGTGTTGACGGGAATCTCGCCCCGGATCGGCGGCGTGCAGGCGACCACGCGCTTGACGCCGGCCACCTTGGCCGTCAGGATGCTCATGTGGGCGGAGGCGACCATCGGGTAGCGCCCGCCCGGAATGTAGCAGCCGACGCTGTTCACCGGAATGTTCTTGTGTCCCAGGATGACGCCGGGGAGGGTCTCCACCTCCAGATCCTTGATCGCGCTCCGCTGATGTTCGGCGAACCGGCGAACCTGCGCCTGGGCGAACTGGATGTCCCGTTTGACGCTCTCCGGAACGGCGGCGATGATCTCCTGCTTCTGCTCTTCCGTCAGACGGAACGACGCCGGGTTCCAGTTGTCGAAACTCCGGGAGTATTCCCGCACGGCCTGCTCGCCCCGCGCAGCGACATCGGCGATGATCGCGCGCACCGTTTCGGCGACCTTGCTCTCCATCTCCTGAATATCGGACAAGGGTTTTCCCTGTTTATAATAGGTGGCCATTGCTGTTGCTCCTTTGCTCCATATCCGTCATTGCCGTCCGCTTACCAGACCGTCCATCCGCCGTCGACCGTCAGGGTATGGCCGGTCACAAAATCCGAAGCCGGAGACGACAAATAGATCACCGCGCCGAGCAGATCATCGGTCTTCCCGAGGCGCCCCATCGGAATCCTGCCCAGCACATCCTTCAGGAATTCGGCGTCCTCGAACATCGGCCGGGTCATGGGCGTCTCGATGAAGGTGGGCGCGATGGCATTCACGTTGATGTTGTACTGCGCCCACTCGATGGCGAGCGCCCTGGTCAGTTGCATGACGCCGCCCTTGCTGGAACAATACGCCGCCCGCTTGAAGTAGCCGACCAGCGCCATCTGGGACGAAATGTTGATGATTTTGCCCCTCTTGTTCGCCGCCATATAGGCGCCGACCGCCTGGCAACTGAAGAACACGCTGCTCAAATTCAGGTCGATCACCCGCTCCCAATCCTGCCGCTCCACCTCGAGGGCGGGCTTGGGAATGTTCATGCCGGCGTTGTTCACCAGTATGTCGATCGTGCCGAAATGATCATGCACCTGATCCGCCATCCGCGCGGCTGCCCCTTCTGCCGTCAAATCCAGCGCCAACGGAAGCGCTCTTCTGCCGATGTGCTCCACTTCGCGGCACACCTCTTCAAGCTGCTCCCTGTCCCTGGCCACCAGGGCCAGGTCGGCGCCGGCCCTGGCCAGAGCCAGCGCAATGTCCCGGCCGATCCCCCTGCTGGCGCCGGTCACGATGGCGATCTTCCCGTCCAGGCCGAACAGTTGCCTGACCAGATCCATGCGATCTACTCCCACAGGGCCAGCGCGCGCACGGGGCAGCCCGTTCCGCCGACCAGCCGGAGGGGCATCATCAGGAATTGGAAGCGATGGACCGGAATCTTGTTCATGTTCGCGATCATTTCCGTATGAACGACAAGGCGTTCCCCGTGCACGGTATGGTTCGGGTAGGTGATGTCCGCCGGATTGTCCGTGCTGACCGCGTCGGTGCACACGTTGACGACGCCCTGATCCAGAATCCATTCCGTCGCTTCCCGGCTGAGTCCCGGATATTCCGTGACGAATGCGAAGGGATCGTGCCATTTCTCCGACACGCCGGTGTAGTACATGAAGGTGTCGCCGGGTTTGAGGGTCTCGCCCGCCTTCTCCAGGCCGCGCTTGATGTCGTCCAACTGAACATGTGTCCGCGGCTTGACATGGGACACATCCACCCACACCGCCGACGTGAACATATGCTCCAGCGGGAACGTCTCGATGGTCAGATCGGGACGGTGCTTGTTGAAGTGATAGATCGCATCCACGTGGGTGGCCACATGGTCGGACGTCACCAGCCCCTTGACCCCGTAGCCTTCGAACGGCGTGTCGCCGAGCCGCATCACGCACTCTTCATGGGTCAGATGCCACCACATGGACGTTTTCGCGTGACCGGGATAAATGGGAATGCTGTCGCTGATTTCCCGGGTCAGATCCAGTGCTTGATAGCGCTTTCCGAACAGCACGATTTCCGTCTGATGTTTATACATGAGCGGTTCTTTCACGTTTCCCATTCCGATTCTCCTCCGATCACAATCTCATGTCGCCGCTTCCGGCCCGGGTGTCGACGACCGCCTCAGTTCGAACAAAATCACCAGCGCCGCAAGCGCCACGCCGATCACATCCGTGACCCATCCGACATTCAGAAGCAACAGCGCGCTGATGAGCAAAATGATCCGCGAAACCACGAGCACTTTGCCTTTCATGTAGCCTTCGAGCGCCACCGACAGCACATAGATGCCCGTCACCGACGTCACGATGGAAATCAGGATCGAACCGAGCGATCCTTTCAGCAGCAATTCATTGCCATACACAAACATGAACGGCACGACGAACGCCACAAGCGCCAGGCGCGTCGCGATAAATCCGGTCTTGAACGGGCTGGTCTTCGCGATGCCGGCCGTCGTGAACGCGGCGATAGCGAGCGGCGGCGTGATGGACGACAAGGTTCCGAAATAGAAGATGAACATATGGGCCGCCAGCGGGTCGACGCCAAGGGATGTGATCGCCGGCGCGGCCAATACGGCCAGCACGACATAAGCGGCCACCGCGGGCAAGCCCATGCCGAGAATGATCGATGCGACCATCGTCAGCACCAGCATGATCAGGAGATGGCCGCCCGACCATTCGATGAGCACGCTGGAGAAGCGCAGGCCGATGCCGGTCATGTTGATCGCGCCGACCACGATGCCGGCGCTGGCGCAGGCGACGGCCACCCCGAGCGTGCTGCGGATGCCGTCCTGCAGCGCATACAGGATCGACGTCAGGGACATGCGGGTGCTCTTTTTGAGCAAAGCCACAACCGGAATGCTGACGATGGCCCAGAACGCCGAATCGAGCGTCGTAAACTTCGCGATGGTGAGCAGATAGATCAGGACCAGCAACGGCAGCATCAAGTGCCCGTTCTCTTTGATCAGCGTCCACGCCGACTTGATCTCATATCCCGGATCTTCGCCCGAAGCGTCGGTTCCGGCCTTTTTGGACGCCTCGATTTTCTTGGCCGCGTTCAAGTCGACCATGATGAAGATCGAGGTGAAGTACAGCAAGGCCGGAAATACGGCCGCGGAAAGCACCGACGTGTACGGAATCTGCAGGAAATCCGCGATCAGGAACGATGCGGCTCCCATGACCGGCGGCAAAATCATCCCGCCCGTGGACGCCGCCGCTTCGACGGCCGCCGCGTATTGCGGAGCATAACCGCCCTTCTTCATCAGCGGGATCGTAATGACCCCGGTCGTGGCCGCATTGGCCACCGGGCTGCCGCTGATCGAGCCGAACAGGGCGCTGGAGGCCACCGCCACCTTGGCCGAACCGCCCCGGAATCTTCCGAACACCGACAACGCCAGATCGATGAAAAACTGCCCCGCGCCCGACTTCTCCAGCATGGACCCGAAGATGACGAACAGGATGATGAAAGTGGCGCTGATGCCGAGCGTCTGGCCGATGATGCCCTGTGTGGACAGCCCGATGCTGGCGATCATCTCATCCATCGTAAAGCCGGAATGCGCCACGGACAGCGGCAACCGGTCGCCAAACAGGACGTACACGATGGCGAGCAGGGATAGAATCGGCAGCGTCCAGCCCAGCACGCGGCGGGAAGCTTCCAGCGTAAGCAGGATGGAGACGGCTCCGGCAAACCACATCATGCTGTTTTTCGCGGAATTGACGAAGGACAGCTCCAGATGATTGCTGAACATGTAGTAACCCAGAAACAGGGCCAGCGCCGCCAGCACGTAATCGATCACCCAGGCGACGATGCCCCGGCCTTGGCCGTCTTTCCGCTTGCGATAGGGGAACGTCAGGAAAATAATCGCCAGGATCAGCCCGAGATGGATGCCTCTTTGCTGAACGGTGGGCAAAATTTGCGCTCCGCTGGTATACAGATGAAAACCTGCGAGAATCAGCGCAAGAATGCCGACAGGCGTCCAGTTCACTTTCGTTTTTTCCATTCAGCGTACGCCCCTTTTGAAAAAGCGGGGAGGATAAACCGTAAGCGGATGCAGGAAGTTTATCCTCCCGTTTCGCTCCTTTTACTCCACCGTCACGCCATTTTCCTCATAGTATTGCTTGGCCCCGGGATGGAACGGCACGTCGGTGCCGATCGTCGCGTTGTCCAGGGTGATGTTGAAGGACGGGTGCATTTCCTTCACTTTGTCCGGATTTTCGATAAGCGTTTTCAACAGTTGATAGACAATGTCATCCGGCGTATCTTCGTGGGTGATCATCATGAGCCGGATGGACGGCAGGTACACGTCTTCATCGTTGCCCGGATAGGTGCCGCCCTTGGCGACGGCCGATGTGTAGTACGGATGGTTCTTGGTGAACGCCTCGACCACCGCCTGATCCAGCGGAATGAGCCGGATGTCCGTCGTCCTCGCGAGTTCGGTGACCAGCGGCGAAGGCGGCGCGCCCAGCAGGAACGCGGCGTCCACGCTGCCGTCCACGAGGCTGCTGATGCGGTCTTCATTGCTCAGCGGAATGTTCTCGACCTCGCTGATATCCACGCCGAAGTGTTCGGAGAGCAGGCTGGAAACGAGATAGTACGGTCCGATGCCCGGCGCGAAACCGGCCACTTTCTTGCCCTTCAGATCGGCATAGGACTGGATGCTCGAATTTTTCTTGACCACCAGGTGGACCGGGTTGATGCCCAGCGTCGCCACCGCGCGAATTTCCTTGTGTTCCCCCGGCAGCACGTCATACTGGCCTTGATAGGCGAGGGACACGATGGAGCTGGTGTTGGTGGAGAAAGCCGGCTTGCCTTGCTCATACCGCTTGAACAGCCCTTCCAGCGTGCCGTTGTCGCCGCTCGTCGTCTCGGTGGACAGGCGGACGTCGGGCAGAATGCTGCTGTCCTGATTGATCAGGTTGGACAGACCGGCGCTCAGGATATACAGGGTATTGCCGGTGGGCGGCGTGTAGATCGGAACGATGCCGGAAAAACTCGGTTTCTGTTCACTGGATCCCGCGTTGGCGCTTTCATTGCTTCCTGCCGACGCGCTTCCCTGACCGGATCCGCCCGGGGAAGCTTGTCCGCCCTGGCTGCTGCCGCCCTGACTTGCGCCTTTGTTGCCGCTCCCGCCACCGCAGGCGGTCAGGATCAGGAGCAGTGCCGACACCGTGATCAAGAGAGCCAGACGCATTTTCGAACGCTTAACCATGCCTTGACACCCCTTTCCAAATTTCGGTTATTGTTGATGTTGCAAATTGAACACAACCATGCGAATGTCCGTCATTTCCTCGATGGCGTAGCGCGGACCCTCCCGGCCCATGCCGCTCTTGTCCACGCCGCCGTACGGCATGACGTCGGCGCGATAGGAAGAGGCGTCGTTGATGATGACTCCGCCGGCCCGGATTTTCCTGGCGGCTTTCCACGCCAGATCCACGTTGCGGGTGAACACGCCGGCCTGCAGGCCGTATTCGGAATCGTTCACCGCCGCGATCGCTTCGTCGAAGGTCTTGTAGGGAATGATGGACGCCACCGGACCGAACACTTCCTCGCACACGACTTTCATATCGCGCTTGACATTTTTCAGAAGCGTCGGCTGCACGACATTCTCTTCCCGCGTGCCCCCGAACAACACCTCCGCGCCGTCCCGGACGGCTTCCCGGATCCATTCCTCGACCCGCTGGGCCTCACCCAAGGTGATCATCGGACCCACATCGGTGTCGGGCGACAGCGGATTGCCCACGACCAGCTTCCGGGTTGCCTCGACCATCTTCCGGGAGAACTCGTCCACCACATCCTCCTGCACATAAATCCGTTGAACGGATACGCAGAACTGCCCGGCGGAACCGTAAGCCCTTCTGGCCAGCACTTCGGCGGCCAGGTCCAGATCGGCGTCGCTGTGCACGATGTTGCCCGAGTTGTTGCCGAGCTCCAGCACCACCTTGCTGAATCCGCTCTTCTGCTTGATGCGCAGGCCGACGGAAGGGCTTCCCGTGAAGCTGATCACCTTCACATCCGGGTGGGTCACCAGATAGTCGCCCACGGTATGGCCCGGCCCGATCACCAGATTGATGTACCCCTTCGGCAATCCGGCCTGCTCCAGCAAATTGCACAGGTAGATGGAGGTCAGCGGCGTCGTGGACGCCGGCTTCAGCACCACCGCGTTGCCGGCTGCGATCGCCGGGGCCACCTTGTGCACCACCAGGTTGATCGGGAAGTTGAACGGGGCGATGGCGGCCACCACGCCGGCGGGAACCCGGATATAGAGGCCCATCCGGTTCTCCGAACCCGGCACCGCCTCGATCGGCACGGTCTCGCCGTGAATCCGCTTGGCCTCTTCGGAGGAAATCATGATCGTCTGGATCGCCCGGTTCACTTCCATCGTGGCGTCCTTGAGCGGTTTTCCTCCCTCCCTCGCGATCAGTCTGGCGATTTCGTCGGCATGCTCCTTGACGAGTTCCCATGTCCGTTTCAAAATCTCATATCTGCTGTAGGGGGAAAGCGGATGGGTTTCCATCGCGTTCTTGGCCGCCTGAACCGCCTTGTCGATATCCGCCGGGGACGCGATATGCACTTCGCTGATCAGTTCCCGCGAATATTTGTCGTAGACACCCATCTTTTCGCCGGATGTCAGCCATTCGCCATTGATGTACAGCCCCGTGTCCAGGCCCAGGTTGTTCGGCATCTTGCTCACACTCCGAAATTCTTTGTCAATTGAATACCTTCGTTCCCAACAAGCCTCTGACATCGACGCCGATGCCCAACTTCTCCGCTTCCAGATAGATCGCGTATCCGGACATCACATCCTGAATGGCGGTGCCGACGGATTTGAACAGGGTGATTTGCTTGTCCGTCCGCGTGAACGTTCCGCCGACGATCTCCTTCATTTCCACGACTTTGCTCCGGTTATATTTCCCTTGCGCGATGGCGTCCATCACGTCTCCCGATTCCGATTCCAGATGCTTCGTGTCCACCACGATGAGGTCGGCCCGGTCGAAGGTATCGGCATCAATTTCCCGCAGGCTCGGCATGGTCGAGCCGATGGCGTTCACGTGCACGCCCTCGCGCATCCATTGGCCTTTGAACGCGATGATGTTGCCTCTGGAGGCGGTGTTGGTGGCCACGTTCACGATGTCCACATCCTTCACGGCTTCCTCCGGCGAATCCACCGCATCGATGGAAATGCCCAGCTTCGCGCTCATCTCGCGGGCGAACAATTGCCGGCGTTCGGCGTTCGGGCTGTACACCTTGGCGTACTTGATGTTTCTGACCGCGCAGACGGCCTCGAAGTTCGTGCGCCCTTCCAGGCCGGAGCCGATCAGCCCGACAGTGGAAGCGTTTTCACGCGCGAGGTACTTGGTCGCCACGCCGGTGGTCGCGCCCGTGCGGATGGCAGTCAACAAATGACCGTCCAGCAGGGCGACCAGTTCGTTCTTCTTCTGGTCGATCACGCCGATCAGGTAGCGCACGCCGCTGTTCTCGGTGGACCTGAAGAAAAATTTGAGCCCCATCAATTTGCTGCCGTTCATGACCGCCGGCATCAGGCGGAACCAGCCGTTCTCGGCGGTGGAAAGATTCATCCGCGGCGGCATTTCGACGAGATTCTGCCCCTCTTCGATCACCCCGCGCTCGATTTCCGCAATGATGGACGGCATGTTGACCGCCCGCGCCACATCCCGATCCGTAAGCAACAATGTCATCTCGTTCACCTGTCCTTATTCCGGATTGCGTCCGATGAAGAATTGGCTGTCGTCGTCGGTGGTCACTTCGATGCCGGATTGGATCAGTCCCTGACGGAGCGCGGACATCTGCTTCTGATTCAGCCGCATGGTCGGAGCGCGCAGGGGACCGCCGTTCATGCCGGTCAGCCAGCCCTGGTATTTCCACGCCATGCGGTGCAGGAAGTTGGCGCCGGATGTGGTGGCCGATTGCGCCGCATGGGCCAGGCGGGCCGGGTGAATCCTCCAGTACAGGTCAAACGCTTCTTCCGTGCGGCCTTCCTGGATGAGATTGAACAGCTTCGGAAGGGTCGGGCCGAAATATTCATAGTTGCTCGTGCCCATCCACTTCATCGGCACCAGCGTGGCGAGGGGCAGCGCGTTGTCCTCGAGCGGCATGCTGACCACGACGTCATCCTTGTACAGGTTGTACATGTGGGCAAAGCCCGAGATCAGCGGCATGCCGGCTTCGGCCTTGATCGCCACGATGTTCGGAATTTCCTTGATCATCCGGTCGATGATCTTCGGATCCATGCCCGCGGGATGGAGCCGTTCGAATCCCCACAGGGGAACCGGGAACAGAATGATGCCCAGATTCGTCGCGTCGCAGAACGCCTTCGTGTACTCGAAGATGTCGTTCTGATTCTTCGGGTAGAAGTTCGGGGGATAGGACAAGAGCACCAGATCGGCGCCCGCCGCTTCGCTGGCCTGAACCGCCCGGATATTTTCCTCGAGGGTGTTGAAGCTGGCATGGTGGATCAAATGCAATCTGCCGCGCGCAGGTCCAAAGCGTATTTGTGAACGAGCCCATATGGGCGGTTTCATTATCCCGGCTGCAAAGCATTCGCGACCCGGTCGATGTGCTTCGCCATCGTCACCGCGGCCCGCTTCGCGTCCCCGGCTCGGATCGCTTCGAACAGCTTCATGTGTTCGCTGAACAGTTTGCCGGCTGTCTCCCTCTCCCCGCTGCCGAGCCACAGCTTACGGCTGTCCTTCATGGTGCGCAGCATCGCCGAGAACATGTGCTCCATCATGGCGGCCAAAATGGCGTTGCCGGACGCGCGGGCGACGGCGAGATGAAAGTTCGCGTCGTAAATAAGGCTGAGCTCTTCGCTGCCGACGGCATCGCGCATTTGCGCGATGAGCTTGTTCAGCTTCTCGACGTCCCCGGCGGTCCGGTGCTTCGCCGCCAACTCGGCCGCGCCGACCTCGAGAATTTTGCGCACCTGAAGCACCTGCGACAGCTCGGCATTCGAATGGCGCAGCGGTTCCAACATGGCGTGCGGCTCAAGACCGGGCTTCCTGACATAGGTGCCCCCGCCCTGCCGAGATTCCACCAGGCCGAGCGCCTTCAAATGGCTGAGCGCCTCGCGCACTGTCGAACGCCCGACACGATACTTCGCCGCCAGTTGGTCGATGGCGCCGAGTTTCTCCCCCGGCCGGATCAGTCCCGCTTCGATCATGCGACGGAGATCGTCCGTAATGATTTCGTACGTCTTTTTCCGCATGGTCATGGCATTTTCTACAACACCTTCACGCAGTCCTGGGTGATGGGAAAATCAAAATACGTGTCGGGATAAGGCTCGTTTTTTAAACAATAGTGCCACCATTCGCGTTCATAGGAGAGAAACCCGCTGGACTCCATGATGCTGCGCAGCAGCCGGCGGTTTTCCGCTTCCGCTTTCGTGATTCCCTCGGCATCATGATGGGAGACGGCGTCCATCAAATCAAAGTCGCCGCCCATCGGCACAAGTTCGCCGGTGTCCAGCCGAAAAAGCGTCAGGTCGACGGCGCTGCCGCGGCTGTGGCTCGACCGAGCCGCCACATACCCCTTCCTGATCATGTCGGAACGGCGGATATTCGGATAATGCTTGGCTTTGGTGCGCCCGTCTTCCGGCTCCCTCGACCATTGCAAAAAGCGGTTGACCGCGCGCTGCGGCCGATACCCGTCCCACAGCAGCAAACCGTACCCTAGATCGGCGGCCTTTTCCTGCGCCACGCGCAGCGCGGAAGCCAGTTCATAGGTGCCGACGATCCGATTGACCTCATACCCGTCGACCGGTTTTCCGGTGAAATTGTCCCAGGTGGCATATTTGGCGTCCCAACGAATGCCGGGAAGCGCTTCATCCAGAAACAGAAATCCTTTTTCCATCTTCTCACTCCTCCATCGCCAATGTGATCAGACGATCGATCACTTCGGACAGCGACAAGCCGGCGGCGGCCATCATTCTCGGATAGCGGCTGTACGAAGTCCAACCGGGCATCGTGTTGACTTCATTGAGCACGATTTGCCCGTTTTCCCGCAAAAACATATCGACGCGGGCCAGTCCGCGGCAGCCCAACGCCCGGTAAATGCGTTTGGCGGTTTCTTGCACCCTTTTCTTGTCTTGATCGGAAATGTCGGCGGGAACCCGGATCACGGCGTTTTCGGAACCGTTCTCGGGATTTTTTTCCTGGTGGATGCGGAAGAAGCCGTGCGACAGGCGGATTTGATCCACTTCTCCGACCGACAATTCGCCGCCGTTTCCCATCACCGCGCAGCCGACCTCGCTGCCGGACACCCGTTGCTCGATCACGATTTTGGTGTCATATTGCGCCGCCTTTTCGACGGCTTCCGGCAGTTCGTCCCGATGGGACACCTTGCTGACGCCGAAGGACGATCCGGAACGGGCCGGTTTCACAAAGACGGGATATTCCAGCCGTTCCGCGTCCGGCATCTCGCCTTTGTGGAATATCCAAAAATCGGGCACCGCGACACCGGCGTTTCTCGCGATCACATAAGCCAACGATTTGTCCATGCATATCGCGGAACTCTGGATATCGCAGCCCACATAGGGAATGCCGGAAAGCTCCAGCAGCCCCTGCACGGCGCCGTCCTCCCCCAGTTTTCCATGCAAAACGGGAAATACGACATCCACGCGGAAGGTCCGATATTCTCCGCGATCGAGCACGACAAAGCCGCGGATGCGGCGGTCCGGCGCCAAAAAGGCGGGAAGGCCGTTTCCGTTTTCCCAATTCTCATCCGGAAAGCCGCACAGCTTCCATTCACCGGCTCTCGTGATTCCGATGTAGAACGGATCGTATTTGGCCGGGTCCAAATGTTTCGCGATTTCCCGCGCGGATTTGACGGAAACCGCATGTTCTTCCGAACAGCCTCCGAACAAAACGGCCACCTTGAGCTTTTTCATTTATCGGTTTCCCCTTTCAAATGCCAGGCAATTTCGGATGGTGCCCTCCACGATGTCCTGCAGCGCGTGTTCCGTGTAAAAAGCGGCGTGCGGCGAGATCACCACATTCGGCAATGCTTGCAGCCGCAAAAGAAGCGGATGGCGAATCGGCTCGTCCGCACAGTCGCGATAAAAAATCCCTTCCTCGCCCTCCACGACGTCCAGAGCCGCCCCGCCCAATCTTCCTTCTTCCAGCGCGTGCGCCAGCGCTTTCGTGTCCATGAGCGCGCCGCGCGCGGTGTTGATCACGACCGCTCCGCGTTTCATGCTTCGGATCCGCTTCCCGTCAAGGAGATGGTAGGTATCGGCACGGAGCGGCATATGCAGCGACACGATGTCGCTTTGCCGAAGCAGTTCGTCCAGCGCCACATATTCCGCCTCGGCCCGCGGATAAAAATCAAAAGCCAGGATGCGGCATCCGAAGCCCTTGAGACGTTCGATCACCGCCCGGCCGATCCGGCCGGTCCCCACGATCCCCACCGTCATGTCGCGCAGTTCCCGTCCCGGTACCGCGCACAGACGGTAATCCAAGACGTCCGCCCTGCGCATCACCGACTTGGCATGACGGATCGACATCAGCATCAACATCACCGTATAATCCGCCACACTGTCCGGCGAATAAGCGACATTGCCGACCGCAATGCCCAGTTGTTCCGCCGCTTCCGTGTCGATATGGTTGCAGCCGACGCTTCTCGTGGAAATGTAAGCAACGCCGTGTTCTTTGAGCGCGCGAAGCGTGGAATGCGGAATGGCCGTCTTATGGTTCACGCTGATGCAGCGATGGCCCGACGCCAACGCAGCATTTTCCGCGGATACCGCCGACGCGACGAAGTTCAGTTCGATACCGTAACGAGCCGCGACTTGCCTGAACAGACGCGCTTCGTTTCCGTCGCAATCGTAAATCGTGATCCCCGTTTTGCCCATGCGGTCCGCCATCCCCTTTTTTCCCAAAATCAAAGCCTGTCTGCCTGGATTCTATGTTATCCGAAGCGGACAGGCTGTTTATTAATATGGAGTGGATACATTCTTAAGAAATTCCTAACATTCGATGGATGTTTTCCTAATGCGTGACCGGCAGCGACACCGTAAAGGTGATGGTGTTGTCCCGGCTGTGAGCCTCGATGGTTCCGCCGTGCAGGGTGACGATTTCCTTGGCGATCGACAACCCCAATCCGGAACCGCCGGTGCCCGTCGTGCGCGCTTCATCCAGGCGATAAAACTTCTCGAAAATCGCCTCCAGCTTGTCCTGCGGAATCGGATCGCCCTGATTTTGAAAACGGATTTTGACAAAACCATCCGCTTCTTCGACGGAAATGACGATCTCCGTGTCGGGATAGCTGTAGGCCGCCGCGTTTTTCAAAATGTTGTTGAACACCCGCGCCAGTTTCGCCGGATCGCCGTACACGGTCAAATTTTCGTCCGCGCGAAGGACGGCGGTGATGCCTCTCGCCGACAAGATCGGATAAAACTCATCCGTCATCTGCACCAGCATGTAGTAAAGGTCGATCGTTTCCTTTTCCAGTCGAATTTGCTGCAAATTGTACCGGGTGATTTCAAAAAATTCGTTGATCTGTTGCTCCAGGCGATGTGCTTTTTCGAGCGTGATACGGAGGTATTTCGCCCGCTGCTCCACGGGCATATCGGGCGCCTCCTCCAATAAACTCAAATACCCGATCACCGAGGTTAGCGGAGTCCGGATGTCGTGGGCCAAATATACGACAAGATCGTTTTTTCGCTGCTCCGCTTGCTGCGCGGCCTTTTTCTGTTGAATCAACTTGTCCTTGACGGTGTTCAGACGCTTTTCCATGAATTCCATCTCCGGTGAGAGAACGATCCGGTCTTCCGAATCCTCCACAAGCCGATCCATGGCGGAGCTGATTTCGTCGAAATACTTGGCGAACAGCCGGGAGATAAAAAGCCAGGAAAGAATGACGAGAAACAACAGGGTCAACAGAAGCAGAATGATCTCCAGGTTATTGCGGAACACATACTGATAAATGAGGTATGCGTACATATTGTCAAAGCGAAAAGCGTGCATCAGAAAATCCACGATGCGATCGCCAATCCGCCCGCGCAACATTTCCCGCAGCAAAAAAACGGTCACCGGAGCAGCGGCGGTGATCAAGAGCATCTGCAAAAACATTTTTCTCTTCAATCTGGCGTAATTGCCCTTCGTACTGCCGTTCCATTGGCTATTCAATTTTATAGCCGACCCCCCATACGGTCTTGATATATTTGGGGTTGTCCGCCGTATCGCCCATTTTTTCGCGCAAATGGCGAATATGCACGGTGATCGTGTTGTTGCTTTTGCTGTAATACTCGTCCTTCCAGATCTCGTGAAACAGTTCCTCGGCGCTCACCACGCTGCCCTTTCGTTCCAGCAAGATGCGCAGGATCGCAAACTCGGTGGGGGTCAACACGAGGGGTTTTTCGTTCAGCAAACATTCGTGCCTGCTGACATCCATCACGAGGCCCGAATGGACGAGGACAGGCCCGGAGGTAGGCGCGGACTTCGCATTGTATTTTTTATAGCGCCGCAGCTGAGCTTTTACGCGCGCCACCATTTCCAGCGGACGGAACGGTTTGGTGATGTAGTCGTCCGCCCCCAGGGTCAAGCCCGTAATTTTGTCCGTCTCCTCGTCTTTGGCGGTCAGCATAATGATCGGATACGTATGCTTTTCCCGTATTTTCCGACAAAGGGCGAATCCGTTGATGTCCGGCAGCATGATGTCCAAAATCGCCAGGTCCGGCTCCTGCGTTTCAATAAAGGACAGCGCTTCGTCGGCCGAATAAAACTTGAACACTTCGAAATTTTCATTTTGCAAATACACTTCGATCAAATCCGCAATTTCCGGCTCATCGTCGACAATGAGAATTTTGGCGTCCATGAGGTCAGCTCCTTTCCGACACAACCCGACATTCTCTCATTTTACTAAATTCCGTCAAGGATTTTGTGATTTTCCCCTTGAGAAAAAATGAAGATTTTCCTAAGATCCGCTCTCGGAACCGTGTCCGCCCCCCACCCCGCGCCGCTCCCCATGCCTCTTTCATTCACGTTGTCGACCGGGCATCCGCGCTCAAACATAGATTGTGAGGATAGGATATGGTACAATTTGATAGCAACTCCTGTTCGCATCAAGGTAGGCGCGCAATGGCATTGCATCGAGGAAAATCGACCCCGGAAGGCAATGCATGATGCAAAACCTTGCGCGGCCGCCTCACGATAAATAGTTGCACCAAATGCAATGGTTTTTAGATAAAACACCTCTTTTCCAAATAAGAGTTGCCCTGATTCCGTGATCATCAACTGATGAAAATGCGAGAAAAAGCAGGCAAATACACCCCCGAAGGCGAATGACATAAACAAGATAACATTCACCTGCGGGGTGTCATATGAAAATCAAGTTCGTCCGCTCCAAG
>Ga0310826_100912_pt1 | contig 20530 bp, 13 predicted proteins | sample WT_ome_FD_201306 | JGI IMG/M metagenome (GOLD analysis project Ga0310826, IMG submission 201306) | Sorghum-adapted microbial communities enriched on wild type (WT) sorghum from Joint BioEnergy Institute, Emeryville, California, United... ... | reverse complement strand
CAGATCTTGCTCGAGATCGGCCGCCTGGATATTCCGGTCGTCATGGTCGACCACGCGGATCCGGCGTTCCACTGCGACACCGTCTTCACGGACAATTACAACAGCATGAAGGATCTGACGACGAAGCTGATCGGCAAGGGATACCGCAAGTTCCAGTTCGTCGGCACGATCAACGACGCGCAGAGCTATTTCGAGCGCTGGCTGGCGTTCCGGGCAACGCTGGAAAGCTACGGCATCGAGCTCAAGCAGGATCCCGCGCTGATCGGTCCGGACGCGAACGACCGGCTGTACGCGCTGATTCCCGAGTTGCCGCTCGACGAGCTGCCGGAAGTGTTCGTGTGCGTCAACGACACGATCGCGGAGTTCATGATCGACGAGCTGCGCAAGCGCGGCTTCGACGTGCCACGCGATTGCGCGGTCACGGGCTTCGACAACACGAACACGACGCATCCGATCTATGCCACGGTGAACGTCAACAAGGAGCTCCTCGGAATGCGCGCCGTCGACCAGATGCTCTGGCGCATCCTGAACCCGGATTCGGCGATCGAGCGCAAGCTGCTCTACGGCGACGTGATCATTCGCGAAGCCAACGCCTATGCCGGCAACCCCTCGTAGGGCAAGCGGCGGGCGAGGCAAGCCGTGCGACAACCCGAATAAAAACCGGCGTTCTGGCGGTTTCTCCGGAAAAGGGCAATCCGGAGAGGCCGCCTGATTTTTTTGTGCATAACAAACAAGCATACAATAAGCAAAACAAAACCAAAATCTAAACCTAAACGGACAACGCAACAAACCAAAAATTTATTGACCGAATTTGCGCATAATGCTATGATTGTTTTGCAAACAATCCGAAGATGGATTGCGGTGGTGATGCAAAACCGTAATTTCGGACGAAGGGTTGTAAACGATTCCTTGGGGGACACGGCCGATGCCTGACGGCCGCTCTGCGCCGTGAAAACGGCGTGTACAGAGCAAAACGATTTTGCTTGGGAGGTTTGTCGATGAGAAAAATGAAAGTGCTTTCGCTGCTGCTGGTTGCAATCATGCTGGTACTGGCGGCGTGTGGCGGCGGCAAAAACAGCAACAACCAAAGCAGCGGCGGCACCAACACCGGTTCGCAAACCGAGAACACCGGCGGTTCGGACAGCGGTTCGGACAACGGTTCGGACAGCGGCTCGAACAGCGGTTCGGAGCAGGCGGAAGAGCCGGCGCCGATCGATCTCGGGGGCCGCACGATCCGTGTAGCCGCATGGTGGGATCCGAAGCCGGCGGGCGAAACGATCGACGAGCAGGCTCGTCTCGACAAGATCGCCGAGCTGGAGCAGAAATACAACTTCAAGTTCGAATGGATCAACGTCCCGTTTGAAGAATACATGGACAAACTGACGACCTCCACGCTTGCGGGCGAGCCGTTCGCCGACATCGCGAGAATGGAAGTCAAGCGGGCGATCCCGATCATCAAACAGGGGCTGGTTCTCCCGCTGAGCGAGTTCACCACCGCGACGGACGACATCAACAACGAGCAGCGGCTCATGACCAAGCTGACTCCGATCGGCGGCGAGGAGTATTCGTTTGTCGAGCCCGGCCTCAAGATCATCGGCGTGTATTATAACCGCGACCTTGTGAAACGGCTCGGCGTGAAAGATCCGCAGGATCTGTACGAATCCGGCCAATGGAACTGGGAATCGTTCCTGCAGCTCGCGAAGGACGCGACGCGCGACACGGATAACGACGGCGCGTTCGACACGTTCGGCTACTCCGGCTGGGCTGCTGACGCCGGACGTCAATTCGGCGTATCGAACGGCGCGATGTTCGTCAACGAAGATCTGACGCTCGGCATGACGGATCCGCGGATGATCGAAGCGCTCGAATTTGTCAACCGCCTGTACAACGTCGAGAACGTCGTCAAGGTCAAGACGGGCAACAAAATGGACTGGAACGAGACGAACACGTTCAAGGACGGCGACGTCCTCATGTCAATCAACTACGACTGGAACATGGGCGACCTGACGTTCGAGGTCGGCATCGTGCCGAACCCGGCAGGTCCGCAATTTGACGGCTCCACGTTCGCGAACACGGACCAGAACGCCTGGTTCATCCTGAAGGGCGTCCAGGATCCTCAAATCGTGTACTCGATCTTCGAGCAAAGCTTCGACATCGAGTCGACGGCCGAATATGTCGGCCAGGACTGGCTGGAATCCCGTTTCAAGACGGAGAGGGATATTCAGTTCGCGCTCAACCACGTCAACGGCACGGGCCGTCTCGCGCTCGAAGAAGGCGTTCCGGACTTCCCGTTCTATGCGATCATGGACGAAATCATCATGCAAAACCAATCGGTGTCCGCTACCATCGAGAAGCATTTACCGACTGCAGAATCCGCACTTGAGAAGGTGAGATAACAGCGGGCATCAGCCGATTGAAGACGGGGGAAGGGGTGCACCGGTCAACATGGTGCGCCTCTTCTTGTTAGGGTTGTTTGGTGCATAAAGCTAAGAAAAAATCTTCCCGACTACACGCCGCCGCTACCCGCCGCACGGCAAATACACGCATAATCATTGCCTTTCTTCAAATGGAGTGGCGATGTTCGCGTATTGCCGTTCCCGCCGCCAACCTCACTTTGCAAAAACAAGACCAAACAAAAACAAACCACATTCCGAAATCCGATTGACTCATGTTTGGTTCGGTGATACGATTGTTATGTCGTTGGGTTATCATCGGGAGTTGAACGTTGCGCCCGCTCACGGCGGACAAACCAACCTGTCCGCGGGGAATGCCGCCTTTGCGGGCGGCCGCCCGCAAATTGGCGCGTCCGTCGCCCGCAAGACGGACGCGTCCGCTCGCGGGAAGGCGCAAGCCGTTTTCCCGCAAGACAAGCGCATATGGGCTTCCGGCGCATATGGGTTTATCTTTCGGCGCAAAACGGAATCGTCCGGCCGGGAGATGGCGGCAAGCCGCGCAATACGGGCCGTCCATGAAGGCGCGGGCTGCGCCATGGGGCGCCGGCCGCTTTACTTGATTGGGAGGGCTGACCTTGAAGGGGATACCACGGCTGAGAAACATCGCATTTTCCGCTCTGTGCGCCGTGACCGCGTTCGGCCTGCTGCCTGCCGGTCCGCGCGCCTCGGCCGAAAGCGCTTCAGACCGCAATCCGCGGGCCGTCCTGGCGTCGGCCGATGTCGATGACCTGTACGATCTCGTCGACGGCCGGATCGAATACAACGATTATTTGGCCCAATATGAAAGCGCTGCACTTCCGGAACGGGAAGTTGTGATCGAGGCCGCGCAATACGAGGCGGTCCACGGCGATGGTTTCGCGGTGCTGGACGGGTTCGAAGGCCAGGATGGCGCATCGCTGCTGACCGGCGAACAGGGGCAGGTGGACTGGACCGTCGACATTGCGGAAAGCGGACTTTATCATATTTCGATTCTGTATTACCCGATTGAAGGGAAGAGCTCCAGCATCGAGCGGATGCTGCTGATCGACGGCGAAGTGCCGTTTCGGGAAGCCGCCTACCTGCAGTTCGACCGGGTCTGGGACAATCAGTACGACGAAGTGAAGCGCGACAATCGCGGCAACGATCTGCGACCGCAGCAGATCGAGAAGCCCGAATGGCGCGAGATGCTGTTCAGGGATTACGAGGGCTATTATGAACAGCCGTTCCGGTTCTACCTTTCGGCCGGACGCCATACGATCTCGCTTGTCTCGTCGCGCGAGCCGATGGTGATCCGCCGGCTGAAGCTGTTCCGGTACAAGGAGCCGGCTCCCTACGCGGAGATCGCCGAACGATACCGCGCGGAGGGGCTCGAGGAAACGTCCGGTTTCCTGCTCACCGTCCAGGGCGAGGACGCGGTCGCCAAGTCGTCTCCGACGCTCTATCCGCAGACCGAGCGCTCGACTTCGGCGGTCACGCCGTACAGCGCGTCGAAGGTCCGCATCAACACGATCGGCGGCTACAACTGGCGAATTCCGGGACAATGGATCGAATGGGAAGTAGAGGTGCCCGAGACCGGGCTCTACAAACTCGCGTTCAAGTCGCAGCAGAATTTCGTGCGGGGCATTTATTCGACACGCCGCCTCTACGTGAACGGCGAGATTCCGTTCAAGGAGGCGGAACGTCTGGCGTTCAGGTACAAGAGCGGCTACCGGCTCGACGCCGTCGGCGACGGAAAGGATGCGTACCTCGTCAGGCTGAACAAGGGGAAGAACAAGATCCGGCTTGAAATCACGCTCGGCGAGTTCGCATCGCTCATCCGCGAAGTCGAGGAAAGCCTGTTCAACCTGAACGGCATGTACCGGAAGATTCTGATGATCACCGGCTCGTCCCCGGACCAGTTCCGCGACTACCGGGTCCACATCCAGATTCCGAATCTGCTCGACACGTTCCGGTTCGAGCGCGACCGGCTGAAGCGGATCAGCGGCGAGCTGCGCCGGCTGTCCGGCGGCAGCGGCAACTCCGAGGCGATGCTGAAGACGATGTATCACCAGCTCGAAGAAATGATCGACGAGCCGGACACGATCCCGCGGCGCCTGATCGCCTTCAAGCAGAACACCGGCGGCCTCGGCACCTGGCTCCTGACCGCGCGGGAGATGCCGCTCGAAATCGACGAGCTCTACGTCGCGTCGCCCGACGTCAAGTTCCCGAAGGCGGGAAGCGGATGGTTCAATGAGCTCAAGCACCAGATTCTGACGTTCGCGTATTCCTTCATCATCGACTACAACACGATCGGCAACGTCGTCGACGAGAACGCCCAGCGCAAGATCACCGTCTGGATCGGCAGCGGCCGCGACCAGGCGAACACGCTGAAGCAGATGATCGACGAGACGTTCACGCCGCAGACGGGCATCAACGTCAACCTGCAGCTCGTGCAGATGCAGAACCTGCTGCCGGCCACGCTGGCCGGACAGGGACCGGATGTCGCGATGCAGATCGCGAACGACATCCCGGTCAACTACGCGATGCGCAACGCGACGGTCGACCTGACCCGGTTCCCGGACTTCGAAGAAGTGGCGAAGCGGTTCCGGCCGAGCGCGCTCGTGCCGTACACCTATGAAGGCGGCGTGTACGCGCTTCCGGAGACGCAGACGTTCCCGATGCTGTTCTACCGGAAGGACATCCTGAAGGAGCTCGGGCTGGAGGTGCCCGAAACCTGGGACGACGTCGCCGCGCTGCTCGCCGTTCTGAACAAGAACAACATGCAGTTTGGGCTGCCGCTCGTCATCACGCCGTCCTATCCCGGCGAGAACCTGCCGCCGAACCCGCTGTTCGCGGCGCTTCTCATGCAGAACGGCGGCGCATTCTACCGCGACGGGGGCAGGGCGTCGGGGCTCGATTTGCCGGAAGCCGTCGAGACGTTCAAGATGTGGACCGAATTTTACACCGATTACGGGCTGGAGCGCGAATTCGACTTCGCGAACCGGTTCCGGACCGGCGAAATGCCGATCGGCATTTGGGACTATACGATCTACAACCAGCTCACCGTCTTCGCGCCGGAGATCCGCGGCATGTGGGGCTTCGCGCCGATCCCGGGCACGGCCCGGGAAGACGGCACGGTGCGGCACGACGTGACGAGCACCGGTGTCGGCACGATCATGCTGAAGAACGCCAGGGACAAGGAAGCGGCCTGGGAATTCATGAAATGGTGGACATCCGCCGAGACGCAGACGAAATTCGGGCGCGAAATGGAAGCGCTCATGGGCGCCGCGGCGCGGTATCCGACGGCCAACATCGCGGCGCTCGACAGCCTGCCCTGGCCGGTTCAGGATTATGTGAATCTGAAGGAGCAGTTCGAGTGGGTGCGGGGCATTCCGGAGGTGCCCGGCGGCTACTTTACCGGACGCCATCTGATCAATGCGTTCTACCGGGTCGTCGTCAACGGCAACAACGAGCCGCGGGAGACGATCATCGAATACGTGGAGTACATCCACGACGAAATCCGCACGAAGCGCAAGGAATTCGGCCTGCCGGAATAAGGGGAGGGACGGAACGTGTCGAATATGGCCATCGAACATCAAGCACCGGCAGGCACCGGAAAGCAGCCGCGCCTGCGCGAATGGTGGGCCGTCAAAAAGCGGGAAATGAAGATGCACAGGCATTCGTACTTCCTGATGGCGCCCTACATGCTGCTGTTCTTCACGTTCACCGTGCTGCCGGTCTTCATGTCGCTGCTCATCAGCTTCACCTATTTCAACATGCTCGAGTTTCCGCGGTTCATCGGCTGGCAGAACTACGCGCGGATGTTCCTCGAGGACGATGTGTTCCTGATCGCCGTCAAGAACACGCTGCTGTTCGCCGCGATCACCGGTCCGATCAGCTACTTGGCCTGCTTCATCTTCGCCTGGATCATCAACGAGCTCGGACCGAAGCTCCGGGCGTTCATGACGCTTGTCTTCTACGCCCCGTCTATTTCCGGCAATGTCTATTTCATCTGGCAGATCATCTTCTCCGGCGACCGGTATGGCATTGCGAACGCGTATCTGATCAAGCTGGGCGCCATTCTGGAGCCGATCCTGTGGCTGAAGACCGAGAAGTACATTCTGGCGATCATCATCCTCGTCCAGCTCTGGCTCAGCCTTGGCACCGGTTTCCTGGCGTTCATCGCCGGCCTGCAGACGGTCGACAAGACGTTGTATGAAGCCGGGGCCGTCGACGGCGTCCGAAACCGCTGGCAGGAGCTGTGGTACATCACGCTGCCGTCCATGCGCCCGCAGCTCATGTTCGGCGCCGTCATCCAGCTCACGACATCGCTCGCCGTCGCCGACGTGTCGATCAACCTGGCCGGCTTCCCGAGCGTCAACTACGCGGCCCAGACGATCGTCACGCACCTGATCGACTTCGGCACGATCCGGTTCGAGATGGGCTACGCGTCCGCGATCGCGACCGTCCTGTTCATTCTGATGGTCGGCACCAACCTGATCGTCCAACGGCTTCTCAGGAAGGTGGGGCAGTAAACATGAACATGATCCTGTCCTTGCGCCGCGGCAAACGCGTCAACCGGTCCTTCCTGGGAACGTTCACGCTGTTCCTGTTCCTTTCGGTGTTCGGCGCGTTCATGGCGCTCCCGCTGGTCTTCGCGATCAACGCGGCGTTCAAGCCGCTTGACGAGATTTTTCTGTTCCCGCCCCGGCTGTTCGTGCGCAATCCGACGCTCGACAACTTCATCGACTTGATCGAGCTGCTCGGCAACTCGTGGGTGCCGTTTACGCGCTACATTTTCAACACCGTGTTCATCACGGGCATGGGCGTCCTCGGGCATGTCATCTTCGCGTCGGCGGCCGCCTATCCGCTGGCCAAGCACAAGTTCCCGGGGAGGACCGCGCTGTTCCAGATCGTCGTCCTGTCGCTCATGTTTTCGCCGGCGGTCACCGCGATTCCGAACTACATGGTCATGTCGTGGCTCGGTTTCGTCGACACGTACTGGGCGGTCATCCTGCCGGCGTTCGCCTATTCGCTCGGGCTCTATCTCATGAAGCAGTTCATGGAACAGATTCCGGACGCGCTGCTCGAGGCGGCGAAGATTGACGGCGCGAGCGAATACCGGATCTTCTGGTCGGTCGTCATGCCGAACGTGAAGCCGGCGTGGCTGACGCTCATCATCCTCGTCTTCCAGATTCTGTGGGGGACGGACGGCAACGGCTTCATCTACAGCGAGCAGCTCAAGACGCTCCACTTCGCGTCGAACCAGATCATCCAGGGCGGCATCGCGCGCGCGGGCGTGGGGGCCGCGGTCGCGCTCATCCTGATGAGCGTGCCGATCACGATTTTCATTTTCTCGCAGAGCCGCATCATCGAGACGATGGCGACGTCCGGCATGAAGGACTGAGGGGGGGATCGACGCGTGAAGACGAGAAAAGCGCTCCTGCTTGCGGCGATCATTTCCCTGTCTGTCTTGACCGCCGCGCCCGCCGCCCGGGCGGCGGCGCCTTACGAGGCGTATACCTACAACTATTACAGCGACGCGGTGGCGCTGCCCGCGCCGTTCCTGCCGGAGCGGACGTTGGACGGCGCCGGTCTGGGCGTCGGCGATTTCAAACTGCCGAACGATTTCTACGTCACGAAGGGCGGCGACGTCTACATTCTGGACAGCGGCAACAACCGCATCATCGTGACGGATGAGCACTGGAACGTCATCCGCATCATCGACGGGTTCGACAACAATGGAACGCCGGACACCTTCGGCAATCCGAACGGCATTTTCGTGGCGGACAGCGGCAAGATCTACGTCGCGGACACGGACAAGCGGCGCGTCGTCGTGCTGGACGGGGACGGCAGGCTCGTGAAGATCGTCGAGAATCCGCAGTCCGAAGTGCTGCCGGACAATTTCGAGTTCGCTCCGCTCAAAGTGACGGCCGACCGGGCGGAACGGATCTTCGTCGTCGCGCGCGGCGTGTACGAAGGCATCATGCAGTTCAACGACACCGGCGAATTTCTCGGCTACGTCGGCACGATCAAGGTGCAGCCCAGCGCGGCCGACCGGCTCTGGCGCTGGCTTGCGACGGACGCCCAGAAGTCGCAGATGGTGTTGTTCATTCCGACGGAGTTTTCGAGCGTGGACATCGACCACAAGGGATTCGTGTACGCGACGAACATCGACGTCGGCTCGACGGAGACGATCAAGCGGATCAATCCGCTCGGCAAGGACGTCATCAAGCGGTTCGGCCATTACCCGAACGTCGGGGACATCCGCTACCGGAGATTCGGCCGCGAATCGGGGCCGTCCAAGCTGACGGACATCAAATACATCGGCGACGGCATGTATGTCGTGCTGGACTCGAACCGGGCGCGCCTTTTCACCTACAACGACGAGGGCGAGCTGCTGTACGCGTTCGGCGGCCGGGGCACCCAGCTCGGCGTGTTCAACACGCCGGTCGCGGTGGAATGGCAGAAGGGCAAGCTGCTCGTGCTCGACCGGGGCAAGAACGGCGTCGTCATCTTCAGGCCGACCAAGTTCGGCCGGCTGATCCACGAGGCGACCGCGCTGCACTACAACGGCGACACCGCGGCTTCGGTCGAGCTGTGGAAAGAGGTGCTGCGCCTCAACTCGAACTATGACATCGCGTACCTTGGCATCGGCAAATCGCTGCTCATGGCGAAGGAAAACAAGGAAGCGATGGAATATTTCAAGCTGGGCATGTCGCGTAAATACTACTCCATCGCCTACAAGCGATACCGCAGGGAAGTGATGCAGAAGCATTTCGGCACGTTCATGACGACGGCCATCGTCCTGATCGCCGCGTTCATCGCCTTCCGCATCGCGAGGAGAGTCCGGCCGGGAAGGAGTGCGGGTCATGAGGCATGAATGGATGAAATTCCCGTTCCATATCCTGTTCCACCCGTATGACGGATACTGGGATCTGAAGTATGAGAACAAGGGCAGAATGAGCGTCGCGATGGCGATCCTGCTGCTCATGGTCATCACGACGTCGCTCATGAAACAGTTCGCCGGCTTTCTCGTCAACTTCAACGACCCCCGCTACCTGAACACGCTGGACGACCTGATGTACACGGTGCTGCCGTTCTTCCTGTTCTGCGTCGCCAACTGGTCGGTGACGACGCTGATGGAAGGCGAGGGCAAGTTCAGGGAGATCGTCATCGCCACGGCCTACGCGCTGCTGCCGATGATTCTCATCAACACCCCGCTGACGTTCATCAGCCGGTTCATGACCAACGAGGAGGCCGCGTTCTACTGGATGCTGAACAGCTTCGGCGCGCTCTGGTTCCTCTACCTGCTGTTCGTCGGCAACATGACAATCCATCAGTACACGGCGACGAAGGCGGTCATCACGCTTATCCTGACCGTCATCGCGATGGGGATCATCGTCTTCCTCGGCGCGCTGGCGCTCACGATCAGCATGGACATGTACTGGTTCGTCTATGACATCTATCTCGAACTCATCTTCCGCTAGAGGGGGGCCGCACCAGTGGACAGACGAAAGAAATGGTATGCGGTGCTGGCCTTCATCCTGGTCGCCGGCATCGCGGCCGCGACGTACTACATCGCAACGAAGGGCGCTCCGGCGGTGGACGTCTCCCGCTACACGACGGCGGCCGCGGAGATGCAGCCGGCATCCGAGCTGAAGTTCCTGCCGGACAGTCTGAACGCCGCCGCCGGCATGAAGCCGGTGGCGGAGACGGACGCGCTGACGCTCTATTACGCCGAAGAGACGACCGCGATCGCCGTGCTGGACAAACGGAGCGGCAAAGTGTGGCGGAGCAATCCCGAGGACCTGGACAGCGATCCGATCGCTTCGCCCTATGAGAAGGAAGCGCTCGCCTCGCAGCTGACGGTGAACTACCGGGACGACATCGGCACGCTCGGGACGTTCACGAACTACGCGATGAGCGTCATGAACGGTCAATTCACGACGGAGAGCATCGAGAACGGAATCCGGATCACCTACGTCCTCGGCGACGCCGAACTCGGCATCGACGCGCTGCCGAAGCGGATCAGCAAGGTCCGCTACGAAGAGCGCATCTTGAGCAAGGTCGACGATCAGGCGAAGTCGACGCTCCGCCGGGCGTACGCCCCGCTCAAGGACAATCCCGAAGTGCTGGAACGGCTGGATTCGTATGTCGAGCGCCCGCTCGTCCTCGCCCGCGTGCTGGCCGTGTTCGAGCAGGCCGGATACACCGAAGAGGACCTCGCGTACGACAACGAGGAGAACGGCATCGGCGGCGCCCTGACCGAGAAGCCGAGCTTCACGGTCGTCGTCGAGTACCGGCTCGACGGCGATACGCTGGTCGTGCGCGTGCCGGGGAGCAAGATCGAAGAGGCGGAAGGCTTCAAAATCCGGAACATCGAGCTGCTCGAATTTTTCGGCGCGGCCGGCACGGAGGAGCAGGGCTACATGTTCGTGCCGGACGGATCGGGCGGCCTGATCCATCTGAACAACGGCAAGAAGACCGCCGAAGTGTACAGCCAGCGCATCTACGGCGACGACATGAACGACAACGCCTGGCGCCGGAAACAGATCGCGGAATCCGCGCGGCTGCCGGTTTTCGGCCTCAAGTCCGGCGACCATGCCTGGTTCGCGGAAGTCGAACTCGGCGATGCGATCGCGAGCATCACGGCGGACATCAGCGGCCGGCAGAACAGCTACAACAACATCTTCGCCAGCTTCATGATTCGCGGCGAAGACTGGCTTGAACTGTACAAAGGCGCGCGGGGCGTCGAGGAGATCCAGCTGCTGACGGAGGCCCGCTACACCGGAGACCTGCAGATCCGGTTCAGCTTCCTCTCCGGAAGCGACGCCACCTATTCCGGCATGGCAAAGCTGTACCGCGAGCGTCTGCGGGCCGCCGGCAAGCTGAAGCCGCTGGAAGCGAAGGGCGATCTGCCGTTCTATGTCGACGCGCTCGGCGCGATCGACAAGCGCAAATCGTTCCTCGGCGTGCCGTACAAGGGCATCACGGCGATGACGACGGTCGAGGAGGCCGGTGAAATTGCGGACGCCCTCGAATCCCGCGGCATCCGCAACGTGCGGATGCGGTATCTCGGCTGGTTCAACGGCGGCCTCAGCCATACGCTGCCGTCCAAGGTCGACATGGTGAACAAACTCGGCAGCAAGAAGAGCCTGCGGCAGCTCGCCGAACGGCTCGAATCGATGGGCGGCGGGCTCTATCCGGACGTCGCGCTGCAGCATGTGCTGCGGGACAATTTCACGTTCAGACCGGCGGCCGACGCGGCGCGCTTCGTGACGCGGGAGCAGGCGTGGCGCCATCCTTACGATCGCGCCCTGAACCGGATGAATCCCCTCCTCGGCGACTATTGGCTGCTGTCGCCGTCGAAGCTGCCGCATTTCGTCGACAGGTTCATGAAGGGCTACAGCAAGTACGGCATCGGCGCGGTGTCGCTGCGCGATCTCGGCGATCTGGTGCACGCGGACTATCGGGTGAACCGGGTCGTGTTCCGCGAGAACGCGAAGAACATCGCCGCGGAGCAGCTCGCGAAACTGAGCGGGCGCTACGATGACGTGCTGATCACCGGCGGCAACGCCTACGCGCTGCCTTACGCGGACCATATCGTGAATGTGCCGATGGAGACGAGCTTCTTCAACATCGTGGACGAGACGGTGCCGTTCTATCAGATGGTCATCCACGGTTCCGTCGATTACGCCGGTTCGCCGATCAATCTGCACGACGAGCAGGATACGCGCCATCACCTGCTCCGCCTCGCCGAGTACGGCGCGGCGCCGCATTTCCTGTGGTCGCACGAGCCGTCGTCGGAACTGAAGTTCACGCGCTACGACTTCATGTTCTCGACGAAATATACGGACTGGATCGACGAGGCGGCCGATCTGTATGCGAGGCTGAACGGCGCGCTGGCTTCCTTAAGGACGCAGACGATCGAGGAGCATATCCGCCACCGGGAAGGCGTCGTTGAAGTCCGCTACTCGGACGGCACGTCCATCTTCGTCAACTACACCGACGAGCCGGTGACGGTGGACGGTGTCAGGATCGAAGCGCAAAATTTCGCGGTGGGCGGTGATTCCAGGTGATCAGGCGAAGATTGACACTCGCGCAGAAACGGGCGATCCTCGGGATCTTCTTCATCCTGCCTTGGCTGATCGGCTTCGTCTTCCTGTTCCTGACGCCGCTGCTGGAGTCGATCCGCTTCAGCTTCAGCGAACTGCAGGTGACGCCGGGCGGGTTCACGCTCGAGTTCAGCGGCATCGGGAACTTCAGGGTGGCGCTTACGGTCGACCCGGAATTCAACCGGGTGTTGACGCAGTCCATTCTGGAGATGGTATATGACGTGCCGATGATCCTGTTCTTCAGCCTGTTCACGGCGACGCTGCTCAACCAGAAGTTTCGCGGCCGGTCGGTCGCCCGGGCCGTATTCTTCCTGCCGGTCATTCTGGCGTCCGGCGCCGTGGCCGCGGCGCAGGCGTCCGGCCTCATCCAGCTGACCGGCAGCTCCGAGGCGGCGCAGGAACTGGCCCAGCAGCAGATGGGCTTCGATCCGATGATGGTCGTCCGGATGCTGGGCAACGCGGGCATTCCGCTCTGGTTCGTCGAGTACATCTCGGAAGCGATCACGCGGATCTATGAGATCATCAGCAGCTCCGGCGTGCAGATCCTGATCTTCCTCGCCGCGCTGCAATCGGTGCCGTCCTCGATGTATGAAGTGGCGAAGATCGACGGCGCGACGGCCTACGAAATGTTCTGGAAGATCACGTTCCCGATGGTCAGTCCGCTCATCCTGACGAACGTCATCTATACGATCATCGACTCGTTCGCCGACAGTCCGGTGACGGAGCGGATCTACCAGACGGCGTTCGTGTCGCAAAATTTCGGCCTCAGCGCAGCCATGGCGTGGCTCTATACGCTCGCCGTCAGCCTGTTGCTGATCATCGTCGGCTTCTTGATTTCGCGCAGAGTCTTCTACCACAACTGACGGGCGAGAGGAGGGGAACGGTACATGGCCGATTTGAAACCGCCCGAGAACGAGGCGCTCGTGCTGCGGTACCAGCGCGTCCGGAACAAGTCGATGTCGTGGCTCTGGTCGATTTTCCGGCTCGTCCTCATCATCGGCATCGGCTTCATCATCGTGCGTCCGATCCTGCAGCAGATCTCGGTCGCGTTCAAGAGCCCGGAGGACATCTACAATCCGACGATCTACATGGTCCCCGTCCATTTCACGCTGGAAAACGTGAAGCACGCAGCGGACATTCTCAACTATTGGCCGCTGCTCAAGAACACGCTGCTGTTCGTCCTTTCGACGACGCTGATGTCGACGGCATCGTGCGCGCTGGCCGGCTACGGGTTCGCCCGGTTCAAATTTCCGGGAAGCAATATCCTGTTCGCGTTCGTCGTACTGACGATCCTCATTCCGGCGAGCACGCTCATGGTTCCGATGTACCTGCATTTCCGGAACTTCGACGTATTCAATCTCGTGACGACGTTCACCGGCAAGGACGGGCTCAATCTGCTGAACACGTACTGGCCTTCGGTCATCATGGCGGCGTTCGGCGTCGGCCTGAAATCGGGTCTCTACATTTATATATTCCGACAGTTCTTCCGCGGGCTGCCGAAGGAGATCGAGGAAGCGGCGCTGATCGACGGGGCGGGCGGCATCCGCACGTTCCTGACGATCATGCTGCCGAACGCGATTCCGCCGATCATCACCGTTCTGCTGTTCGCCTTCGTCTGGCAGTACAATGACACGTTCTACGCTTCGCTGTTCATGAACAACAGCGAGCTGATGGCGAACTCGGTCGCCGCCCTGCCGGCGAACGTGAACCAGAAGTTGCCGCGTCTGCTCGGCCTCGAGGGTACGGAAGCGAGGGCGGACCCGAACCATGTCGCGATGATCGTCGACACCGGCATCCTGATGGCGATCGCGCCGCTCATCATCCTGTATCTGTTCGTGCAGCGCTATTTCGTCGAGAGCGTCGAGCGCACCGGCGTTGTCGGCTGACCGGATACGGACGCGGCTCTGGCCGGCTGAACGTCGAGCCGACGCTGGTGAATCCCCGCGCGTCGAAGAACGCCCGGCGCCTGATGCGTATCTGTGCGATCTGTGCGGCCGCAGGATGCTGACGGGCAGCCATTCGGCATCGACGAAACGCCCGAGCCGGACATCATCTTTCGTGCGACGGGCAAATATCCGGCCGTCGGGGGCATGGATACGGCGCCGGCTCGGTCTCGGGACCGAGCCGGTTTTCCTTTTCCGGACCGTGGCGGCGGCCGCCGGGCGGGGGTATAGTGGAGGCAGAAGCAGCCGGCCGCGGCGGGCTGCGGTTTTGCAGGCGGGAGGGCGAAAGGGATGCAGGTGCTTGCAGTATCGGAGGTGTCGAAGTCTTTCGGCAGCGTGCAGGCGGTGCGGCAGGTGAGCTTCACCGTGGGCCGGGGCAAAGTCTTCACGATCATCGGCCCGAACGGAGCCGGCAAGACGACGACGCTGGAAATGATCGAGGGATTGCAGCGGCCCGACGGCGGCACGATCACGGTGCTCGGCATGAACTGGGACCGGGACGCGGACAGGATCCGGATGCGGATCGGCGTCCAGCCGCAGTCGAGCGCGCTGTTCGACCTGCTGACGGTCGAAGAGAATCTGGCGCTGTTCGCATCGTTCTACGACCGCCATCGGCCGGTCCCGGAAATCATGGAGCTGGTCAATCTGACGGATCACCGGCGGAAAATGGTGAAGACGCTGTCGGGCGGACAGAAACAACGGCTCGCGATCGGTCTCGGCCTGATCAACGATCCGGACATCATTTTTCTGGATGAGCCGACAACGGGTCTCGACCCGCAGGCCCGCCGCAACATCTGGGACATCGTGCGCAGGCTGCGGGAGATCGGCAAGACGACGGTGCTCACGACCCACTACATGGAGGAAGCCGAGCAACTCAGCGACCGGGTGTGCATCATCGACCAGGGCCGCGTCATCGCGATGGACACGCCGAAGGCGCTGATCGGCCGGCTGACGCGGGAACGCGAGATCCATTTGAAGTTCGGGACCGAATCCGCTGCGGCGGCCGCGGAGGGCGCGGTTCGGACGGAGCCGAACGCGACGCGGGTCGAGCGCGCGGACGGGCAACTCCGGATTCGTTCCGGTAAGCCGGAAGCGACGCTGTACCATTTGCTCGGCTTCGCATCCGAATACGGCTGGTCCATCGAGCAGATTTCGATCCGCGAACTGAGCCTCGAGGATGTGTTCATCGCGTTCACCGGCAAGGAGTGGAGAGACTGATGGCAAGGAGCATGAAGCAACTTCGCATGTTGTTCGCCGCGCAGGTCAAGGAGATGTACCGGGAGCGGCAGGTCTGGTTCTGGTCGATCATGTTTCCCGTCCTGCTGCTCGTCATCTTCATGGTGATTTTCGGCGGGGGCGGCAACGATTTCTCGGCGAAGGTCGCGATCGTCGGCGAACGGTCCGGCGCGGCGGCGGAGACGTTCGTCGCGGCCGCGCAGGCGACGGGCGTGCTGGAGATCGAGACGGGACTCGGGCCGGAAGAGGCGGAGCGGCGGCTTGCGGACAATCGCATCGACGCCGTCATCGTCCTGCCGGACAACGCCGAATCCGGCGATTTCCGGCTGGTTCTGAACGCCGAACGGCAGGGCGGTTCGACATCCCAGGCGATCGGGAGCATCGCGGAGCAACTGACGGCCGCGGCCAACCAGGCCGCTTCCGGCGTCGCGCCGGCATTCCGGCTGAAGACCGAATACGTCTCGTCGGGGAGCCGGCAGCTTGAAGCCGCCGATTTCCTGCTGTCGGGCATGATCGCGCTGTCGATCGCGCAGTCGGGATTGTTCGGCATGGTCGGCCTGGTCGAGATGCGCCGGAACGGACTGCTGAAGCGGCTCCGGATGACGCCCGTGGACATGCGCCTGTTCGGCATCGCCAATCTCGGCGCCCGGTTCGTGCTCGGCATCGTGCAGTTCGTGCTGCTGGCGGCCATCGGCGTCTTCGCGTTCGGCGCGAACGTCGACTTCTCGCCGGCGACGTTTCTGCTCACGTTCGTCGTCGGCACGCTGGCCTTCACGGGCCTTGGCTACCTGATCGCGGCCGTCAGCAAGACGCTTGAAAGCTTCATGGGCATCGCGAATCTCGCCAGCTTCATCATGATGTTCCTGAGCGGCATCTTCATCGATGCGGGCGTGCTGCCGGATTTCCTCAAGCCGGTGTCGCAGGTTCTGCCGCTGACCTATTTCGCGGACGGCATCCGCGGCGGCATGGTGTACGGGAGCGGCATGGATGCGGAGCTGTGGCTGAACGTCGGGATTCTCGCGGCCTGGGGAGCGGCGTCGTTCTTCCTCGCCACCCTGCTGTTCCGGCGCCGCTCCGCCGCCGCCTGAGCCGGCGCCGTCCGGCACGCCGCCCGAACGAAACCGCCCGTCCCCCTCGCGCGTATGCGAAGGCGGGGGCGGTTTTTGCTTGGGGCGACATTTCTTTTTGTTTTCGTTGTAATTTTTCGTAACTTTTTCTGGAGTTGCGCCGTCTAACTGATAGGTTGGATATCGCCGCCTCTTGAGGATATCGGAAGGAGTGGATTCATGACATGCTGCGGCTGAGACGGACCACCGAGCGGCAGAGTGCCGCAGCTGCCGCGGCCGTGGAAGAGAGCGGCCCGGACAGAGAAGAAGGACCGTTGCTGGTGGCCAGGGGGGTCGAGCGCTCGTTCGATGTCGGCGGTCAGAAGCTGCACGTCCTGAAGGGGATCAATCTGGAACTGCACCCGCGCCGGCTTATCATGCTGCGCGGCCGTTCGGGGTCGGGCAAGACGACGCTGCTCAACCTGATCGGCGGGCTGGATACGCCGACACGGGGCGAAATCTGGTTCGGCAAGCACGCCTTCCATCGGATGGGCGACGACGAGCGGACGGTCATCAGAAGGAAGGAGATCGGGTTCGTATTTCAGGCCTTCGCCCTTCTTCCGCTGCTGTCCGCATACGAGAACGTGGAATTGTCGCTCCGGATGGCCGGCGTGCCCAAGGCGGAGTGGAAGGACCGGGTGACCCGGTGTCTGGAGCTGGTCGGATTGGGCAAGCGGATGCATCACCGCCCCTTCGAGCTGTCGGGCGGCGAGCAGCAGCGGGTCGCGATCGCCAAGGCGATCGCCCACCGGCCGAGGCTGCTGCTGGCGGATGAGCCGACGGCGGAGCTCGACTCCCAGATGGCCGCCCAGATCATGAAAGTATTCCGGGCGATCATCGAGACGGAACACGTGACGATCTGCATGACGACGCACGACCCTACGATTTTGGAGGTTGCCGATCATGTTCATGAAATGGTTGACGGAAAATTCATCTGAAGGGCGCGGGCTCCATCGCCTGTTCTCCGTTCGCCCCGGGCGCAGAATTCCGGCCCTGACCGCGCTGCTGCTCGCCTTCGTGCTGGCGGCCGGGGGATGCGCGCTGTTGCCGGACGAGGACGTGGAGGAGCAGCTGCCCGATATCACGCCGCCGCAAATTTCGAAGAAACCGGAATATGAAGTCACGACCGCCACGCTCGAGACGAAGGTGCAAGCGATCGGCAAGATCATGAGCAGCCAGGAGGAGACGCTCTTCTTCGAGCTGGACGGCAAGCGGCTCCGGACGCTGAACGTGAAACCGGGCGACTACGTGCAAGAAGGGCAGATCATCGGCGAGCTCGACGTTGACGACATGGAGAGAGATCTGCGCCAGCGGAAGCTGCAATTTCGCACGGTGGAACGGACCATGAAAGACGCGCTTCGCAAACGCGACGAGATGGATCCGATTGAGTTCGAACAGACGGCCCTTACCTTCGAGGAGCAGCGGCAGGCGATCGTCGATCTCGAGAACGAGATCGCGAAGGCGGTGCTCCGGGCGCCGTTCCCGGGAACCGTCGTCCAGGTGAACGTCGAGAAGGGCGCGCTTGTCAAGGCTTACGACCCGATCGTCACGATCGCCGACACAAGCCGGCTGGTGGTCACCGCCAACTTCTCGAAGACCGATCGCGAGAAGATCGCGGTCGGCATGCCGGCCGTCGTCGACATCAACGGGGTCGGCAAGCTCGAGGGCAACGTCTCGATGATGCCGGTCGCGAATGATGACAACAACGGTAACCAGCAGCAGAACCGGGCCGAGCGGCCGGAAGACTACGTGCAGATCGACATCGGGGAAATGCCGGAGGGCGCGGTCCGCGGCACGCCGCTGTCGGCGAGCGTCATCATCAAGCGGATCGAGAACGCGGTCGTCATCCCGCCATCGGCGCTCCGGACGATCGGTTCCCGCACCTACGTCCAGGTCGTGGAGCCGGACGGCAGCAAGCGCGAGGTCGACGTCGAGGTCGGCCTGCAGACGGCGACGCTGGTGGAAATTCTCGATGGTCTGACGCCGGGACAGAAAGTCGTAGGTCGATGAGCGATGCGTGTGCCGATCCTGCGGTTTCTGTTCCGCAAAATGTGGAATACCCGCTGGCTGACGCTCAGCACGGCAGCGGGGCTGATCGCGGCCGTCGCGTTCACCGTCAGCATTCCGATGTACGCGGACGGCGCGCTGAAGCGGGTCGTCGCCGATTCGCTCCGGGAGAAAAGCACGGGCATGCCGGCCGGCTCGCTGCTCATCCGCTATCAGGCGAGCGGCGGCGTGACGGCGGCCGACCAGGCCGGGCTCCCCGAGGTGGACGGGTTCATCCGCGAGAAGGTTCCGGATCGGGTCGGATTTCCGTATGACACGTTCGTCTCCGTGCGGTCGATCCGCGGCGCGGAGACGGCGCCGGTCGATCCGACGAAGGTCGACGCGAGCCGCGTCCGGCAGATGACGATCGTGACGATGTCCGGCCTCGGGGAGAAGGTCGAGATCATGCAGGGCCGCATGTTCAATGACGAGGCGGCGGAAGACGGCGTCATCGAGGCCGTCATGATGGAAGAGGCGCTCTATCGCAACGACCTGCACGTCGGCGACGAGCTCTATTATCCGATTTACGGCGGACTGAACCTCGTTCTCAGGGTGAAAATCGTCGGCGCCTACATGCCGCTCGACCAGACCGACCCCTACTGGTTCCAGGGGTTCGAGTCGATCATGAACCATCTCGTCATCAGCGAGAACGCCTTCGCCGGGAAGCTGCAGGCGGCGGGCGTGCCGGTGCACAACGCCTACTGGTACTATTCGTTCGATCTTCGCGAGATCAGAACGAGCCAGCTCGCGCCGCTCAGGCGGACGCTGGACCGGCTCGACATCGAGCTGTACCAGCTGCTCAAGGACACGCGGGTGGAAATCTCGTTCGCGAACACGCTGACCGAGTTCCGCCGGCAGGGATTGCAGCTTCAGACGCTGCTCTTCACCCTCGCCGCGCCGATGATCGCGATGGTGTTCTATTTCATCGCGATGAACGCGAGGCAATCGCTCGAGAAGCAGCGGAGCGACATCGCCGTCCTGCGCAGCCGCGGCGCCGGCACGCGCCAGATCATCGGCATTTATGTGCTCGAAGGCGTGCTGCTCGGCGCGGCCGCGCTCGTGCTCGGCCCGCTCATCGGCTGGTTCATGGCGAAGAGCATCGGCTCGGCGAACGGCTTCCTGACGTTCGTCGACCGCAAGTCGATCCCCGTCGGCTTCTCGAGCGAGGCGATGATCGCCGGAATCGCGGCGGTGCTGCTCGCCATCCTGTCGACGGTCATTCCGGCGATCCTGTACGCGCGGTCCTCGATCGTCGACTACAAGCGCAAGCAGGCCAGAAGCGACCGCAAGCCGATTTGGCAACGGTGGTTCCTTGACGTGGCGCTGATCGGCGTCGCCGCCTACGGCTGGTATCTGTTCGACCAGCGGCAGATGCTGACGCTTGCGACCGGCATGACAACGGACCAGCTGAACGTCAACCCGTTCCTGTTCTTCGTTCCGGCCATCGCGATCTTCGCCCTCGGGCTGTTCTGCCTGCGGCTGTTCCCGCTGCTCCTGAAGCTGATCGGATGGATCGGACGGAAAATGCTGCCGCTGCCGCTGTACCTGACGCTGACGCAGCTTTCCCGCTCGTCCGGCGCCTACTATCCGCTCATGATCCTGCTGATCCTGACGCTCGGGCTCGGCGTCTACAACGCCGCGGCGGCCCGCACGATCGACCTGAACTCGAC
>Ga0310826_100908_pt1 | contig 20705 bp, 22 predicted proteins | sample WT_ome_FD_201306 | JGI IMG/M metagenome (GOLD analysis project Ga0310826, IMG submission 201306) | Sorghum-adapted microbial communities enriched on wild type (WT) sorghum from Joint BioEnergy Institute, Emeryville, California, United... ... | reverse complement strand
AAGGTTCCAAAGACATCTTCATGAACATCCTGACCACCAACGGGTTGTGCGTGAAGTTCCTGCACAACTGGGCCGGCCCGGAGGCGATGGTCAAGAAGCTGTCGATCCGTCTCGGGGTGCCGGCCTACCCCAACGACACACTGCGGTTCACCGGCAGCGTCACCGACAAGATCCCCGGCGACGACGACGGACTGGTCGAGGTGACGTTCAAGGGCACCAACAGCCTCGGTGACCACGTGTCCGGCACCGCGCTGCTGAGCTTTCTGGACGGAGCGAAGCGATGAGCGGTATCGGCGGTAAGGCGGCGATCGTCGGCATCGGCCAGACCGAGTTCTCCAAGGAATCCGGCCGCAGCGAGATGCAATTGGCCTGTGAGGCGGTCAAGGCCGCCCTCGACGACGCCGGGCTGACCCCGGCCGACGTCGACGGGATGGTCACCTTCACCGTCGACGAGAACGAGGAGATCGAGGTCGCCCGCAACGTCGGGATCGGCAACCTCACCTTCTTCACCCGGGTGCCGCACGGCGGCGGCGCGGCGGCCGGCACGGTGCTGCAGGCCGCGATGGCCATCGCCACCGGTGTCGCCGAGGTGGTGGTGTGCTACCGCGCCTTCAACGAACGGTCGGGTTTCCGCTTCGGCGGCGGCGGGCGCAAACCGTCCGCTCCCCCGCTGTGGCTGGCCCCCTATGCGCCGTTCGGGCTGATGACGCCCGCCGGGTGGGTCGCGCTGCACGCCCAGCGTTACATGACGACCTACGGGGTCACCAACGAGGACTTCGGCAAGATCTCGGTGATCGACCGCAAACACGCGGCCAACAACCCCGACGCCTGGTTCTACCAGCGCCCGATCACCCTGGAGGACCACCAGAACTCGCGGTGGATCATCGAACCGGTGCTGCGGCTGCTGGACTGCTGCCAGGAGAGCGACGGCGGGGTGGCGCTGGTGGTGACCAGCGTGGAGCGGGCCCGTGACCTGAAGAACCGCCCGGCGGTGATCACCGCCGCGGCCCAGGGCGCGGCCTACGACGGCGAGGTGATGACCAGCTACTACCGCGACGACATCACCGGGCTGCCCGAGATGGGTGTGGTGGCCGAGAAGCTCTGGCGCGACTCCGGATTGAAGCCGTCGGACATCTCGACCGCGTTCCTCTACGACCACTTCACCCCGTTCGTGTTCACCCAGCTCGAGGAGCTCGGGTTCTGCGGCCGCGGGGAGGCCAAGGACTTCGTCTCGATCGAGGAGCTCTCGATCGGCGGGTCGCTGCCGATCAACACCAACGGCGGGCTGCTCGGCGAGGCCTACATCCACGGGATGAACGGCATCACCGAAGGGGTCCGCCAGGTGCGGGGAACCTCCTACAACCAGGTCGAGAACGTCGAGCACGTGCTGGTGACCTCGGGCACCGGCGTGCCGACCAGCGGGCTGATCCTTTCGCCGGGTTAATTATCGTGATGGCTGTGACGGAGGCACCGGCCCTGGATACCCGTGAGGCGATCATCATGGGGGCTTTCGCCTGCTTCCGCACCTACGGGTTGCGCAAGACGACGATCGTCGACATCGCGCGCAAGGCCGAGGTCTCCCGCAGCACCGTCTACGAGTACTTCCCCGACAAGGCCGCGATCGTCGAGGCCTGCGCGGAGGCGGCCTCGCAGCGGTTCTACCGCAACATGGCCAAGGTGGTGAACCGCGGCGAGGACCTGGAGGACAAGCTGGTCCGGGCCTGTGTGTTCGTCACACAGGCCCGGCGCGTCGTGCAGGGTGAGAAGTACTTCGACGAGGAGGAGGTCAACCTCCTGCTCACCCGGGACTCGGCCGCCCTGCTCAAGGAGTGCGCGGACTTCATCGCCCCGTACCTGGCGGCCGGCCGGGTGACCGGCGAGGTGCGCAAGGATCTCGACATCCCCCAGGCCAGCGAGTGGGTGGCGCGAATCCTGTTCTCGCTGTTCAACACGCCCTCGCCGACCATCGACATGAGCGACGACGAGGCGGTGGCCGCCTTCGCGCGATCGTTCCTGCTGCGCGGCCTGGCCGGGGAACGGCCGGCCCGCGGCCGACGATCCGCGGCCGGCTGACCGGATTAGCCCGCCACACCGCAGGCGCTGACGCTACCCTGATGAGAACGAATATTTTCGAAAGTGGATATTGATGATTCTCACGGATTCCAACCGTCCGCCGCGCCGCTTGCGTGGCCGCAGCGAACCGCCCCGGCTGGCGGTGTTCGGCGTCACCGCCGCCGACGTGGTGACCGCGGTGGGCGGGTTCGTCTGCGACCACGTCATGGCCGACTGGAACGTCATGGTCGTCCTCGAGGAACCGGACGACGATCCCGCCGCCCGGCGCGGCCTGCGGATCCTGGGCGTGACCGCCACCGATCTGGATTCCGTTGCCCTGCCCCTGCCCGAGTGGCCGGACGTGCTGCTGATCGCCGCACCGCTGTACTCCCAACGCGGGCCGGTGCGGCGCCAGGTGGCCGTGACCAGCCGGCGGCCGACCACCGAATTGCTGTTGTGGGGTGGCGACACCGGCGGGGCGGAGTTCGCCGGATGGGTGCGTTCGCCCCGGCGGATGAGCTACGCCGCAATGGCTTTCAAGCAGCAGGCGCTGCGGGCACTGAACGCGGCCGGGGCGCTCGACGAGACCGAGCGGGTGCTGTGCCGGCGCGACCAGGTGAGCCCGGAACGGCGCGGGATCGTCAACGCTTAGCGCGCACCGGCACGTTCTTGTAGCCGGCCACGTTCGACATCCACACCCGGCGCAAACCGTCGCGGTCGACCTCGTATTCCGGAAGCAGGTCCAGCAGCGCGTTCAGCGCGATCCTGCTCTCCATGCGGGCCAGCGCCGCGCCCAGACAGCTGTGCACGCCGTACCCGAAGGCCAGGTTGAAGCCCATCACCCGGTCCCGGTCGATGTCGAGACGGTCCGGATCGGCGAACACGCGCTCGTCGCGCAGCGCCGACGCGGTGATCAGCAGCACCGCACTGCCTTCCGGAATGGTGGTGCCGTGCAGGGTCACATCGCGGGTGGCGACCCGCACCTGGTACTGCGACGGGGCCTCGTAACGCAGCAGCTCCTCGATCGCGGCCGGTACCTTGCTGCGATCGGCGCGCAGCTTCTGCCACTGGTCCGGATAGTCCGCGAACGCCACCACCGCATTGCCGATCAGCTTGGTGACCGTTTCGGCGCCGGCGCCGCCGAGCATCGTCGCGAACCCGGTGATGTCGACGTCGGAGAGCTTCTCGATCTTGCCGTCCCGCTCGATCTCGGTCTCGATGAGCCGGCTGATCATGTCGTCCTGCGGTGCGGCACGGCGCTTCTGGACCAGGTCGTAGTAGTACATGCCGGTCGCCACCGAGGCCTGGTAGCCCTCCTCGGTGATGTGGATCTGCCCTGGCTTGCGCTCCAGCAGCAGGTCCAGCCAGTGCCGGATCTGCTCACGGTCCTGCTCGGGCACGCCGAGCATGGTGGTGATGACCTGGTTGGGGAAGATCGCCGAGAAGTCGGCGACCGCGTCGAAACCCGCCTCGGGGTCGAGCCGCTCGACGAGGCTGTAGATCTTCTCGCGGACCATGCCCTCCAGCTCGGCGACCGCACGCGGGGTGAACACGCTGCTCACCAGCTTGCGCATGCGGTTGTGTTCCGGCGGGTCCATCGAGATGATCACCTTGGGCACCGGGATCGACTGCTCCGGCGCCTTGACCATGTCCAGCGTCGCCCCCTTGGCGGACGAGTAGGTCTCGTGGTCCTTGGTGGCCGGGGCGACGTCGTCGAACCGCGACAGCGCCCAGAAATCCCATTTGGCGTTGTAGTACACCGGCGCCTCGTCGCGCAGCCGCCGGTAGGTCTCGTAGGGCCCGTTGAAGAACTCCTCGGAGAACGGGTCGAACTCGACCGGCTGCCGAGTTCGACCGACTCGCACGCTCACAGCACGGCTCCCATCTGCTTGTAGCGCTCGATCGCCTCCCAGCTCAATCCGGCGTCCAGCAGCACCTCCTCGGTGTGCTGCCCGTGCTCCGGGGCGCCGTCGGGCACCACGTGCTGCTCGTCGAACTGCACCGGGTTGACCGGGATCGTGTACGGCACACCGTTCATCGTGGTGGTGCGGGCGACGTAGCCGTTGACGGTGACGGCCGGGTCCTCGCACACCTCTCCGGGGGTCTGCACGACTCCCCACGCCCCCGACAGCCCGGCCAACGCCTCGCGCCATTCGGCGAGGGTGCGTTTGGCGAACGCCTCGTCCATCATCGCGATCAACGCGCTGCGGTTCTCGAAACGCGATGCGGGATCGGCGAATCGCGGATCGTCGAGAACCTCGGGCAGGCCGATGGCGTGCATGGCCTCGGCGAAGAACCGGTCCATCTGCAGCATCATCAGCGTGATGTAGCGACCGTCCTTGGTGCGGTAGTTGCCGACCAGCGGGTTGGGCGCGTCGGCGTGGCCGAACTTGGGAATGGCGCTGCCGCCGTGCAATTGGCTGACCGCGATGTCGGGGCTGAGGTTCCAGGCGGCCAGCCCCAGCAGCGACACGTCCACCACCGACCCCTCCCCGGTGGTGGCGCGCTTGTAGAGGGCCGCGGCGATGCCGCCGGCGATCGTCATCCCGCCCAGCAGGTCCCCGAACGCCGGACGGGAGCGCACCAACTCCTCGGCGTCCTCGGTCAGCGCCACCGCGATCCCGCCGCGCGACCAGTAGGAGACCCCGTCGTAGCCCGGCTTGTCGGCGTCCGGCCCGTTCGGGCCGTGCCCGGAGCCCCGCACGTAGACGATGTTGGGGTTGACCGCCCGGATGTCGTCGACGTCGATGCGCATGCGCTTGCGCCGGCTGGGCAGATAGCTGGTCAGAAAGACGTCGCAGGTCTTGGCCAGCTCATGGACCACCTCCTGACCGCCGGGGTTCAGCAGGTCCACCCCGATCGACTTCTTGCCCCGGTTGGGGATCTCGATCATGTAGTTGACCGAACCCCCGCCCTCGTCGACGATGCCCATGGTCACCAGACCGCGCTGCGGGTCGCCGCCGGCCAACGGTTCGACCTTGATGACCTCGGCACCCCATTCGGCCAGCACCGCACCCGCCGACGGCACGAAGGTCCACGCCGCGACCTCCAGTACCCGCACACCCTTCAGCACATCGCTGCTGCTAATTTCCGGCCTCCATCACTAGCCTCGTCCGATGACCCCGGTTCCGTTGACCGCAGTCTAGACGTCGGCGCACGGTAATGAGAACACCTGTTCTCGATTACCGAATATCGCATTATCATGGCGGCCATGCCCTTCCCGGCCATCGAACCGACCGTTCCCGCGCTGTTGCGATTCGCCGCCGAGCGGTTCGGTCCGGCGACGTTTCTGGTGGCCGACGGCCATTCGGTGACCTACGCCGAGCTCGAGCGCCGGTCCGCGCGACTGGCGGTCTCCCTGCTCGCCCGCGGCGTCGGCAAGGGCGACCACGTCGGCATCCTGATGCCCAACAGCGTCGATTGGGCCCTGGCGTGGTTCGCGGTCACCCGCATCGGCGCGGTCGCGGTGCCGATCAACACGTTCGCCAAGCCGCGGGAGCTGGCGTGGACGATTCGGCATGCCGATCTGTCCACGCTGTTGGCGTGGCCGGGGTTCGGCAGCAACGACTTCCTGACCCGGCTCGAGGAGGCGCTGCCCGGCCTGGAGAGCCAGCGCCCGGGCCGGATCGCGCTGTCGGCCGCACCGTATCTGCGCACCGTCGCGGTGTGGGGGTCGCCCGACCGCGGCTGGGTCACCCCCGTGGTCGGCGACGAACTGACCGGCGGCGCCGACACGGCTCCGGCCGGCGCCGATCTGCTGGCCGCGGCCGAATCGTGCGTGACCCCCGCCGACGAGGTGGTGCTGATCTACACCTCGGGCAGCACCGGCGAACCGAAGGCCCCCGTACACACCCACGGCACGCTGGTGCGGCACTCCTACAACCTGACCCACATCTACGTGGTCCGCCCCGGCGATGTGCTGTTCACCTCGATGCCGTTCTTCTGGGTGGGCGGACTGGTCACCGGGTTGCACGCGGTGATCCACCACGGTGCCACGTTGATCACCCAGCCCGCGTTCGACGCCGGTGAGACGTTGCGGCTCATCGAAACCCACCGGGCGACGATCACGCTGGGCTGGCCCCAGCAGGGAAAGACGCTGGCCGAGCATCCCGATTTCGCTCGCCGCGACCTCAGCTCGGTGCGGCGCACCAGCATGCCGGCGATGGTGCCGCCGGACCGCCGGCCGGTCGGGTGCGATTCGTTGGGGATGACCGAACTGTGCGGCAATCACCTCGGCGCCGACCCGTATCTGCAACAGCCACCGCACCGCCGCGGGACCGTCGGCCCCTCGGTGGAGGGGCTGACCCACCGCATCGTCGACCCCGACACCGGCGAGCCGAAGCGCCCCGGCGAGGTCGGCGAGATCTGGGTGCGCGGCTACTCGCTGATGCAGCGGCTGTACAAGCGCGAGCGCGAGGACGTGTTCACCCCGGACGGGTTCTACCGGACCGGCGACTGCGGCGCGGCCGACGCCGACGGCTGGGTGACCTTCGCCGGCCGGCTCGGGGACATGATCAAGACCAGCGGCGGCACCAATGTCACGCCGGGCGAGGTGGAGTCGGCGCTGTGCGCGCTCGACGGGGTGCTCGAGGCGTACGTGGTCGGCGCGCAGGATCCGGACGGCGCGACGATCGTCGCGGCCGCCGTCGTGCCCAAGCGCGGGCACTCGGTCGATGCCGGCGCGCTGCGGGACCGGCTGCGCACCGAGTTGTCGGCCTACAAGGTGCCCAAGCACATCTGGGTCGCCGACAAGAGCGAGCTGCCGTTCACCGACACCGGCAAGATCGTCCGCTCCGCGCTGGCCGATCTGCTGAGCGACCGGCTGGCGCGGGCGGCCGCCGGGAGCTGAGCCGGATCACTCTCCGGCCATGTGCAGTGCGGCGCGGTGACTGAACAGCAGTGACGCACCGATCGGGTTGCCGCCGCCGGGATAGGTCTCGCCGGACACCGCGGCCATGGTGTTGCCGGCCGCGTACAGCCCCGGGATCGGCCGGCCGGAGGTGTCGAGCACCCGGGCGTCGGTGTCGGTGCGCAGCCCGCCCTTGGTGCCCAGGTCGGAGATGCCGAACTGCGCCGCGCGGAACGGCGGGGTGGTGATGGGCACCAGCGGGGACGCTCCCCCGGTGAACGCACGGTCGAACGGGTCCCGCCCCCGGCCGAAGTCGGGATCGTCGTCGCGGCGGGCGAATTCGTTGAACCGCCGCACCGTGGCGGTCAGCGCGTCGGGCGGTACGCCGATCAGGCGGGCGAGTTCGTCGAGGGTGTCGGCCTGCACCCAGACGCCGGCCGCGCGGTAGGCCTGAAACGGCGCGAACGAGACGTTGGTCGCGGCGACGGGCGGCTGTTCACCGGCGCTGCTGTCGTAGACCATCCAGTACCGGGGGCCGACGCTGCCGGCGCGCATGGCGCGCAGGATCTCGCGGCCGAGCCGGTCGTACGGCGCCGACTCGTTGACGAACCGGCGCCCGGCCCGGTCGACGAAGATGCCGCCGGTGAAGCACAGTGCGAACGCCGCCCGCCCGTCGGGGTGGACCAGCCCGGGCGCCCACCACGCCTGGTCCATGAGGTCGGTGGCGGCGCCGATCGCGATGGCGGCCTGGTGCGCCAGGCCGCGGTTGGCCGGCGCCCCCATGGTGTCGGTGGCCAGCCCGCCGACACCGTATCGGGCGCGCATCTCGGCGTTGTGTTCGAAACCGCCGGTGGCCAGCAGCACGCCGCGGCGGGCGGTGATCCGGCGGCGGCGCCCGTCGGCCTCCACCACCGCGCCGGTGACCCGGCCGTCCTCGACGATCAGTTCGACCAGCGGACTGTCCAGGTACGCGGCCACCCGGGGCTGTTCGGCCAGCGCCCACAGGAACCGGCCGATCAGCGCCCGGCCGCCGGTGAGCAGATCGGGCTGCGGGGCGCCGAGCCGTTCGTGGTCCAGCGGCCCGCGTACCAGTCCGCGGAACCGGCCGAGCCGCTCGTCGGGCACCGCCTTGGCGACGATGTGGCGCATCCCGTCGGTGCGGGCACCCGGCGCCGAACTGTAGTAATCCGGCCAGGGCAGGATCTTGAACGCGAAGCGCTCGTCGCGTTCGAGGTAGTCGATCAGCCCGGCGCCGCCGCGGACATAGGTCTCCTGCAGCTCGGCCGGGGTCCGGTCGCCGACCACCGCGCGGTAGTAGCGCAGCGCGTCGTCGATGGTGTCGTCGCAGCCGGCCCGCATCAACACCGGATTGCACGGGTACCACATGCCCCCGCCGCCGGAGTAGGCGAAGGTTCCACCGAACCGGTCGCCGGCCTCGACGATCGCCACCGAAAGCCCCTCCCGCGCCGCGGTGTAGGCACCGGCCAGGGCGCCGGCCGAACCGGCCACCAGAACGTCGACTTCCTCGTCAGCTGCGGTCACAGCGTCGGACCATACGCGGCACGCGGGGGCGTGCGGAAGAATGTCGGCCGACATGGCAGCCGATACGCCCGAGACCGCCGATCCGCCCGGCCCCTCACGTGCCCGCCACATCCTGCGGCTCGCGCTGTTCGCGGCGGTGCTGCTGACGATGTTCTATCTGGTCGCGCTGAGCCGGGTGATCGACGTCGAGGACGTGCGGCGCACGGTGGCGGCCACCGGGCCGGCCGCCCCGCTGGCCTACATCGTGGTGTCGGCCGTTCTCGGCGCGTTGTTCGTTCCCGGCCCGATCCTGGCCGGCGGCAGCGGCCTGCTGTTCGGCCCGGTGCTGGGGTTGTTCGTGACGCTGGGCGCGACGGTCGGCACGGCGGTGATCACCAGCCTGATCGGCCGGCGGGCCGGCCGGGACAGTGCCCGGGCGCTGCTGGGTCCCGAGCGGGCCGACCGGCTGGACGCGCTGATCGACCGGCACGGGCTGTGGGCCGTGGTCGGCCAGCGGTTCGTGCCCGGGGTGTCCGACGCGCTGGCGTCATACGCGTTCGGCGCGTTCGGGGTTCCGGTGTGGCAGATGGCCGTCGGCGCGTTCATCGGCTCGGCGCCACGCGGCTTCGTCTACACCGCGTTGGGCGCGTCGCTGTCGGATCTGACCTCGCCGCTGGCGTACGCGGCGGTCGCGGTGTGGTGCGTGATGGCGATCGTGGGCGTGATCGCCACCCACCGCGGATGGCGGCGGTGGCGGGAACACCGCCGGGCGGGATGACGGCGTCGCGGGTGGCCGCGGACGGCGATCAGGCGGCCGCCGGGGCGAAGACCGGCACGTAGCGGTCGGTGCCGTCGACCTCGTGGCGTTCGAAGCGCACCTGCACCCGCATCCCGATGCGCACCGAATCGGGTTCGCAGTCAACGATGTTCGCGGCCACCCGCAGATCGTCCTGCTCGTCGAGCTGCACGATCGCGACCACGTAGGGCACCGGCACGGCGGGGTTGAACGGTTGATGGTTGACCGTGTAGGTGAACACGGTCCCCTGCCCCGACACCGGTTGCGGATCGAGCCGCCCGCCGCAGTACGGACAGTCGGGTTCCGGTGGGTTGATCCACCGTCGACACCCGGTGCACCGGGTGATGAGCAGCTGTCCCTGCGCACCGCCGGTCCAGAACGCACGGTTGTGGTCGGTCAACCCGGGCAGGATCCGCGACGGAGGCGTGGGTGTGGTCTCGTCGGACATCGGATCAGAAAGTACATTCCTCACGGTTGGCATCACAACGCAGGTCGACAGGGCGGATCGATGGGACACAGGGTGGAACTCTTCGAGAAGAACGCGGTGATCAGTGGGCTGGGCATCTCGCGCATCGGCCGGCGCACCGGGATTCCCGGCCTGGAACTGACCCTGGAGGCCACCCGGTCGGCCATCGCCGACGCCGGCCTGACCGCCGCCGACATCGACGGCATCGCCACGCTCGGCGAGACCCCGGCTACCGAGGCCGCCGCCGCGCTGGGGATCGAGGCCGCCGACTGTTCCTTCGGCTTCGACACCGGCGGGCTGCTCACCCCGGTGATGTCGGCCGCGCGTGCGGTCGCCGAACGCCGGGCGCGGCATGTGCTGGTCTACCGGACGGTGCAGATGCTGGGCGGCACCATGACCCAGTCGCCGTCCGGCGGTGGGACCCAGTCGCCGTCCGGCGGTGGGGGCAACCCGCTGGCCGACCCGCCGGAGGAACCCCGCGCACCCGGGGGCCGGCGGCCGGTCAAACCGTTCGGCGATATGGACGAACTGCTGGCCGCGCACGCCTACTCGGCCGCGAACTGGCTTGCCATGCACTGCCGTCGCCACATGGAGCTCTACGGCACCACCAAGGAACAGCTGGGCTGGCTGGCCATCAACACCCGGCGCAACGCCGGGCTCAACCCGCTGGCCACCTTCCGCGATCCGATGACGATGGCGGACTACCTGGCGGCCCGGCCGGTCTCCACACCGTTCGGGTTGTTCGACTGCGACGTGCCGGTCGACGGGTCGATAGCACTGGTGGTGTCGCACGCCGACCACGCCGCGGACTGCCCGAATCCGGCGGTCCGGATCGAGGCCCTCGGCGGCTCGTACGGATCGGGCGGCTGGTTCCACCGCCCCGACTATCCGAAGATGGCGTCGGCGGACGCCGCGAAACAACTGTGGTCCCGCACCGATCTGCGGCCGGCCGACGTCGACGTCGCCGAACTCTACGACGGCTTCACGTTCCTGACGTTCGCCTGGCTGGAGGCGCTGGGCTTCTGCGGCGACGGGGAGGCCGGGCCGTTCGTCGAGGGCGCCACCCGCATCGCCCTCGACGGCGAGCTGCCGCTCAACACCTACGGCGGTCAGTTGTCGGCCGGCCGGATGCACGGCTACTGGTTGCTGCACGAGGCGTGCCTGCAGTTGCGCGGGCAGGCCGGTGAGCGGCAGGTGCCGCGCCGGCCCGAGGTGGCTGTCGCCGCCGCCGGCGGCGGCCCGATCGCGGGCTGTCTGCTGTTGACCCGCTGACGCTACCGGCGCCGGGTCACCTGCGCCGGCATGCTGTCCCAGCCGCGCACCGCCGACGACGAGGAGAACACCGCGTCGTCGAGGTCGACCTCCCAGTCCGGGAACCGATCGAGGATCTCCTCCAGCGCGATCCGGCCCTCCAGCCGGGCCAGGGCGTTGCCCAGGCAGTAGTGCGCCCCGACCCCGAAGGTCAGGTGCTGACGCGGCGCGCGGGTGATGTCGAAAACCTCGGCGTCGTCGCCGAACCGGCGTTCGTCGCGGTTCGCCGCCCCGATGAGCGTGAGAATCGCGCTGCCCGCGGGCACCGTGGCGCCGTGGAACTCGACGTCGCGGGTGACGTAGCGGGCGGCCTGCAGCGCCGGGGGCTCGTAACGCAGGATCTCCTCGATCGCGCCGGGCAGCAGCGACCGGTCGGCGACCAGCGCGCGGCGCTGGTCGGGGTGCTCGGACAGCAGCTTGCCGGTCCAGCCGATCAGCCGGGTGGTGGTCTCGGCGCCGGCGACCGCCACCACGTTCATGAACACCAGCAGCTCGTCACGCCGCAGCTTGCGCACCGTTGCGGTCTCGTCCTCGAACTCGGCCTCGAGCAGTTCGGTGGTCAGATCGTCGGCGGGATGGTTGATGCGCCAGTCGATGAAGTCGGCGAACACCTCGCCGTCGCTGATCGCCCCGTCCGGGTTGTCGGTCATCTGGCCGCCACGCTCGGTGCGCACGTGCCGTTCGCCGTCCTCCTGGACTCGCCGCTGGTAGTCCTCGGGGATGCCGAAGAGCATGCCCACCACCCGCATCGGCATCACCGAGCCGAGATCCTTGACGAAGTCGAACCGGTCGCCCTCGACCTGATCCAGACAGCGGCGGGTGAAATCGCGGATCAGTGGCTCGAGCGCGTTGATCTTGCGCGGTGTGAACGCCCGCGACAGCAGGCCGCGGTGGATGTCGTGGATGGGCGGATCCTCGAAGAGCAGCAGCCCGGGCGGGATCTCCATGCCCGACTTGATGATCTCCAGCACGACCCCACGCGCCGAACTGAACGTCTCGTGGTCCACCAGTGCCCGGCTGACGTCGTCGAACCGGCTGATCGCGTAGAAGTCGTGCTTCTCGTTGTAGTACAGCGGCGCCTCGTCCCGGATCCGTTCGAACATCGGGTAGGGGTCGGCGTTGAGCTCGACATCCCAAGGGTCGTAGTAAAGTTCGCCCTTCACCTCGGTGGTCACTGCTCTCCTTCTGCGGTGGGGTGCGGAGCGGCATCGGGCAGTCGGGAGCTGCCCGGCGGTGGCGCCAACCGCCAGGTGTCGCATGCGGTGGCCAGCATCGCGTAGGTGCCGAAGACGAAGACCACCTCCATCGCCTGATGGGTGCCGAGCTCTCCGACCAGCCGCTGCCAGGTCGCCGGACCGATCCGGCCGTCGGCGAGCATCTCGTCGGTGGCCTCGAGCACCAGGCGGTCGGTGCCGTCGAATTCGGCGGCGCCACCGGCGATCCGCGCGATGTCGGCCTCGGGTACCCCGGCGCGGGTGGCGACCCGGTGGTGTTCGCCCCAGAAGAACGCCGACCGCCGCACATACGCCAGCCGCAGGATCACCAACTCCCGCAGGCGCACCGGGAGCTCGCCCTGCTGCAGCAGAAAACCGTTGAATCCGAGGAACTTCCGGGCCAACCGGGGATGGCGCACCAACACCCCGAGAATGTCGAAGTTCAGCGGATCGCTGGGGTGCCCCGAGCCGGCCCGCGGCACCTCGGGTCCCGGCACCCCGAACAACGCGCCGACCGCGGCGTATTCGTCGTCGCCCCACTCGTCGGCGGCCGGCGGGGTCAGCAACGGGGCGTCGGATTCGGTCATCGGACTCCTTCCGGTAGGCGCGAACTCACTCCAACGGCTCCTCGCCGGCCAGAATCGTGCGGTGCATCAGCCGTCCGCTGTCCTCGGGATAGGGCAGGGCGCGGTGCATGGTGCCGGTGTTGTCCCAGATCAGCAGATCCCCGACCTGCCATTCGTGGCGGTAGACGTACTGCGGCTGGGTGGCCCAGTCGCGCAACCGGGCCAGCAGCGCGCGGCTCTGTTCGACCGGCATGCCGACCACGTAATCGGCGGTGGCGCCGAGCAGCAGCGATTTGCGCCCGGAGCGGTGGGTCCAGACGATCGGGCAGGTCTTGGTCGGCGACTTCTGCCAGAAGACGACTTCCTCGTAGCTCATCTCCGGAGTGACGTAGTACTGCGATCGTTCGGCGCTGTGTACCACGCGCAGGTCGGCGATGAGCTCCTTGTCCGCCGGTGGGAGATCCTCGTAGGCGGCGTAGGTGTTACAAAGTTCGGTCTGTCCGCCGGTCGGCGACAACCGGACCGCTCGCAGCAGGGTGGCCAGGTTCGGATACGGCTGCAGAGAGCCGTCGAAATGCCAGAACAGCGATCCCTTGAGGTATTGGGCGCGCTGGTTGACGGTTTCGTCGAGCGAGATCTTGTAGATCCCGTTCTCCCCCTCGTTCTGCACCACGGTGCCCAGCGTTCGCGCGATCGCCACCTGCTGTTCGTCGCCGATGTCGAGCCCGCGGAAGAACACCACGCCGCGCTGTTCGAGGATCTCGCGGATGGTGGCGGCCGCCCGACCGCTGAGCAGGGTGTCCAGATCGGTCCTGATCTCGCTGCCGATCCGCGGGGTCAGGTCGATGACCTCTAGGTTCGTCGTGGTCAACGTCAGCTCAACCTCGTCAGAATCGTCGTCCCCGAGTGCTTCACCCGCGGCTGCTGCCACAACTCCACGGCCAGCGCCACGGTGATCAGCGAGTACAGCAGGTTGCGCAGATTCGCCACATCCTCGGGCAGCGGCTGGTCGTAGTCGAACTTGTCGACGTAGGCCACCGCCTCCTCGGCGTACGGGAACACGGCGTCGTAGAAGGCGCGGATCTGCTCCATCGAACTGTTGACCCGTTTGACGTAGCGCGCGTGCCCGTCCTCGATGGCCCATTCGTCGACCAGATGCTCGAGGTGGGCGAACTCGCGAGGCAGCTTGTTGCTCATCGGCTCGACTCCACCCCCGCCCGCTCACCGGCTGCCCCTTCGCCCGCTGCCACGTAGTCGGCCACCACCTTGTGGAAATGACGCAGCAGGATCTCCTCGTCGTTGAAGTGGAAGTGGGTCAGCGCCCCGCTGTTGAGCATCGCCTGCAGCCCCTCCGCCGGGCTGGCGTCCTCGAGGATGATGTCGTTGAGGAACGTCACGGTCAGCTCCTGGCCCAGCCGTTCCTTGTGGCTGGTAGGCGGGTCGTAGAACATCTCCACCTCGAACAGGTGCGAGTGCGGGCCGGTCGGCCAGTGCGCATGGGTGCTGAAACCCGAAGCGCCGAAGATCAATACGAAGTTCGGGAAGAACTGGTACGAGTCGAACCCGTACCGCTCCGAGCGCGTCGGGTTGATGCCCGGCGGCATCGGCCCTCGGTCGGTGCGCTTGTTCCACGGTCCCGCCGCGCCGGCCTCCATCACGCACTCGATGGGTTTGGAGTACGGCGTGCGCTGCGATGGCTCACCGGAGAACGAGAACATCCGGTGCGGCCCGACGAGACGGTACGCCAGCGCGTCGGTGTACGGGTTGGGCTTGTCGAAGGCCTCTCGCGCCTCGGCGGTGAGGGCACCGAACGACGAGGCGTGCAGATACGGGCCGTGGTAGCTCTCGGCGAACCCGTCGAGGAAGATCTTCCAGTTGCACTGCAGTTCGACCCGGAACCGGTACACCTGGTGCGGTCCGGCGAACGGGTATCCCTCCAGCCCGTGGGCGAGCTCGCCGAGATAGGACCGCAGCGGCTCGGTGTTGTGCGGGTCGAGGTTGATGAAGATGAACCCCTCCCACACCTCGCACTGCACAGCCGGCAACCGGCAGCTGTCGGGGTCGAAGTCGAGCAGCAGGTCTCGCCGCGTCGGCGAGTGCAGGGACCCGTCGAGGTTGTAACGCCAGCCGTGGAAGCGGCAGTACAGCAGCGGCGCCCGCCCGGAGACCTCCTCGAACGGGTTGTCCTCCCACAGCAGCTTGTTGCCGCGGTGCGGGCAGATGTTGTGGAAGGCGCGGATGACGCCGTCCTTGCCGCGCACGATGATGATCGAGGTGTTGAGGAACCGCAGTTCCCGGGTGAAGTAGCTGCCGGGCTTCGGCAGCCGCTCGACCCGGCCCATGTACAGCCAGGTCTTGCGGAAGACGTGTTCGCGCTCCTTCTCGTAGAACGCCTCGGAGACACAGTCCTGCAGCGACACCGGGCCACGCCCGAGTTCGGGGTAGGCGTCCGTCCAGAATCCGCTCTCCGGTTTCGTCCAGCGACTCATCAGGCGCTCCTCCGGTCGGTCCCGCCTTGGTGCTGCAGGGACGCTAACAGCTGGTCAATCGGGCAAAACAGGCCCAAAAACGCAACACCCTGTTGCAGTATTGGAACGCCGTGCCGGCCGACCCGTGAGCGCAGGATGGAACAGAATCTTCCTTTCGACCTCGACGCCCTACTGGTGTTCGGCAAGGTGGTCGAGGCCCGCAGCGTGTCGAAGGCCGCCGCGCTGCTGGGCATGCCCAAGTCGACCGTCAGCCGCAAGCTGAACCGGCTCGAGGCCGACCTCGGGATCAAGCTGCTGCGCAAGAACACCCATCAGCTCACCGTCACCGACCTGGGCGAGAAGGTTTACGCACACGCCGTCAAGATCCTGTCCGAGGCCAACGGTGTGCGGGCGCTGGTGGAAAGCAGCCGCCAGGAGCCGCGCGGCGAACTGCGGGTCGCGATACCGATTTTCGTGGGTATCGACTATGCGTCCCGGGTCGGGGCGACGTTCCTGCGGCGCTACCCGCAGTCACAGCTGGACATCCGCCTGGTCGACAGTGCCGTCGACCCGGTTCGCGACGGGTTCGACGTGGTTTTCGGCACCGGCCCCCTGCAGGATTCCAGCCTGATCGCCCGCAAGGTGTTCGATCTCGAGCTGTTCCTCTGTGCCTCGGCGGATTTCGTCCGCGATCTGGGCGATCCGATCACGGATCCGGCTCAGCTGGACGAGGTGCCGTTCGTGGACTTCGGGTTCACCGGCGCGCGCAAACTCACGTTGGTCAAGAACAAGCGGCGCTGCGAGGTCGCGCCCCGGCCCCGGGCGCGGACCAACAACTTCCAGGTGTGCAAGCAGTACATCCTGCACGGACTCGGCGTCGGGGTGATGCCGACACAGATCATCTGCACCGCCGAACTGCGCGCGGGGACCATCGTCCCGGTGCTGCCACAGTGGCGGCCACTACCGCTCGACGTGCACATGATCTATCCGTTCGAGCTGTCGTTCTCGACGCTGATCAGCGCCTTCTACGAGGTGGCCTGCGAGATCATCAGCGAGAACATCGCCCGCGCCTGAACGGCATGGGATCGTCCACCGTGCGCACCCCGGTGTGCGCGACGCCCGAGGCCGCGTCGACGAGCACCACCGCATATCCGGTGTCCTCGCAGCCGTGGTGCGGGAACGTCGTCGGCAACCGGTCCAGCCCGAACACCCGCTGATACCAGGCGACGCCGGCCCCGAGGCCGGTGACGGCCCCCCGGGTACTACCACCCGGCGGGGGCCGCCCGGAGCGGTTCGGGATATCCGGCATATCCGGCTCGCATATGCGCTGCTCGGAGGGATGACCGCGGTTCGACGTTTCGGAAAGTGGCCTGTGTGGGTATACGCGGTGGCACAGTCGAGGCCCCCGGTTCAGATCCGAGCCGCATCCTCCGCCCTGACGACGGATTTAGGAGCAACTAGGTGTCCGAACCGACTTCCGAGTACGCAGACGTGATGGACATGTATCGCCGGCTCAGGTCACTGGAGAAGGATTCTCCGGCGTACCGCCGCCAGCGTGACGCCATCATCCAGCGCACGCTGCCACTGGCCGACCACATCGCCCGCCGGTTCCGCAACCGCGGCGAGTCCATCGACGACCTCACCCAGGCCGCCCGGGTGGGCCTGGTCAATGCCGTGAACCGATTCGATCCCGACAGCGGATCGGATTTCCTGGCGTTCGCGGTGCCGACCATGATGGGCGAGGTGCGCCGCCACTTCCGCGACTGCGGCTGGGCCGTCAAGGTGCCGCGCCGGCTCAAGGACCTCCAGGGTCAGCTGGTGCGCGCCCGCGGCGAGTTGTCGCAACGGATCGGGCGGGCACCCACCCCCACCGAGCTGGCCGAACATCTCGGCATCGACCGGGAGACGGTGGTGGAGGCGACGATCGCCTCCAGTAACTACTCGACCCTGTCGACCGATGTGACGCCGGGCCCCGATGACGACTTCCGCTCGATCGGCGACACGCTCGGCGCGGTCGATCCCAACATCGACAAGGTCGTCGAGATCGCCACCCTGCGGCCGCTCATCAAGGCGCTGCCCGAGCGCGAGCGCACGGTGTTGCGGCTGCGGTTCTTCGAGAACATGACGCAGACGCAGATCGCCCAGCGGATGGGCTATTCGCAGATGCACGTGTCGCGGCTGCTCGCCAAGGCGTTGAAGACGCTGCGTGACCAGGCCGCCGATCCGGCCGCCGACGCGCCGGTGTTCGCCCACACCGCCTGACCGAGATCAGAACGGGGGCGGTTCGTCGTCTCGGGCGAGTCGTTCGGCGAGGAACAGTTCCTCGGCGGTGAGACGTTCGGTGTTGCGTCGGCGTTCGCGGGCGACCCGGTAGGCCTTGTCCTGAGCGCGGGTGCGCTTGCGGCGCGGCATCATCACCCCGCGGTGGATGTCGTCGGGTCGGTGGTGCTGGGAGATTCGGATTTCGCCGGTGGGCCGGGCCAGTTGCGCGAAGAACTCCGCCCCCGCGGGGCGGGTGGTGTACATGCGGCCGATCGGGGCGCGCCAGACCACGGTGCCGTCGGGCAGTTGCAGATCGGCCCAGCCGGTGGGCCCGGTCCAGAACGTCTTGAGCAGATGGTGCTTGCGGTTGGCTGAAGAACACTCTGGTTAGGGGGTGTTGTCGAAGGCGCAGGGTAACGTAGCTCGACGAGGGAAGCACAGCCAGACCTAGACCTGCGGGGAAACTCCAACCGATGATCGTTCCTGACGGGCGTACCGATCCAGAGAAGCTGGACGAGCTGCTCGGCAACCCTGAGGAGACACATCTCGACCTCAAGGCCAAGGTCGACCTGACCGTTGCCGAAGACAAGCTGAAGTTCGTCAAAGACGCGGTGACGATGTCTCAGCGCCCTCCAGGCGGCTACATCCTCATCGGCGTAGACGACGACGGCAAGCCATGCATGCCGGTCGGCACGATCACCGACCGAAGCCGATTCGACGGCTCACGAATCGGTGCGCTGATACGCGGCTACATCGAAGGTGAAGTACACGTTCTCGTCCAGATTCACGATGTCAACGGCAACGAAATCGTCATGGTCTACGTGCAACAGAACCGTGACCGCCTACCAGTGCCGTTTAGCAAAGACGGCCAGTACCAAGGCGACGACGGCAAGACCGTGACCGTGTTCCGCAAAGGCGAGATTTTCGTTCGCGAAGGTGCCGAGAACGTGCCGATTCGGTACGCGCACTGGCAAGACCTTCTGTCTGCGTATTCCGAGAAGATCCGCAGTGAAGCCGGTGCCGCCACGACCAACCTGCTGAACGAGGTCATCGCCGCGCGGCAGCAGACCGCAGGCGTCGCGGCCGATGTGCCATTGCTGTTCGACATGGACGAAGCCACTTTCGCCGCTGCGACCGTATCGCTGCTTCAGTCAGGCAACGACGTTCTGCTCAGGCAGTTCATCAGATCGCTGACCGCCACGACCGGACCGGCCGCTAGCCTTGACGACTTCACCGCTGCGCTGGACAAGTGGACCATCTTCTGCGCTCAAGCTCTGCACTACGAGCGCCGCGACCTCGTCGACGAAGCGATTGACAAACTTCGCGGCGTCTTCAAGTCGTTCGGCGAAGATGAGACCGCGATACGGAAGCGGTTCGCGGTGGTGATCCGCATCTACGTGCTCGGCTCGCTCGCCGTGCGTCTAGAAGCATGGGAGACCGTGAGATCTCTTTCACTGCAACCAGTTCCGAGCAGCACCAGCTACCCCGATTACATCTATTCGTCATGGATTCGCAACTCCACCGTGTTCGTCGCTAGAGCGAACCTAGACGCAGATCCAGATGATCCGAGCCAACAGGGCCGCGCCGGTTTCATCCTCTCAGCGGCACGCGAACTGATGGTCGAACATGCGACGATGCGGCCCGATCTGACGGATAGACAAGTGCCGGCCGACGAGATCACCCACGACGACATCGCGTTGAATTCGTTGTGTGAGTTCGACATCGCGTACTGCATCGTTGTGGCCGCGATGGGCACTGACCACGGATCGGCGTACCCATCGTCGGTGGCGTTCGACGAAGATCGCGCGAAGCAGATGGCGCAGCGACTCGTCGCCGATGCGAGCATTCGACAACGACTGCTGCCAGGCGTGGCCGATCCTGAGATCGCGGAGGCGATAGCCGACATATACGAGATCGCGATCCGGGAGTCGGCTAACAACTCCGGCGGCCGCTGGTGGGCAATGCCGCCGAGCGTCGACCAATGGGTCAACCAGAACCTGTCCTAAGGCACAAGCCAGTCGTGACAGCCGACCTGGCAGTCGCGGCGGCGACTCGGCGGGTGGCTCCGACGGCTGGGCTCATCGCCCTAGTCCTCGGCGACGTGGCCGGGCAGGTCGCGCGGATCCACCTTGTTCGGCGGCGGCGAGTACGGCTCATCCGGCGGCAGACCGGCGAGCCGCAGCGGCGGCAGTTGGTGCGTGTCGTGCCATCCCTGCCGCGCCTTAAGGTGCGCCTGATAGCCGCGGCGGTGCGACTCCTCTAACGCCTGCCAAGCGGCTTCGTCGTGGCCGTCGGCCGGGTCTGTGATGCCCGGTGGCAACCAGTCGGCCGCGTCGTAGACCTGGAGGTGCTCGGGCAGCTCGGCGACCGGGCGCGGGTCCACCGGCGCGGCCGCGCGTTTCGTCCTGATCTTGCGACCCACGTCAGTCCTCCCCGTCGTCTATGTCGTCGGGCAAGCCGAGCACGCCGAGCAACTTCGCCAGCAGCATCGCCTGTTGCCTACCCTCGACGATCGCGGGATTGACGCGCTCCCCCTGACTCGACGGCACAATAAGCCCGTTCTCCGCGACTTTCGCACGCAAATCGGCGATCAGATCGCGCGTACGACACGCTTCCTCAAGCACCGCGAGATCGTCCACGGCTAGCTTGTATTCGCTGGTTACGGCGTCCCATAGCCGGCCGCCGGGCGTCTTGAGGCCACGCGGTTTAATCGCCACCAGGCACCTCCAAGGGCCAAATCTTCTGGAACCCCCTGGGGGTATATGCCCTATGCCCTCGGGGTGGCACGCGACGTGTTTGCGGGGGCACTCCCCCACCCTCTTGGCCTGCACTTTCCTGGTCGGCTGTGGTTTGCTGTGTGGTCATGGTGTCCACCGGCGTGCGGTGACGAACTCGACGCCGGGGCGCGGGTTGTGTGTGCCTCGGCACTTGGTGCACGGTCCTGGTGGGCAGCTCGTCGAGGGCCTGGTGCTCGTCGTCGAGGACCGGGTCGTGGATGGGCGCGGTGTGCCTGGCACGTCGCCGGGCATCGAGTCGGACTTGAGTCTGTTGCATCGCCGGTGTGTGGCTTGCAGGTTGGCGAAGGGGTCTGCTGCACGAACAGGTGACATCTGAGTTGGCTTGTCCAGCGTGGGCAGGCTGGAAGGATGTCCCCATGGCAAGGCCCTATCCCCGTGAGTTCCGCGACGACGTCGTGCGCG
>Ga0310826_100907_pt1 | contig 20724 bp, 15 predicted proteins | sample WT_ome_FD_201306 | JGI IMG/M metagenome (GOLD analysis project Ga0310826, IMG submission 201306) | Sorghum-adapted microbial communities enriched on wild type (WT) sorghum from Joint BioEnergy Institute, Emeryville, California, United... ... | reverse complement strand
GCTGGAGGGCCGACGACTTGTGGGCTTTCATGTTCAATCACTCTTTCGATCGTCTTGTTACTACTATAAATTCGATAAAACCATGGGAAAGGCCTGCTTAGGCGGACTTTTTCACCGGACTTTTAGACTTTCCCGTAGAAGAGATGGAGCAAAAAATTATGAATGCCAAGATGCTGATGGCCCGGAAAGACATGTCCGGGATGGTGGTGACCGGGGCAGCCAATCATTTTTACTTTACCGGGTTCCGCAAATTGGCGAACTGGGCGACTTTTACCCGGACGGTATTTGTGTTTATCCCCAGGGATAAGGAACCGGTGCTGTATGTTCAGGAATTTGACGGGCCTGAGGCAAAATCACGTTCTGCCGTTCGGGATGTGCGCACGTTCGAGGAAATTATGTCGGCTCCCGTTGATGGCGTTGTGGAAATCATGAAAGAATTGGGCATGGATTCGGGGAAAGTTGGCTGGGAGCTGGGTTATGAGCAGCGGATGGACTTGGCTCTCAACGATTACTTGGCGATTAAAGAAAAATTGCCCAATGCGCAATTCGTGGATGCAAGCAATCTGATTTGGAAATTGCGCATGATCAAGCTGCCCAATGAAATTGAATGTATGCGAACTGTCAATCGAATTGCCAGTCGTGCTCTTGACCGGTGCTTCAATGAGATTCACGAAGGCATGTCGGAAAAGGAAATCGCGCGGAAATTGGTAGCGATCATGGCGGAAGAGGGAGCGGAACTGCCCGGGTTTATTATCGTGCACTCCGGTGTTGGTAATTACGACCGGATCAGTGCGCGACCCACTGACCGTATTATCCGCAAAGGCGATCTGGTATGGATCGACGCAGGAGCAAACTATAACGGATACTGGACGGATTTTTGCCGTGCGGGTGTTGTTGGCGGAGCGACGGCCGAACAAAGAAGATTGCAATCCATCGTGCATGAAATAACGATGAAAGCATGCCAGGTGATTGCTCCCGGAGTGCCTGTTGAAGAGGTTTATAATACCTGCTCCAAAGAATTGATTGCGCATGGTTTGCCCTGGAGCTTTGAATGCGGCAGAGCAGGACATGGTATCGGGCTGCAATTGACCGAACCGCCTTCCATCACACGCAGCGATGCGACGGTTCTTGAACCTGGGATGATCATCACCGTTGAACCGGGCTATGTGAATGAATTGGGCTGCTTTAATGTGGAGGAAAATGTCTTGGTTACGGAAAACGGTTACGAAATTCTTTCCGGAGGCGCTCGTGAACTGCACCATATTGTGGAAAACTGATTGAATATTTCGAAAAAATCTTCAAGATCTGAGAAAGGGGTGAACAGATGGCGAATTTTATAAGCAAAATGGAAAAGCTTGAAGGGGTCTTAATGGTTGCCGGTATGGTTAGCGCGACGCTGATCATTTTTCTTCAGATTATTTTGCGCTTTGTTTTTAACACCGCATTGCCCTGGGCTGAAGAGTTGGCCCGGTATTTATTCATATATTTTACATGGATCGGTGTTAGCGCAGCCATATTGACCAGCCAGCATATTCGCGTCGAGATGACCCAAGAGAAACTCCCTCACCTTAAAAAATATCTTGAAGCGTTTTCCACGCTCGTTTGTTTCGGAGTTGCGGTTTTTCTGCTGACGAACGGGTGTAGCCTGCTGCTTAAGCTGTCACAGTTTAAAGCGGTTTCACCAACGTTGAAAATCCCAATGTGGATCTTTTATATGGCTGTTCCCCTGGCCGGCCTTTTAATGTCAATAAAATATCTTTATAAGTTTGTTGCCATTGATGTAAGGGAATTTAGAAGGGGGACTGCGGGCTAATGGAAATAGTCGTATTGTTTGGCTTAATGTTTCTGCTTATTGCCTTGGGAGTGCCCATTGGGATGTCCATAGGCGCGGCATGCATTGTTACGCTGGCTGCTTTTCCTGATATCCCGATGGTTATGCTTACACAGAACTCCTTTACGGGGTTAAATTCCTTTCCCCTGTTGGCGATTCCCTTTTTTATTCTCTCCGGGACTTTGATGTCTTCGGGAGGCATCGCGAGGAAGCTGATCAATGTCGCGAATTCCATCTTTGGCTTTATGACCGGGGGACTGGCGCTGGTTTCTACAGCCACTTGCATGTTCTTCGGTGCGGTATCCGGTTCAGGAGTGGCGACGACCTCGGCTGTCGGCGGGTTTATGATCCCCGAGATGAAAAAACGCGGATATGACGAGGGGTTTAGCGCTGCCTTGGTGGCCTCGGCGGGGATGATAGGCGTCATTATTCCTCCCAGTATTCCATTCGTCATTTATGCGGTTACAACCGGCGCATCCGTAAGAGAACTGTTTATTGCGGGTATTGTGCCTGGACTGTTGATGGGCGTGGCCATTATGATTACATCTTATTTTATCTGCAGAAAGAGAGGATACGGCGAGAAGACGAATTTTGTGGGGATTAAGCAGCTTGTTTTGACTATTTGGGATGCCAAATGGGCTCTGCTTGCTCCGGTCATCATACTAGGAGGCATATATGTGGGAATTTTTACGCCAACCGAGGCATCCGTGGTGGCGGTGGTGTACTCCTATATCATCGGAAAGTTCGTGTATAAGGAACTGGACCATAAAAAGGTCCTCGTCACGATCAAAAATGCGGCAATCATCAGCGCTGTAACAACGTTTCTTCTTGCTTTTTCCACAACATTCGCCTCCTACATTACCATGAAACAAGTGCCGCAAACCGTTTCTGCTTTTTTGATATCGCTTACATCGAACAAGTTTATTCTTTTGTTGCTCATTAACGCCTTTTTGCTTCTGATCGGGATGCTGATTGATATATTGCCGGCCATTATCATTTTGGCGCCGATTCTTTTGCCGGTAGCAGTAGAGTCAGGGTTGACTCCGATACAATTTGGCATGGTGATGTGCGTCAACCTCGCGATCGGCTTTATCACGCCGCCTTATGGGATTAATTTGTTCGCCGCAAGCGCCATATCACAAATATCCATGATGCGGATCGTGAGGAATACCGGTTACTTCATCGCTGCTTTAATTCTTGTTCTCTTGCTCATTACCTATGTTCCCGGTATCTCAACTTTGTTGCTTGGAGCAACATAAATAAAGCTAAAAAAGGGGAAGATGAGATGAAAAGAGTCATGTTGATGTTGATGGTCCTGACATTAGCTGCCGGTCTGGTGCTGACAGGATGCGGGGGGAGTCAGAAGTCGCCGGCTGCGGGGAACCAACAAACCTCAGCCGGAGGGAGCCAGCAGTCATCAAATGCGGGCAGCACGGATAAATTAACCATTCGTTACGGCAGCGCCGATGCTGAAGATGCAGCCATAGTACAGGGAATTTTCGCTTTTAAAGAGTACGTTGAAAAGGCTTCAGGCGGCTCAATAATCGTTGAAACGTATATTAATGGCGTTTTGGGCGGTGACCGGGAGCTGGCCGAAGCTCTGCAACTCGGTACTGTGGACATGACCGTAGTTTTGGGCGGCATCTTGGCAAACTATGATCCAGCGTTGAATATTTTTTCCCTACCGTATTTATTCCAAACCAAACAAGCAACTTATGATGCGGTAGACGGCGAGTTTGGCGAAACGCTGGCGAAACGGATTGAAGCGATTAACTTTAAACTTATGGGTTGGGGCGACGGCGGAACTTATCAAGTGGCCAACTCAGTTCGGCCGGTAACGTCTCTCGAGGATATCAAAGGAATTAAAATAAGGGTTCCGGAAATAGAGGCGGATATTGAATTTTTCAAAGCGGCGGGAGCTTCCCCCATACCGATCAGTTTTAGCGAAACCTTTACCAGCCTTGAACAAGGGGTGGTGGACGGTTTGGAACTTCCCGTAGAGCTCATGTATGCTTCCCGACTTATGGAACCGGTGAAATACTTGACTTTGACGGGGCACTCGGAATCTATCTTTCCTGTATTGATGAGCATGAAACTCTGGAATAAATTGACCCCGGATCAGCAAAAAATCGTAATGGATGGAATGAAGGTTCAGATCGAGACCAATCGTGAATTGGCGCAAGAAGCAGAGACAAAATATATCGAGGAATTCAAGAAAATGGGCGGCGAGGTCCATGTGTTGACTGATGAAGCAAGGCAAGAGTTTATCAAGGTGGGGAAACAGATCCAGGAGAGATTTGCACCCAACGTGGGCACTGACTTGATTGAGCTTGCCAAGTCGTTCAATAAGTAACGGATTCTGCCGGAGATTGCCAGGTGTTACATCTGGCAATCTCCCTGCAATAGCGAACTTTCTTTTTGTGACATAGAAGGTGAGTTGAGTCAAATTATAATATATTACATATTATATTTTATACATCATAACAAAAATGTGTGGGACATGCTGGATTTGTGGAAAGGAGATTAACCGGCTATGAATCATCATGTTGCATTAAAATATATTCTGAATCGAAAGGCGCGAGAGGGAGGCAAACATCCAATCCCTTTTATTAACATGGAAATCGTAGCCAGGGTAAGGGCGTTTCACAGAAGCTTTCCGCAATATGCGAAAACGCCCCTGCACTCTCTCAACGCTTTGTCACGTTTGCTGGAAGTGGGGAACATATGGGTGAAGGATGAGTCTTACAGATTCGGTTTAAATGCCTTTAAAGTGCTGGGAGGTTCGTATGCGATCGGGAAATATTTGGCGAATCAATTGAATGTGGATATTTCTGAGCTCTCCTATGAGAAATTGAAATCACCCGAGATTAAAGAACAGATCAAGGATATTACCTTTGTAACCGCAACGGATGGAAATCACGGCAGGGGGATTGCTTGGGCGGCCAATCAGCTGGGATTGAAATCAGTTGTATTTATGCCCAAAGGATCTTCCGAATTCAGACTCAATAGTATTCTTAAAGAAGGCGCACATGCGGAAATAACCGGGGTGAATTATGATGAAACCGTCAGAATGTCCAGGGCATATGCAGTTGAACATCAGGCGGTTCTAATGCAGGACACGGCCTGGGAAGGGTACGAGGAAGAATCCATTTGGATCATGCAAGGATATTGCACCTTGATCGATGAAGCGATGGAGCAAATCAGGGAGGCGGGAGCCGGATATCCGACCCACGTGTTTTTGCAGGCAGGAGTAGGTTCCTTTGCAGCGAGCATGCTGGGATACTTGCTTGCAAAGTTTGATCAAGAATGGCCTGTGACTGTCATTGTCGAACCTGAGGCAGCGGCATGCATCTATAAATCTGCTGAGATCGGCGATGGGAAACCCCATGCGGTTACCGGTGATTTGGCAACAATTATGGCGGGTTTGGCCTGCGGAGAACCCAGCACTGTCGCTTGGCGGATCCTGAAGGATTATGCGGATATGTTTATCTCCTGTTCGGATGCTGTTGCTGCCAAGGCCATGCGAATACTTGGAAATCCGCTGCCGGGTGATCCTCAGATCATTTCGGGGGAATCCGGCGCGGTTGGGTTGGGCGTGTTAAGCTTGATCCGACAGCAACCTTCCCTGCGGGAAATTGCTGAACAGCTTCAATTAAATCATCGTTCACGAATTCTTATCATCAACACAGAAGGAGACACGGACCCTTACGGCTACAGGGATATTGTGTGGAATGGCAAAAATCCTTCTGTTTAGACGGGGAAAGCAAAGAACAAGATAATAGGAGGATACCATGTCTTTCGGCACTTCACATCTATCCATCGATTCTTCCAGATTGCTGCGCCGGCTCGAAGAACTTGGACAAATAGGACGCGACAGTGACGGGAAGTTAACCAGATTGGCCGCTTCTGATGCCGATAAGGCCGGACGTGACTTGTTGGCTTCTTGGATAAAGGAGGCCGGATTGGAACTGGCGGTTGACCGCATTGGCAATCTGTTTGGAATTTGGCAGGCAGGAGATTCGTCAAACGCACCGCTTCTAATCGGCTCACATATTGATACCGTAATACATGCCGGAATCTATGACGGCTGTTACGGGGTGCTATCCGGCCTGGAAGTTATCCAAACGCTGCGCGCGTCCGGCTTTGCGCCTTTGCGGCCGATTGTCGTATGTGCTTTTACGAATGAAGAAGGTGTACGTTATGCTCCCGACATGTTGGGTTCACTGGTATTCGCAGGGGGAATGCCTGTTGAAGAAGCCTTGGCTGCTGTCGGAACAGATGGAAGTGTGCTTGGGGATGAGCTGGCTCGAATTGGGTATCTGGGCAATCTGGAAGCGGGTTTCATGAAACCTTTTGCTTATTTGGAGCTGCATATTGAACAAGGGCCGATTCTGGAAGCCGAAAGCATCCCCATTGGGGCTGTTGAGAGCGTGACTGGAATATCCTGGATGCGGATTACGATCGAAGGAACAGCCAATCATGCGGGCACTACGCCAATGTCCATGCGCAGAGACGCCGGTTATGCTGCGGCACGGGTCATTACTTTTCTAAACGAACGGGTGGCGAGTTTGCGATCGCCCGCTGTTGTAACCGTCGGCTGCATTGAATTCGAACCGAATGCGATTAACGTGATTCCCGCGCGTGCCACCTTCACTGTTGATCTTCGCGATGCCGATGAACAGAGACTGCAAGAGGAAGAAGCGGCATTGGCCGAATATCTCGCGGAACTTGCTGTTGAACTGAACGTTAAAATTTCGGCTGAACCCCTTGCCCGGGTCGAACCTGCACAATTTGATGCCAGAATCGTCGAACTTGTGGAAGCAGCCGCCAGGCAACGCGGTCTATCTTCGAAACGGATGATTTCCGGTGCTGTTCATGATGCCCAGATGGTGGCCAGAATTTGCCCCGCGGGGATGATCTTTGTTCCAAGCATTGGCGGGATTAGCCACAATCCGAACGAATTCACGCCGGAACCAGATCTGGTGGCTGGCGCCAATGTTCTTCTCGATGTGACAGTCAAATTGGTTGGCTCGTTATCATCATCGGGCATCAACCTCACGCTATGACCTCTGCGAAATAAAGCGGACGAGGCGGTTATCAGTGCCCCGCCGCATCCCCGACGGAGCTCGTAAGCTTCCGCCGGCTCCGCTTTCCTGGCGTGCGGGATCAGTGCACGATCGGCTGCCGCGGGTCGGCCTCCGGCCCCGATTCGGAGATGCCGAACCGGTTGTGCAGCTCGCGCAGCGGCCTCGGCAGCCACCAGTTGGCGCGGCCGGCCAGCTTCATGAAGGCGGGAACGAGCACGGCCCGGATCAGCGTGGTGTCCACGAGGATCGCCAGCGTCATGCCGATGCCGAGCATTTTCAGGAAAACGACGTCCCCGAACGCGTACGCGGCGAACGTGAAGGCGAGGATGCCTGCGGCCATGGTGACAAGCGAGCCGCTTCGCTGCAAGCCTTCTGCGACCGCTTCTTCCAGATTCCCCGACCGGTCGTACTCTTCCTTGATCCGCGAGAGAATGAACACCTCGTAGTCCATCGACAGCCCGTAGGCGATGCAGAACATGAGAATCGGGATGCTCGGCTCGATCGAGCCGGCCGGCGTGAACGCGAGCAAGCCGGACAGGTTGCCTTCCTGGAACACCCACACCAGGGCGCCGAACATGATGGTCAGGCTCAGCATGTTGAGCACGGTGGCCTTGAGGGGAATGAGCAGGCTGCCAGTCATCAGGAACAGCAGGACGAACGTCACCAGGAAGATGAGGGCGAGCGCCAGCGGCACCCGTTCCAGCAGCGCGTCCCGGAAATCGGTCAGGTCGGCCGGATAGCCGCCGACGAGCACGTCAAACGGCGCCTCCGCGGCCCGGACTTCCCGGACGATTTCCGACGCCCGCTCGCTGATGGCTTCCCCGGAAGGAATGACGAACAAGTAGGTGCCGCCGCTTCCCGCAAACCGTTCATGCCACCTTTCCGGTTCGATGGCCAGACGTCCGTCCGCGTAGGATCCCGCCAGCGAATCGACCTGGACGATGCCGTCGATTTCCGACAGGCGGGCCGCATAATCCCTGATCGCCTCCAGATCGGATGCGGGGTCCGCCGCCGGGGCCACTACCCGTATCGCGTCGGTCTCCTCCGCGAGGAAATTCGCATTCTTCTGGTCTTCCACGACGCGGCTGCTCACGTCGGGCGGCAGCACGCGATGATCGGGCAGCCCGAAGCGCAGATCAAGCACGGGGGATGCGAGCAGCAGAAGCACCGCCGCCGCGGACGCCCCGTAGAGCGCGGGCCGCTTCATCACATGCCGGGCGTAGCGGGTCCACAGCCCCTGCCGGGCTTCGGCCGTCCCATCGGACGCCCTGCGCCTGCGAGCAAGCCGCTCGCCGAGGACGGCGAACCACGCCGGCAGGATGATGATCGAGCCGATCAGTCCGAACAGGACGACGAGCACGCCGGTGTAGGCGAAGGATTGCAGGAACGGAAACGGGAATACGAACAGCACCGCGCATGCGGCCGCAACCGTCACCCCGCTGAACAGCACCGTCCGGCCCGCCGTGTTCACCGTCCGGACCACGGCTTCCTGCACGGACCGGCTCGCAGCCAGTTCTTCCCGAAAACGGGTGATCATGAACAGGGAGTAGTCGATGCCGAGTCCAAGCCCCATGACCAGCGCCAGATTCAACGCGAAGGTCGATACTTCGGTGAAGGAGACGATGCCCGCAAGGCCGGCGAGCGTGCCGACCATCGCGTACAGCCCGGCGCCGATCGTCAGCGCCGTCGCCCGGAAGCGGCGGTACACCAGGAAGAGGAGCAGGAACACGCCCGGCAGAATGATCATTTCCGCGCGGATGAAGTCCTGCCGGGCGAGCCCCGCGGCCTGCCGGAAAATTTCGTCCTGTCCGCCGACTTCCACCTTGAGCAGCTCGTCGTCGCGCATGTAGCGCGGCGACAGTTCGCCCAGCGCCGTCCGGGCTTCCGTCACGGTGCCGTTCAGGGAGGCGAGGATGAGCGCCTGCCGGCCGTCCTCGCTGCGAAGCGTCGGGGAGCCGCCGCGCAGCCAATACGAATCGGCCTGTTTTACGGCGGGCTCCGCCGCCAGCTCGGCCGTCAGCATCAGCCCTGCCTCCCGCACGTCAGGATCATGCACCGAACCGGTCTTAGCGGTAACGAGCAGCACGAGCGTCGGACTGGCGGCATCGAACGCTTGCTCCAGCAATTGTCCGGCTTCGTATGATTCCGAACCGGGCACCTCCCAGCGGCTCAGCGACAGTTGGCTCACGGCGCCGGCCCCGACGACGGCAAGCAGCACGAACTGGATAAGGCTCATGACAACGATGGTCCTTCTGGCCCTGTTGATGAAACGTCCGAGTTTGTTCACGATGGGTCTCCTCCTGAAATACGGAATTTTGTTTGATTGATCAAACAAATCTGTATCATAAAAAATTGCCGAACACCGGATTGCATTCGCCCGGAGAGAGAATACCCCACTCCGGATTTGATTGAACGTTCAAACAATACAAAGGTAAAAAAGAATCAGCCGTCCCTCCCGGCAACGCGCCGCACATAGGCGTCGAGCAAGTCGGCCAACGCCTCGTACGCGCCATCGTAGTCGAACTCTTCGTCGCACAGCCGCTGCATGCCCAGGCCGTCGAAGACGGCGAGCAGAATCGGCGCGAGCGCGCGGGCCTTGTCCTCCGGCAGTTTTCCGACCAGCTGGATCAGCCCGGTCAGGTGCCGGCGCTTGCTCTCGAGTGTCTCCCGGATGTTGGCGGATACGGCTTCGTTGCGCATGCCCAGTGCGTACAGTTCATACCGCAGCTTGATCCACGACGGATCGTCCTCCGCCCTCGACTTCGGCACTTTCAGGACAGCGCGGATCGACTCCGCGCTCACCTCCCGTTCCCCCTGTTCGCGGATGAACGGCAACGATTCGCAGTATCGCTCGGACTCCCGGCGGAACACCTCTGCGAACAGCGTGTCTTTGTTCGAAAAATAGTACCCGATCAGCCCTTGCGCCACACCGGCGGCTTTGGCGATCTCCTTGGTAGACGCCGCGTCATAGCCCCGTTCGGCCAGTACCTGATATGCAGCCTGGATGATTTTCTCGCGCTTCTCTTGTTCCTTCATGCTGCCACCCCGCAGGCGTCCGAGTTTGATTGTTCGATCAAACAAAATATAGACCGCCCCGGCAGTTTCTGTCAAGGGTTTTGTTCGCCTCGTGTTGTTGTTCTGTGATAATGTCATCCTGTAACTGTTCTGATATAATGTCACTATGGGAGGACAGGAGGAAGTGACATTGACCAGAGCAGAATGGAAAAAGGCACTTGTGGTGGAGAAGATCATCGCCGGACAAATGACCAACGCGGAAGGAGCAGCAGCACTCGGACTGAGCGAACGGCAAGTGATTTGGTTGAAGAAACGATACGCGAACGAAGGAGGAGCCGCAGCACTGGCGCACCGAAATCGAGGACGCAAGCCGAAGCACGCTTTGTCCGATGAGCTGAAAGATCGCATCGCCGTTCTGTACACCACAACGTATCACGGCAGCAACAACTGCCACTTCGCGGAGCTGCTTAAGGAACACGAATCGCTGAAGCTGAGCCCATCCAGCGTACGGCGCGTGTTGCTGTCCAAAGGCATCAAGCAAGCCCGACAAAGAACGAGGCCATAAACTTGCAATGCTTATCTTGAAAAGGTGAAGGTGCTTCAGCAAGTCAACAACTTTCGAGAAGTGATCTCCGCATTATTGGCGGAGATTCTTTATTTGGAGCATCCTCACAGGTAGGGACCCCACTCAATTGTTTGGTGGGACTATGGTATAGTATTCATTGGACAAAGGATTGATGGGGACAGGGGATCACAGGGCGATGAAATTATTCGAGGTATTGCCGGGCAACTTTTTTCGTTTGCTGACGGGATCGAACAAGCAACTGTATGCAGAGGCGGGTTTGCTCATTTATGAGCATTCACAACGTGAACGGTTCGGCATCCGTTATGATGTGATGCGGGATGCGCTGCAGGAACTGATTGAGACGCAGCAGGAACTTGGCTTGACTTATACGCCGGATGACGACGAACTGTTGGAAGAGGAAGTTCGTGCGCCGGGCGCAAGAACGAGATCAGCAAGCGGCGGCAGCGGGTCTTTGCGATTAAGCGGAACGGGACCGCAGCAAATCTCCGTGGAAGAAGCGGCCAGAATGCAGGCGAATGCGATGCTGCGGCGGTTTGAAGCGCTGAAATGGATCAATGTCGAAGACCGTGATCAATTTCAGCGTTATATCGTACTGCCGCATTACTCAAGCCGCATGTTGGGCCTGTTCAAAGAACTTTGCGAAGCCCGGGCCGTGGAGTATCAACGATTTGCTTTTGCCACGTTTCAAATTTTGGCCGGCGGCGAGGCCGAGCGGAGACCATGCTTTGCCGTACGCGAAGCGCTGCAGATTACGCTGCAATTTCGTCAAGAGCTGATCACCCTGTACAACAATATGAAGCACCATATGGAACAGATTGTCCAGAAAACGTCCATCCAGGAAGTGCTTGACCATCATTTCGACACCTACAAATCGCAAATTGTGGACAAAAGCTACCATCGCCTCAAAACGTCCGACCACGTATCGCGTTACAGACATCACATTTTGCAGAAGGTACAGGACTGGCTCCTGGACCGGGACTTGATGGAGGAGACGATTGCCGACGGTTTGCAGAGCGATTTTTACCGGTCGCGGGAAGAAGCGGAAGACGACATTCGTCGGTCCCTCTTGACAATCGAGGAAATTTATGCCGGGTTGGACGAGATTTTCTATCAGATCGATGTGCGGCATAATCAGTATTTGCGTTCGTCCTACGATCGTGCGCGTTATCTCAGTCAGCATCAGACCGGAGTGAAGCAACAGTTGGGCATACTGCTCGAGCACTTGTCACAGCGTGCCGCGGCACTCGGCTTGAATACGGATTTCGACGATGAAACGACGGCGGGTGCGCGTCTGTTTCGTATTCAGCACATTGGACAGTTGAGTGAGGGCTCCCTGTTTACACCCCGCCAGCGCCGCCAGTCTCATCAGCCGGAGCGCCATATTGTGGTTGACATTCCCGAGGAATGGAAAGAGCAGCTGCATCAAACCAACCTGGAGCGGATGCGGCGGTCGATCACCCGCAAGAAGGTCGAGCGATTCGTGTTGGACAAGATGGGGGAACGCGACAAAATGGAGATGCGGGAATTGGCGCCGGACAGTGTGGAGGAACTGCTGCTTTTGACTTATGTGTATTTGTACGGACAGGACGACTCCTCAGTCTTCTGCTTGCTGCGGAACGAGGAGCGGGTCATTGTCCGGATCGGTCCGTACCGTTTTCACAATCATACCGTCGTGCGGGCAGCGGGGAAAGCGGGACGCGCGTTGGTGAAACGATGAAAGGTCAAGAATGAAGCCGGAAGGTGTGAACGCCATGTCCATGAACGACGAAAATCCCTCTGCCTCGGCGGGCGGGTTGTTCCTGCTTGATGCGCTCGGAGAATCGGACAAGCTGAAAATGGGCACCGCGCTCAATCGGCTGCTTGCCAACAATTTTCTGGTCAAGGAACGGGACAGGGAAACTTACATGTTCCTTCGCAGAAATCGGGAGGCCGCGCAGGCTTTTTTCCGTTTTTTGCAATGGGAGTTTATTCTTGATGATCGGCACGAGATCGTCTATGTGCAGGGGCCGGACAGCGCGATCCGTCGGTCATTCAACCGTGATGAAACGATCTGGATGCTGATCCTGCGCCTGATTTACCAGGAGAAGCGAGAGTCTCTGTCGCTCAGCGAATATCCGATCGCGACGCTGTACGAGATCCGGTCGAAGTACGACACTTTCCGTCTTCCTTGGATCAACATGACGACGTTGGACCGGCTGGTGAAACTGTGCGCGCGCCATCAACTGCTTGACGCGCTGGACGACGACATACGTTCCGATGACTGCCGGTTCCGGTTTTTTCACAGTTGGATCTATTTTATCAACATGGATGAAGTTCGGGCATTGGCGGAACGAATCGGGCGATACCGTCAGAGGGAGGAGGACGACCTGTTCGATGAAGTGGATGAAGAAACTCAGGCTGATTAATTGGCATTATTTTGTCGATGAGACGATGGAATTTGGCAGGCAGACGCTGATTACCGGCCAGAACGCCGCCGGAAAGTCGACGATCATCGATGCGCTGCAAGTGTTGCTGATCGCCGATCAACGTCAAATCCGCTTCAATCCGGCGGCCCACGAAGAGGCCAAACGGTCGATCATCCACTACCTGAAAGGGAAAATCGGCAGCGATGATCGCTCTTTCGTGCGAGACGGGGACTTTACCACTTACATCGTGGCGGAATTTCGCGACGATATGAAGAAAGAATCATTCGTGATCGGCGTGGTCATCGATGTGTTCTCAGATCAGCAATATGTGGAAGAGTACTTTATTCTGGCAGATTGTCGGCTCGATGATCTTGATTTCATCAAGTCGTCCGGCCATTTGCGGAATCGGGATGAGTTTAAGCGCAGGCACGCGGTTTCCGGCGACCGTTCGCGGGCGCGGTCGATTTTCGAACGGAATAAATCGGTATACCAGAAGGCGCTGCTTGCGAGATTGGGTGGGCTGAACGAGCGCTTCTTCCGCATTTTCCTGAAAGCCCTCTCGTTCAAACCGATCCAGAATGTCCGGGAGTTCGTATACGATTACATCCTGGATAAAAAAGAACTGCAGTTGGACCTGATGAAGCAAAATTTCGACATACACGAAAAATACAAGGGCGAACTGGAGCAACTGCAAATTCGCAAGGAAAAGTTGCAGCGTATTCGCGACGTGTATGATCAATATGACAAACTGCGCGTCACGGTTCAGGAGCAGGAGTATGTGATCCGGCGGCTCAAGCTGACGCTGGAGGAGGAACAGCTGGAAGAATGCCGAAGGCAACTCGCCGGATTGGAGGACCGGTTGCGCGGGATGGAAGCCGAGATGTCGCTCGCCGAGATGAAGTACGAAGAAGCGAAGGCCGAAGCGGAACGAGCGTTGACCCGATGGAAGAGCCATGACGCCGTGAAACGGGTGGAGGAACTGAAGCGTCAAATCGATGAATGGAGCGACGGCCTGGAGCGCCTGAGACAGGAACTGAATATGGCCAGGCGGGCGCTTGAGGGAGAGCGGCTACTCGTCGCGCAATTGGCGGATTGGCCGGGAAACGACGGGTGGACGCTCCAATCGGATGAGCGTGCTGATTTGACGATGGGTGTGGAGACGATATCGGCGGCCATTCGCCACCTGGAAGATGCGTTTGAATCCGGCCTGGAGCCCACGAAGACGTTCGGCGACGATCTCGTAGAACTCATGCAACGGATCACGGATTTGGGGACGCGGCTTGGCCGCATCCACGAGCGGCTGCTTATCGAACGGACACGTGCGGAAGAACGTGTTCGGAACTTGGCCGACCGTGTGCGTGAACTGGAACAGGTCATCCGCGATCTGGAGAACAAGAAGCGCCCATACCCGACTTCCGTTGTCCAACTGAGGCGTGTGCTCGAGGAGCGGCTGAACGGACGGTCGCCGGTGTGGATTTTCTGTGAAGAAATGGAAGTTGAAGATGAGGAGTGGCGCAATGCTGTCGAAGGATATCTGAATACGCATCGGTTCGACCTGCTCGTGCGGCCGGAAGTATTCGCCGAAGCGCTGTCAATTTATGAGCGGGAGAAATTCCGGTTGCAGCTCGAAGGCGTCGGACTGGTTGATACGGAAAAAGAGCAGCGATTCATTCATACAGCCGAAGCCGGATCGCTGGCCGAGGTGCTCAGCACGGGCAATCCGTTCGTCCGGGCGCATATTGATCATTTGCTCGGCCGCGTCATGAAGGCGGCGGACGAACAGGACCTTCGCCGGCATCGGACAGCCGTAACGCGCACTTGCATGGTGTACCACAACATGGCCGCGCGGCAGATGAGACGTCACCAATACGAACTGCCTTACATCGGTGCCAAGGCGATCGCGCGCCAACTCGAGCTGAAAAAACATGAAATGGCGGAAACGTCGAAGGAACATGCGTATTGGACGGAAATTCACCGGGACATTGCCGGATGGGCGGAAAAGTTGACTGACAAAAAAGCGCGCATGGAACGGCTTGGTGGTCATCTGGCCCTGGCGTCGCAATTTTCGGAAACCCGCCTGCGATTGGCAGAAGCGGAACGTGAGCTTGAACAATTGGACCTGAGCGAAGCGCGGCGACTGGAGCAGGCCTATCATGTCTGGCAATCCGAAGCGGAACGCTGGAGCAACCGGAGAGTGGCACTTGGAAAGGAAATTGGAAAAAAAGAAGAAGAACGGGACCAGATCCACGCCAAAATCTACATTCAGACCAATAAGGTAAAGGACGCGCAGATTGTACTGGACAGCTGGGAGGCAGAGTACGATCCCGGACTTTTGCAGGGCGCGCTCTCCCGCTGGGCCGATGCCGAGAAGCAGGACATCCCGACCTACCGCAAACTGGAGAACTGGCAAAACAACCAGAAAGGCAATGCGACCCGCCGCGACGACACGCGCAATGTTCTTCACAAACTGCGTCTGCAGTTCAACGCCGAGCATCTGTTCGACGGACCGGGGACGGCGGAGGGCAATGAAGCGTATGACGCGGCGCTGAGGACCGTCGCCGATATCAACATTCCCGATTACCAGGACAAAGTCGAAAAGGCGCTGAAAGATTCCGAGGAGGAGTTCAAGTCGCATTTTGTTTTCCGGCTCAGGGAAGCAATCGAGATGGCGAAGCGAGAGTTTCATGAGCTCAATTATGCTTTGCGGAATTTTCCGTTTTCCCGGGATCGGTATGTCTTTGAGGTGACGCCCAGAGAGAAATATCGGCGGTTTTACGATGCGGTCATGAATCCGATGTTGGCGGAGAAAGGGTCATTGTTCGACCTGCAGGACAATGACTCCTCGGAGACTTTGCATGAACTGTTCGAAATGCTTGTCCGGGGAGAAGCGGGCGATATGGAAGCGTTCACCGACTATCGCAGCTATCTGGATTTCGATATCAGAGTCCATACCGGCGAATCCAGTTATTCTTTCTCCAAGGTTTTGCGGGAAAAGTCCGGCGGAGAGACGCAGACGCCGTTCTATATCGCGATTCTGGCCTCGTTTCACCATTTGTACAGGACAAACAAGACTTCCCGGCTAGTCGTGTTCGACGAAGCGTTCAACAAAATGGACGAGCAGCGTATCCAATCGAGCCTGCGTCTGATCAAAAAGTTGAACCTGCAATTGATCGCCGCGGTTCCGGATGAGAAAATGCAGCACATGGCGCCGGAGGTCACGACGACGCTGATTGTGACAAACCGGAACTATCGTTGCTTCGTCGATATGGTTGACCGTGCGGATATCGAGGAATTGTTGGGCGGGGAGGAAGGAGACGGTTCCGCCAGCGTCAGTATTGACGAGGCGGATGAAATCGCGGTTGAAGTGAGTCAAAGCGAGTTGTTTTGATGATAGAGCGTGCGAGGAGGCATGCGGACGTTGGCAGATGGAGCATTTTTGAGCGAGACGGAATACAAAAAAGGGTTCGGGCAGCGGTTGTTGGTGCACTTGATCCAGAAATACGAGAGCAGCAAGGCGTTTGCCAGCGGAAAACCGGTGAATCAGAAACCGCAGTTTTCCTTTGCCAATAGTCCATTTCAGGCGGAATACGAAGATGAGATGGATTTTCGCAAGAAGGAATGGATCCATGAAGTGATCGAATCGCTGAGTGCGCAGGGTATTGTTTCGGTGAAGTGGGAAAAGTTCCGGGAGGGCCGCCATTTGGCCAAAGTGTATCTGGAACCGGGTCGCATCGAGGCAGCGTATGAGCTGGCAGGGGTGACGCCGCGAGGAAAGAAGATGGTGCGGCTTCGCAATATTCTGGAAACATTGGAACATCACCCGTGGGAATGGGTTGCCCAATGGGCGCGGGAAGCGGTGAGTGCATTAGTCGAGCGCAAAACTGCCGGTCTCGATCTGGACGACCCGGAAGGGTACGAACTGCTGGTGAATGTGCTGCAGGAATTGCCCAAGCTGGAGGACGACATCCCGAAACGCGTGTTGAGCCAACGCCTGTTCCAGAACACGAAGACGTTCGAGCGCCTTGTCGAGCGGCGTCTGGTCCATCTTGTTCAGACCCGTTCCGGGATAGATTTCGATAGCGATGCGGATGCGCTGGAGAGTGTCGGGATCGCTGATCAAACCCGCAGTGCGTGGATTGCCGGGGGGCTAAAGTGTTCCATTGGCGCCGATACGGTCTCGCTTGCCATGTTCCCCGGCGGCATTGGATTGTCGCGGGATACGGTGCGTTCTTTGACGGTCGACAGGATTGATGGAAAATGCATCATATTGATCGAAAATCTCACTTCTTGGCACCAGTGGGTGAAAGAGCGGCTGGGAGCGAACGAAGTTGTCGTCTATACCGGCGGATTCCCGAACCGCACCGTGCAACAGCTATTGCATAAACTCGGCCAATTTGTGTACGGTGACGGTGATGCAGGCGAGGAAGAACAGAATACCAGTACCGCTGGCAGAATGCCCATTTACCATTGGGGCGATATGGATGCCGGGGGCATTTACATTTTCGAGTTTCTTCGCGTGCATTTTTTTCCCGATCTCAGGCCGTTGGGCATGGACGAGTCGGACTATTTGCGCCATGTCAACTCCGGAATGGAGTACAGCCGTTCCTATGCGAAGAAGCTGGAGGACATGCTGGCCGACGAGCGGTATGCTCGTTGGCGCGGCCTGATTCGACTGATGCTGGTCCACGGAAAAAGAATTGAGCAGGAAAGTATGGCAATCCCGGCGCAATTTGATGAATGAACCGCCGCAAGCAATGCGACATGAAAGCGGGCCTCATATTTGACTGCGCATCGCGCCAATTGCCTTATGCTCCAACAACATGACCGTTATGAAGAACGCCAATATCCTGGATAAGCGGACAGGATGTTGGCGATTTTCTTCTTTTGGCGAAAACGTTATCAAATGGACACGTCTCGAACGGACTGCTCAACGATGGCGGTCGTTGTGTTTCAGAATGGAATGAAAATGAAAAAGATGGAGAAAAGTATGGGTGCTACAACCACTTAGTGTTTCACTGGGTAAGATTTTATAATCTGGGGGAAATCCCTTTTTCGCAGGAATCCGCATGCGTGGAAACGGATTGCATCCGGGACTGTACGCAACAAAGATTCCTTGCGAACGCTCAAAGTTAACGTACAAATCGTGTACCCTGGCAGGTATAAACTGTAAGCTGTGAAATACAGCCCGACAAAGACATTCGATGAGGTAATTGGAAACGTCCAAAAGTTAATTTGGATGAAATTGAAGTAATGGTAATCGCTACAAAAGAGTGAATAATAGAGGGATTGCTCTTAAAGGGCAATCCCTTATTATCGTTTTAGACTGAGTCGTTGATGACAGCCCGGCAGAGCATTCACCGGGTCATTCTGCCGTCCACATCTCAATCTTATAAAATATGCCCGGTCATTTCACCAATGCGGCTCTTAAGCGGTTTACGCCAAATTCCAGATAGCCCTTCAAGCAAGTGAGCGCATAAACCCAGCCTTCTTTGTTGTCCACCAATTTTGCGATCAATTCCGAATCATTATCGGCAAAACCGTCCTCCGTCACTTCGACGACAGTCGTTGACGGATCTTCTTCGTGCAGGGTGATCGTCACCAGATGAGGCTCTCCCTCTTCTCTTCCCCATTCGTATACAATCTTTTCATTCTCAATGACGTTCAGAATTTGAATTTCTCCTTCAGCATCGTATTCTTCATACCGCAGTGTGATCGTTTTGCCTTCTTCCCATCTGTTCGAACTGGACGAAAACCAGAAGTTGCCGATTTTCACCGGATCAACGAACGCTTCGAATATTTCCGCTCGTGGCCTGCAGATTTTCATTTTGGTCTCCGTTTTCATGCGATTCCCTCCGATTTAATTGGAATGATCAAAAATTGTTTCATATTCTGCGTACAGTTCCCTGTACCCGTATTTCACCACCTCACTGCCTACCATTAATGGCATGTTCATTCCCGCAAGCGTTCCTGTAAGCCCGCGCAGACATAAATGCCATCCTGCCGCGTACGAAGGCGCCATCCGGCGATCCGAAAATTTGTGACGCAGCGTCAGCAGCGTTGATTGTCCGGCTTCTTGCAATTCCCAGCGCAAAATATCATCACCCCATTGGAAAATGAGCAGATTTGGGGGGCTTAGCGCAAGAACGAATCCTTGTCTTGCATCCTCCTGAGGATTGTTCATATGGGACAATTGCACTGCTCCAACTTCGGTCAAATTTCTGCTTGGCTTGAATGGTCCCCATTTGGCCAATTCATCTGTTTGGGTTAATGCATTCCAAACATCTTCACAAGGGTGATCCAGCTTTCTCGTCAGAATCAGCTCCCATTCGTCGCCCTGTCCGTTCAATTTACAGTTTTGCTTGATCACGACTCCCTCCCATTGTCCATTTTTTTGCGGTCGAGATACTCACTCAGTTTGTCCACATGCTGATTCCACGTTCTCCTGTAAGCACTGAGCCATGCATCAATTTCCCCAAGCGGTCTGCTGTCCAGGGAATAAATGCGACGCTGTGCATCCACCTTGAAACGTACTAGACCGCTTTCTCTGAGGATCCGAAGGTGCTTGGATACCAGAGGTTGTGAGAAACCCAGGTCGTTGACCAATTCCGTTACACTTGCGTCTGATTGCAGCAGTCGATCCAAGATTCTTCTGCGGGAAGGATCCGCTACTACGCTGTATGTATCCAACATTATGACCACCCTCCCAACACTTTTAATATACCACATATGTTATATAAACGAAATGTTATATAAATAAAAAGTTATATAAAAGCACCGATTGCAGCGGTGGTCATTTTTATAACAATGCGCGATTACAGGCCCAATAAAGCGGCCTTCGTCCAATCGAATTCAGATCCAAGGCCGATTTAACGTTTTATTATTAGTTCTGTCTGCTTGACGGGATGCAGTTCAGTTCAATTTTGCCTTGTTGCGAAGAGAAATCAATAACGCGGTAGCTTCTTTTGTGAGTTCGTACTTCCAATCCGGTTTTGGCTCAATGCGGGAGATCGTTATTTCTTCCGGAATATTCACTTCCTCCTTAACGGTTGGTTCATCTTTTTCGGTTGGCACTCGTACAATGAATACTTCATAGGAGCCTTGTGTTACTTCATTCGGTTGAACCGTCACATGGGCACTGGCCATCCCTGCAAAAAGATTCTAAGCTCTGCTGTCCAATTACCAGGAAAGGGCAGATACGGTCCTTTGCTTGTGAGATCGGGCTCAAGAAAGCCGCTGAGCAGTTAGGTATTCCTTACTTCACTTTGCAGGGATGGAAAAAACAAAAATCCCAACACGGTGACCGAGCCTTTGTCGGGAGCGGCCACTCCTATGCTTCAGTCGAAAAAACGCCGGGCGAAATCGAACTGGAAAGAGAAAACAATGAGCTGCGGCGCGCCAATGAAATCCTCAAGGATGCGCTCGCTAACTTAGATTTGCAATTCTGTGTCGCACCCTTGGGGAGCATGATAAACCGCCCCCGGCTACAAACTCCATCCATTACTTGACAATACAGGGCATTCTAAACTGAAATTTGTATGTGCAACAAATGATTTCATGAGGGTGTCCGTCATGGCAGACAAACAAGCCGAAAAACTGCTAAGCAGCTGTCTCTACTTTACCGCTCATCATTTGGCCCGGGTCATCAACCGAATGGCTGAAGAGGAGTTTGGCAGGATTGGTTTGTCTCCGACTTACGGTTTTTTGATGGTGGCGATTCTTGAGAATGAAGGCGCGACGCATAATGAGCTTAGCCGGATCATGCATCTGATGCCGTCCACCATGACCCGGCTGATTGACAAG
>Ga0310826_100906_pt1 | contig 20728 bp, 18 predicted proteins | sample WT_ome_FD_201306 | JGI IMG/M metagenome (GOLD analysis project Ga0310826, IMG submission 201306) | Sorghum-adapted microbial communities enriched on wild type (WT) sorghum from Joint BioEnergy Institute, Emeryville, California, United... ... | reverse complement strand
TTTAGCTGCTCCGTTCAAAGCATGATTTCCTCTATTTTTACATCGAAAAATGGGGGAAAATTTTTTTGACAGGTCTCGCAAAGTTTTGCGGGACAAGTTATTGCGGACAGCGCAATTAGCTCTTTAATAAGGGAAAAGGATATCAAAGGTTAAAAGATGAAACCTTTTGGATATTGAGAAAGACGAACAATATTTCTCATGTTATGGAATATAATGAAAACCCAATTAAAAATTCATATGAGTTACTTTGGAGAGAATTAAAGGAGAATCCAAATTCTATTACAACTCCAAATATAATGAGAAGAATACTCGAAAATTACTTTAAATTTTTTGGAAATATTGATTTAAATGAAATAATAGAGAGTTTTCCTGAAGAAGAAAAGGCAGTATGTAATTCATTACTATCATGGGCTAATGATGGATCTCATCATATTAATGATGATTTTTATGTTGACAGTAGCCCAGAAATAAATCAGATATACTTCAATGTATTTAGAAAAATTTTTATATATTCTAATCACCAATCACATTTTGAAATGATGATGGGTGAATACCAAAATGATGTTGAAAAACATAAAGTTGAAAATGAAGTTAATGAAGAAATTCAATTAGCAATGGAACAAGTTGCAACAAGTCAGGAATAATAAAAGTAACAATAGAATGGTAAGTAGAAAACATTGATCAGCAGAAGCCTCCGTTCCACTATTCTCTGATGACCCATTTCCGCAAACGGTTTGATGCCTCCGTCATCAACCAGATGAAATGGATTTGGATGAAAAGAAGATTACCCACAAGATGGCGCAGAGAGGAATGTCGTGGAAGGCAAAATTCGTGAGACAGGCGAGACGGTGATTGCCCTCCAATTTCTATGAACGTGAAAAAATCTTCCGGGATACTTTTTTGTCAATTTTTTATGGTGTGCTGAAATAGTTTTTAAATTCCATCCACACGAAGAATATTCTTGTCAATCAGCTTAACTTCTTCAGCAATACCTAAATATGTGGGAAATCAAAAGTTAGAGACAAGATTTTGCAGGGCATTTTTTAGGCGTGCAAAAAAGAAAACGAATACATTTTTTAAGGGTGTGTTCCATGGGAAAAATTCCGGGCTTTTAAAAGGCTCTATACTATTTGTTGGGGTTTAGAAACAATTCAAAAAATAAGAGACGCGGGCTCCGATTTCTTTTATACTGGATTTGGCCAACCAACAAAGAAAGGAGCCACGTGTCAATTGAATCGTAACATATTTCTCCCCGTTTTGAAAGATATGAAAATCAACAAAGTGGAAATCTGTGAACATTCGATTCACCTTTATGTCGAAATGCCTGTGAAGCCCCACCGTTGCCCCGTTGCGGTACGGAAGGGAAAAAAATCCACGACTACCGTGTTCAAAAGATCCGGCATTTCAAATGGTTTGAGCGCCCGACGGTCATTTTTTACAGAAAAAGAAGATCTGTCTGCCGAACATGCGGAAAACGGTTCGCGGAACAAAATCCGTTTGGGGAAACAAAATCCGTTCGCGGAACAAAATCCGTTCGTTGAGCGGTATCAGCGGTTTTCCAAAGAGTGGAACCAGGCCGTGAATGCGCGAAGCATTCATGCTAAAACGTTCAAAGACTTGGCTTTCCAGTTCGGGGCCCCGGTTTCGACGGTAATCCGGCGTTTTGATGCGGTGGCCAAGAAGGAATTATAAGGACATCCGCAATTGCCGAAAGTCATTGCCATCGATGAATATAAAGGGGATACGCGCGCCGGGAAGTACCAGGTGATCATCGCCGACGGCCAGACGGGAGAACCGGTGGATATCCTGCCCAATCGGAAGAAGAAAACCATCAGCCGTTACCTGAAAAAGTATGGGGCCCAGGTGGAAACGGTCATTATGGATATGAGCCATTCCTTTAAGCTGGCCGTGCGGGAGGCGCTGGACCGCCCCCTGATCATCGCCGACCGGTTTCATTATTGCCGGTATGTGTATTGGGCGCTGGATCAGGTGAGAAGGAAAGAGCAGGCCGCATGGAGTGATTATGACCGGAAGAAATGCAAGCGGATGAGGCGGATCTTTTACAAATAGAAAGAGGAGCTAAATGCAAAGGAACGCTGGTATTTAAACCGATACCTCCAGAAGTCGGAGACGCTGAAGAAAGCCTATGAACTGAAAGAGGCCTTTTGCCGTTGGCTGGAGCTGGCCAAAGAAAATGGGGCGGAAGGCATCCTTCAAACCAAGGAAGAATTGCATCAATTTTATCAACGGGTCGAAGAGTCAGGGATTGAAGCGTTTCAACGCTGTGTTCGGACTTTGAGGAATTGGGAAATGGAAATCTTGAACAGTTTTATTTTTGGCTGCACGAATGGCTTTTTGGAAGGGATCAATAACCACACGAAAGTGATGAAGCGAAATGCGTATGGATTCAGGAACTTCGAGCGGGCAAGGGCCAGGATCCTGCTTACATACAAGTATAAAGAATCGGGGTCCATGTGGGGGAAGGCCGCAGGCCCCCACCCCAACATTTGACAAAGGACCTTTTTAACCGCCGGCCCGGGATGCCCGCTTTTTTCTTTCGCCATTTTCCTTATCGTTGCATAAATGCCAGCTGATCTTGGATACGATTTGCCCCATCCTGCCAGGGGATCTCAGATCTTTCGGGAATAATACGGATTTTCTTTCAAGTCTATCCACAAGGGCGATTGCTCGAACAGGTGCGCAAGTCGGAGCAGCAGGCCTTCCTTGCCTCTCGCCGCGATGAATTGCACGCCGCAAGGAAGGCCGTCTTCCGTTTTGTGCAACGGGACCGACATCGCCGGCTGTCCGGTCAAGTTGGCAAGCTGGGTAAAGGGCGTCCGTTCGAAACTTTTTTCAAAGAGCCGGTCGACAATGCCCATTTTTTTCAACGGTTTGCCGAGATGGAAGGCTGCGGCCAGGCGGATCAAAAATTCTTGTCCCTTTGTCGGCGCCAGTTCTCCGATTTTCGCCGGGGGAAATGCGGTGGCCGGCGTCATATAGAAATCATACGTTTCGAAGAAATTCTCCATTTGGCAGGCGGCGGTATCCCATTCCCTCAGACTGAGGGCAAATTCCGCCGCGCTCGTGACATTCCCCAGCATTCCGAGCAGCCAAGTGGCGGGTTCCACGTCGCCGGCTTTCACTTTTTTGCCCAACGCGCCTTCCGCGGCCTTTAATGTCGAAGCCACCTCGCCCAAATACAACATCAGGTAGCTGCTCGCGATTTTATTCCCGTCCACGGGCGCTTCTTTTTCTTCAACGAAAAAACCCATTTTTTCGAGATAGGCGGCCGCCTTTTCCACCGCTTTTGCGCATTCCGGATGGATTTTTGCTCCGATCGGGGATTTTACGGAAAAGGCGACCTTGAGGTTTTTGGGCAAGGGTTTTTCCAATTGGGACAAGTAGGAATCGGGATCATCTTGCACGAAAAAGGCCCCGCCCTTTTCGGGCCCTTTTAAAAGATCCAGCATGAGGGCGCTGTCCCGGACCGTTTTTGTAAGCACATGTTCGACGGAGGCGCCTTGCCATACCCGGCCGTAATCGGGGCCGACCGGTGTCCTGCCCCTTGTCGGTTTTAATCCGAACAAGCCGCAATAAGCGGCCGGGATCCGGATGGAGCCGCCCCCGTCGTTGGCACCGGCGATCGGCACCATTCCGGAGGCGACCGCCGCCGCCGAGCCTCCGCTGGAGCCGCCAGGGGTGTAATCCGTATTCCAGGGATTTCTTGTCGGTCCGTACAGTTTCGGTTCCGTGATCCCCATCAGGGAAAACTCCGGTACGTTCGTTTGACCGAGAAAGAGTACGCCTGCGCGCCGCAATCTTTTCACATATTCCGAATCTTGTTTTGCCCGGTAGTTCCGGAACAGTTTTGATCCATGCGTCAGCTTCCCGCCTTCGATGGCTTGCGTATTATCTTTTAACAAAAAGGGGACACCGGCAAACGGCAGTTCCGGATCGATCCTTTCGGCATCCGCCATCGCCTTTTCATACATTTTGTGAACGACCGCATTGAGCGACGGGTTCAACGCTTCGATCCTGGCGACGGCGGCGGAGACCAGTTCCTTTGGATGGACTTCCTTTTTCGCCACCAATTCCCGTAAACCGATTCCGTCGTATGTTTCATAATCGATCATTTTTGCCCCTCCTTCCCGGAGGTTGGTTTAAGAAGAAACCCCCGTCATTTCCATACATTTCTGCCATTAATACCAATTTACTCCTATTATGCCCGTCATTTTTCGAAATTTCAATCTTTTATCTGCCTATTATGGAAGCGGCGGACAAGATCATATATTTGATTATCCGGAAAAAGAATGAAAATGGGCAGGAAAAATTTACAGGACTAGCAAAGCCCGGGGGAATTGGAAGTCCACTTTCTTTCCTTGCGGGAGTTCGGCAACCAATTGGATGCATGTTTACCGAAATTTGAGCCAGGTTTTCGGTCCCGGAAAAAGAACAATTACAAAGACCACGTCCTGAAGGCGATCAGAGCGAGGGATTGGGGGATTTCGAATGATGGATGGACATGTATAAAAGCATGTTGGATAATCCGGAGTGTATGAAAAAGTAAAGAGATTCCGCAACGATATCTTTGGAAATTGGGATCGAATCGGGGACTGGCGGGAGAGGGTGAAATAGGTTCCGGAGGGAGCCCGGGACCTGCGTGATGGAATCCAGCCGGCGGCACATCACCTGCCGGATGAAAAAACCGGGGTGCATCGGAGCCGGAGAAGGAGCGAAGCGATGGTCAAAATCATCCGGGGGATCATGAATCAAACGTTGCGGCACGCCTATTTGAAGGACAGACAAAGGAGCGTCCGAAACAGCGGGAAGCCAAGAAGATCGTCAGGAAATCCGCCTTATTGCATGAGGCACCCGGTCATCGATCAGGGGGCGGCATGGGTCCATATCCGTATATTTGTCCCCTTCCGGCGCGGCGGGACGATTGCAGAAGGGCAGCGATGATGGTTTGCGTTCCCAGAATCTGACGAAAAATTTTTTTTGAAATTTGGAAAAATCATTGGTTGTAGTGTACAAAATTTGAGCGCCTCAAATATTGAATCTTCAACCATCCCGGGAAAATCTTGGCACATACCCGGTAATCGCATTTACTGGCCAATTCCGCGATCTTGACATCCACCAAGGGAGATCTGCGTTCATATTTTTGGATGCCCAGCCATTCATCCAAGGGGTAATGGGGATTGCCATTCGGATCGGTCATCCATGTGCGGGTAAAAGTCACCGTACCAAAAAGGAATTGAATCGACCGCTGATCGTTTCTCTCCACTTTCCAGCCTTCGCCTTGTTTTTGCTTTTTGATCGTCTCGTTAAGTTGGGAAAGAACTTTTCCCAAGGCATCCGCAAAAAACCGATGCATAAGCCGCGACAGATTTTCTTCCGCTTCCATCAGATTCGCGGAATCCTTCAGGATTTCGTAAATTTTTGATATAATCTTATCCAAAGAGAAGGCGCCTCCTTTGGGAAGTGTAGTGGTGGACACCTCTATTGTAGGACGCCTTCTCTTTTTTTGCCTATTGGATAGTTTCTGTACCGAGAAAAATTTTACACATACGAGGTGAAAAGTAAGTGGATCGAAGAATACAAGAATTAATTGATTTTACGAGGAAGAAATTCGGATTGGAGAATTACCATTTACAAAGACATAGGCTGTACCGTGACGTCAATATCTTCAACGAAACGGTTTATACACTTGGCATGGAATGGTTTCCTGCACATGTAACGGAACATGAGGATGACGGTTCAAATCCAGAAGGGACGGCAGTGATTGAGATCGATCTTAACAGCAATAAATTTGCGAGGGTTATTTTTGTAGAGGGTAAATCATATTCGCAGGACGGGATTTCGTTTGTCAATTCAAAGATAAACGACATTATCCAATGGATTGAACGTGAAACAGGACTGAAATATGGGAAACATTTCAAATTACATAAAGAAAGCGAAGGGGAACTTCTATTTAACGCATGTTATGAAGGAGTAGCGGTGTCTCCCGCCGGGTTTATTGAAGTAAAATTTGATCAGGAAGGAAAACTCACATTGTTTTCTTGCCAAGGCCAATTTCCTTCTGAAGAAATGGTGAAGGAGGAAACTTACGCTCTTTCCCTTGAAACGGTGGAGCATTTGGCAAAGGAACAATTAAAACTGGTTGAATTTCCTTCTTATGAACAGAAAAAATTAATTCCTGTTTATGCAGTAGAAGAAATTTATGTTACAAACGATGGAAAGTCGGTGTTTCCGTATGAAAGGATAGCGGCCGGAAGACCGTATTTGAAAATCGATCAAACGATTTATTGGGATCAACCGATCAATGAGCCATTGAATAGAAAAGAGATTCGTTGGTTTGAAGATGTCACAGCTGAACAAGCATTTTCATTCGAGCCAAGTCCCGATTCATTCCCCATTACAAAGGCGGAGCAAGAAAAATGTATGTTCGCTGTCATGGATTTTTTAAGGCGGGAATATCCGAATGATACGGGAAAATGGATCCTTAAAACTCTGCATCGTGATAAAGGGTATATTCTAGCGTCATTAATGGCCAATCGCCAGGACAATCATGTATTTCAGAGAAAAATGACTGTCATGATCGATACAAAGAATTTTCAAGCAGTCAATTACATTGATAATCAGCCGTTGTTGGCATTTTTTGATCAATTTCAAGCACCTGATAAAGTAACGATTGATAAAGAAGAAGCGTATGAAAAAATCAAAAAATTTTATGAGCTAAAACCGTTGTATGTCTACGATTATGCCCAAAAACAATATATATTGTGCGGAAAATTGGATTGCCGATATGGTGTGAATGCATTAAATGGGGAAGTTATTGACTTAAACGATTTGTAATTTTGTGGAATAGTATCGATCGTGTCCCGTCAAGTGGTGTAATATCGATTTCTGCCTTGTGACCCAAATTTACTTCTGCAAGAGCATAGCAGACGTTAAGAGATATTCAATAACTTCCTGGATGAAGACACGGTCCTGTGCATAGCAGACGTTAAGAGAGATTGCTCTCCCTGAACAACTTGGGCCATGGACTCTTGGCTGAAATACCGGGGCGCATTCAAGACCACTTTAAGGAAGTCCACATCACCGTCAGAACCAGACTTGCGCAGAAGCTCTAAAAGTGAATTCTAACGATCGAAGCCAAGGTTTGATTCTCCTTCCAAAGTAGAGTGGCGTCACTTTCGTAGAAATCATGCCGTGCCTTCCATTGTCAAGAAGCTCTGTACAATTTTACACCACTGCAGAGGATGCTTTATAGTGAACAAACAAGACTGTAACTATGGATGAGTGGTATTTACCTCCTTTTTAATCGAAGTCAAAGAACAGTTCCGGGACTTATACCGGTCGATTTTTCCAGGAGTTGAAAAAAATCATTGGTTGCGGCGTACAAGATGAGGGCTCCTGAAAGATTGATCGAATAACCATCCCGAGAAAATCTTGACGCATACCCACTTAATGGGGCGTTTTGCTTAAAATTCGGAAATAAGATAAGATAAAAAAAGATTTTTATGGAGGATCGACGATGCAATACGATGCGAAAACCCCAAAAGAATATCTTGAACTGCTGGATGATGACTGGAGAAAAGAGAAGCTCCTAATTGTAAGACAATTCATATTAGAAAATGCGCCTGAACTCGAGGAGGGCATCCAATACAAGATGCTTTGTTATGGCAGCGGGTCCTCCAAATTATTTCATTTGAATGCCCAAAAATCTTATGTGAGCCTGTATGTGGGCAATATTGAGAAAATCGAAAATGCCAAGGAGTTTCTGACCGGATTGGATTATGGAAAAGGGTGTATACGCGTCAAAAAGTCCGTTGATTTGCATAAAAGCGGGCTAGAAGATTTTGTGAAAAAGGCGATCGAGACTTGGAGGGGCGGCGGCGACACTTCCTGTTAGAACTGCATGGCTCGAAAGGTGTTCGTCGTATTTATGAACCCGCATGAATCGTCTTTTTATTTGAAAAGATGCACTTCCGGGAATTTCAGGGGAGGGCCGGATCGGATTCGATGGAGCGGGGAAGCCCGCATGATTGAGGAACCGGAGAAGGATGGGAAACGGGGACGGCGGGCCATTTCACCATTGCGGAAAATCTCGATGCCGGGTTCCGTTACCGGATCTGACGAAAATTTTTGCAAAAGTAAGCAAACCCATCGGTTGAAATGAAGGCGCCCGGCATACGGATCCGACGGCCATCCCGGGAAAATCCTGACACATCCCGGGTTTTTTCTGTTGATAATAAGCGGATTATTATGTTATTGTAATTGTTGTAAAACCGACTGTTAATGATGGAGGGTTTCCTTGTGCCGTTTGTCAGACTGCGAATCCCAAGCTTTGAACGGGTAATTGAATACGTTCAAAGGCTCTGCCTGTGCGTAGAGTAAATGGGATTGGTCTGCCCATTTTGAAGGAAACCTGTTGTTTTATGATCATAAAATAGGGGGCGAATCTGCCCTCTTTTTTGTTTTTCAAACGATTATTCGACAGGGCTCCGCATCGCTCTGGGTTTGGCTTATTTGCAGTCATTTTGGGCCATGTGGCAGGTTTCGTCAAGCATGACGTTCTTTATCGCGAGGCCGGCATCGGAACCTAGTAAGAATTGTTAAACCACGATCCTTTTTGCTTTCTCCGATAGGTCCATATTCCTTTACCGAAGCACAGGCAGGGCGCCTGTGTTTTTTATTTTGTCAAAGGAATGGAGGATCTGTATGAGAAAGCAAAACAAACGGAACCGTAAAATCCGTAAAAGCCTGGAGTGGCCCAATTTTTCCGGTCAACATCTGTTGCACAACAAGCGGATCATTCATGACTTGCTTCAAATGGCGAATTTGACTCCGAATGACATCGTACTGGACCTTGGAGCGGGGAAAGGGGCGCTGACGTTTCCGCTGGCGGAGAAAGCGGGAAAGGTGATCGCCGTAGAGTATGACCCCCGCTTTGCGGCGATTTTGAGGAAAAAAGCGGAAGCTTATCCCAATATTAAAATTATCCAGCAGGACATTTTAAAGCTTCATCTGCCTAAAGAACCTTTTGTCGTCGTCGCCGTCATCCCATATGCGATTACGACGCCAATCATGAAGATGCTCCTGCATCACCCTGCCAATTCCTTGCAAAGAGCCGTGATCGTGATGGAAAAAGGGGCGGCCAAACGCTTCACCTCTTATCCTGTGACGAATCCGGTGATTTTGAAGTGGCGGATGTGGTTTGATTTGGAATATGCAATGGAAATTTCCCGTGAGAACTTTTCTCCTCCGCCAAGGGTGGATTCCGCCGGCTTCATCATCCGGAGGAAGAAGAAGCCTGGCATCCCCTGCAAGGATCATGACAGTTTTTTAGGGTTGGCGCAGCAGGGAAGGCGTCCGGCAGGGAGATTTGCGGAAGTTACCGGCAACGTCAGTCGTGTTGACCGGCAAAAATTTGGACTGACCATAGCGGGAAGATGAGATTGGAGATTGGGGAAGAGGGAATTCCTGATCTGGGAAGAAATATTTCCGATATGGAAATTGGAGGACGGTGCAATTAAAAGCAAAAGGGAAACAGGCGGACAAGCCGCCGGCGGCTTAATTGTCGGACGGTCTTTTCAGGGGATGAAGCAGTTAAACCCTTGGCCGGCACAGAGCGACAAAGATGGGCGGATCGGCCCGATTGCAGACAAGAAACTCCCGGGGAGCTCCCTGGGAGTGGGCGGAGACCGTCCGAAACGGAGGCACCGGTCTGCATGGGAACGGGGGACTTCCGGTCTCCCGTCTTCGTCGCATCAGACATGCGGCAAGCAGCTTTTTTATCTTTTTTTCATGGCGGAGACGATAAACCCGCCCTTAAACCGGCGCGGTTCATAGGAGATAATGAACGCCCTCGGCTCGTAGGCTTCAATGAGTTTTAACAGTTCCTTTTCTTTGTTTCTCTTGGTCAAAATATCCAGCCGGTAGCGCCGGCTGTCCCTTCCTTCTCCGACAAAAACGGTAACGCCGTACCCGTTTTCCCTTAAAACCCGGATCAATTCTTCGTTTTTGTCCCGAAGATTGACGATTAAACTCGTATATCCGATCGCCAATTTTTGTTCGATATAGTTGCCGATAAACAGCCCGGCCCCGAATCCGGCCGCATAGACGATCATCACGATATAGCTTTGTTCGCCGCTGAAAACGATGGATAACCCGAACACGTAAATGAGCGCCTCTAAAAATCCCATGAACGCCGCCAAAGCGCTTATGTTTTTTACCATGAAAATGGTCCGCAGCGTAAGGATGGGCACATAAATGAGCTGCAGCAATAATACCAAAAGGATATCTTTTGCCATCGCTTCTCCCTCTAATCAATCGAGATCATGAATTGCGGCCTGCGGACGTCCTCCGCCGCATCCCGCCGAAGTTTCCGCCACCCATCATATCAGCTGATGATCCGGGTTGTCTATGGATTTTTTCACAAAGTCATATGGGAAATATTGGACGTGATGCAATGGCAATGGCCGCAGAAGAAGACCGTTGGCCTGCCCGGCCGGGGGAGGGGGATGGTGCCAGGTACCCGCCGTCAAGCGCAGTTCTTTTTTTCAAATTGACTGATGCGGATAAGCTGGATGCGGGCGGGGGTGTCGGAAGGACGGAGGGAAAAGTGAAAACGGTGCCAGCCGAGCGGGTGCAGACAAACATTCAACTTAAGTATGCCGATCGGAAGTTGAACGATGGGATAACGAAACAAAGGCAACAGGCGAGAAAACAAATGCTGACTGTTATCAACCATATGACGGACGAACAACTGCGCCAAGAGCGGATCTTTATCATTACAGCTCCGACAGGGATCGGAAAGACGTTGTCGCTTTGGAATGCGTTGGGTCGGACGAATCGCGGAAATTGTGGCACGAGGGAATCCTTCGTTTGGATTATGACGTTTTGCGTGAATTTCAGATCATCGATACGCGGGATGTTGCGGACGTTTTTGTCGAGCTGGAAGATGAAGCGTCTTATTTGGCGAACGAATATTGGCGATTGATGACGGATAAGGAGATCACGAGTAATGAAAAAAGATCAAGGCTTCGTCAAGTCATGGCTGCCATGAGCCATTACATGGTTCAGGTTCATATGAACCATCTAAAAGCTAACAGGCCCTTGCCGTATTCGATACGCAGTCGAGTAGGAACATTTTTTTCTTGGACAGCATAACTAACACCAAAGGTTAGTTATGCCCCATCCATATCTTTTCCAAGCTGTACAGGTCAGGTACGATTGACCAGGTTATTCAGGAAACAAGAAGATCCTTAATAAATTCTTCTTAGTTCTAAAGAAGGAATTGGACAATTTTGGAAGAATAAATTAAATAAGATTCTCTTCAACACCGAACCTCAAATGAAAAATATCAGCTGTTATCCCGAAAACTAGGAATTGGCCTCGTTTCCCTTTCTGATTCATTCGATTGCCGTGATGCCCAAAGATTTGGAGGTAATAGGATGGTTGTTCCGGATACTTATTCTATTCCGATGCGAAATCATTGGTGGTTTGATACAGGGATAATCGGTCTTTATTTGGTCGGTAAAGATATGGAGGAAAAACATCAGAACATTTCAATATCTATTTCTTCTGAGCGTCAAACGTTGGATATTTCCTATCATACTGAAGATGAGTTGCGGAAATTTTTATCTGATTGTTATGAAGAATTGGCCAGAAGGCATTGGAATGTTTCGACGAAAAAACAAAAAGAAGCGATGGAATTATTTATCTACGATTCAAAAAAGGATGAATTTTATCTCCATCCGAAGAGGAAACCAACGCCCATTCCGGCTTTATTTGTAAAAGGAAGAGGGTGGAGAGCAAAAGGTATAAAACTAAAGAAACTTTACAAACAAAATCCTCAACTTGCAAAGAGAGCGGAACAATTTGCAGAACGCCATAAAAGAAAGTTTTTTGGGAATGAAAAGAAATTATTATATGAACCACCGGTATGTCATACGAAACTAGATATCATGCCTGATTCGAAGGGAAAAAAGCATATTTGCTCGGTTTGTGGACGGAAATCCAAATGCGAAAATGTCTCGCAGCCGGCCTATTTGCTTTTTGCAAGTGAAAACGCCACAGTATCCTTTAATTCAGAGGCCAAACAGTCTGGGAGAATCTGTTGGGAATGCAGTCTTCTTGGAAGGTTTGCCGTTGAAACGGCGCTGTACAAAAAGATTGACAACAACAAGCTATATATTTTGCAAATATATACGCCTCATTTAAAGAAATTGAATGATTTGCAAGGAAAAATGGGGGTTCGTTCCCATATTCGCGAATTGGACGAAGATTACTTTTTTACGAATATGACCCAAAAAAAAGATGAGCCGATAGCTTATACAAATAAACCGTATGAATTTTTGTGGGCATATTATTACAAGGTTTTTTCTTGGTATTTAGATTACGGCCGAGCAGACGAATTTGACCCGTTTGATGAAATGCTTGGAATCGTCCTTGACAAAGCACCGGTTCAATTATTCTTGTTTGAGATAACAGAAAGAGGAAGCGGAGGATTTAGCGTAGACAATTTCATTGTATATGATGATTCCGCCTACATGTTTCGATTGTTGCATGCGCTGCAAGAACGCGAAATTAATCTAAAATCCTTCTTTTTTGATCTTACAGATCGCACGACGGACAAGAGAGAGAATCAGACCATATACCGCGAACGGATCTTGCGCCGCATTCTAGAAAAGAGAAGCATTATCCTGCAAGTGGAGCAGTTTGCATTCCATATTTCACGAAGTGGAGATACTCCCAATTTAAAACATATTCTCGATTTTACAGTGAATTATGAATCGTTAATGAGTAAAACCGAATCGGAAAGGATGGGTAAGATGAATGCCGAACAAATTAAAACCGCCGTTAATCTGGGGACACAAATTGTAATGAATGCCCGGGATAACATGTTATCCGAAAAGGGCGGGGATTTAAAAAAGATTAAAGGCGATCTCCATACATTGCGCAAAACGCGCACAACTACTGATTTTTTAAATCAACTCAACACTTTTCAAATGCGTTACGGCATAATCGTTTCGAAAGAATTGTTGGAAGGTATGATCGAGCAGGTAGAATTCGAACACTTTAAAGCGTATGTGGTACTCAGCGCCTTAAATACTTTTAATAGGTTAATGAATAACAAAAATTCCCAGAAAGGAGAAATGACTGATGGAGAACAAACGGCATGATGCAAAATGTCTAACCATTACATACTTAACAAAAGGTTCGTATTTGTCATTAAATGGATCAGATAAAGAAGCGGATAACATTTCAAGTATCAAAAAAATACAAATGGCCGACGGCAAGGACTACCCGTATTGTTCCTCCCAGGCAGTCCGACGTGCGCTGAGGGAGCAGCTGCGCACTTTAGGGTGTGAATTGTCGGAAGGAGTCGCATCGGACACGGAAAAAGGTGCGGCAACAACAATGTGTGATCCTCAGAAATATATAGACGATGATTTGTTTGGTTTTATGAAAGCAGGTGCGAAAACGATCAAAAGAACCAGTCCCGTACGTGTGTCCCCATTAATCAGTTTGGAACCCTACCGTGGGGAGCTGGATTTTGGAACCAACTATATGTCGGTAACAAGTGGAGGTAACCCCAATATATTTGAAACGGAAATTCATTCCGGGTTTTATCGGGGGACGATTCTAATTGAACTGGACCGTGTTGGGGAAGCATCTCCTGGTGATTTGTATGAATTAAGCCTAAGTTCCAAGGAGAAACAAGAAAGGGTTTCTTTACTGCTCGACGCGATCCAAAACCTCTGGACTATAGGACGCCAGAGCCGTTTCCTATCCGATATGTCTCCAAAGTTTGTTTGCGCAGCGTTATTGCGTGTTAAAAATCCGATCTTTTTGGAGTCCGTATTTGTGGAAAACAATCAAGTCATGTATCCAATAATTAGTCAAACGATCCATGATTTTAAAGATGTCCTGATTGATTATGTGATTGGTGAACGGAAGGGGTTCTTTGAATCAGATAATGATAAAGCTGCTTCTATCGGTGAAGCTTTCCAACGTATGAAGCAATGGTTGACGGAAATTTACAATGAGTAAATAAAGGAGGGCAAGAGGTGTACGGAGTCAGAGTAGAATTTGTTGCCGAAACGGCTTCTTTTCGGGATCCGGGAGGACAACTGTTCCATGCAACGTTGCCCTTGCCCCCCGCTTCAACCATTATAGGGATTGCCGGTGCTGCAATGGGATTAACTTTTGCAGATGCATGGAATTGGTTTCAAGAAAATCGAATCCGCGTAGGTGCTAAAGGAAAGTCTGCCGGTAAGGGGAAAGATTTATGGATCTACACAAAAATTTATAGTAACAGTAAAAAGGAACCGCCGGGAAAAGATACTGTAAACCGTGAATTTCTTTGTTTAACTTCACGGCGGGAAGGCGAAGCTTCCGGTTGGATAGCCTTATATTACGCCTGTGAGAACGAGGAAGTCATGCGAAAACTGTATCATTCGTTCCAAGATCCTGTGTATGCTCTATCCTTGGGCACAAATGATGAAATTGCTAAATGCAGATCCATCCGATGGTTTGACAATTTGCATGAGTGTGATACCCAGGATGTGCAAGATGTTTGGCTGGAAGGGGATTTCCGCCAATCACTCACTTTGGATTGGGAGAAAATCAAAAATATGCCCATCGCCATCACATTGACGCCTCCCAAAATCGCCAACTTGCCGGTGGATTTCGAATTTGACCCCAAAACCCGTGAACGCAAAGCTGTGAAATACAAAACTTTTACGTTTATCCAGAAGTATTTAATGGTGAACCAGTCCGTGAAAGCCTATCAATATGGAGAAGAAAAAATACCGCTAACAAAGATCAGCCGTTAATGGAAGGGATGATCATGGAACCGGAATACTATGCAAAAGCGGAACCTGGAAAAGATGGAAGTTACGAAGACCATATTACCCGCTGCCACCGTTTCTGGCAGCGGATTTTTGCAAGTGCATGGGCAAATAGTATTTTGCAAACGGTTAAAGAAATTGGAGAAGATGAAAAAGCGTTTTATGAATACACGCGCTTTATGGTGTTAATGCATGACGCCGGTAAGCTGATCCCAAACTTTCAAAACCGGATAAAAAAGTTGTTGGGGATATCAGTCCCAAATGCTGAAGATTCATTATTCCGACATGAACTCTGGTCAACGATATGTGCCTTTTATCATTCTTGTTTAGTTCATCGCAACCGATTTCCATATGAATGGCTTGCAATCCTGGGGCACCATAAGCCGCTGGATGAGGGGTTAAGCAGTTTTGAAAGGGAACGCCTGGAAACCACATGGCCAGTGATGAGCAAGGAAGAGATTCAGTATGCTTTTGATTTTGTTTTTGATTATCTTCCCCAAGATAAATTCTCCCATGATTTACAGCCTGTTTTCGAATTTTTAAATCTTTTTTCACCAAAGACAAGCAAACGATCTTTCATGAAACTTTGGAACTTAATAACGGGAAGAATGAAAAATGAGGAATATCGTTTGTCTCGCACTCAGATGCGGATGTTGTATGGCATAGCAAAAGGCATGTTGCACACATGTGATTGGATCGCATCAGCAAAATTAGAACAAAATTGGCCGATTGAAATTTCATTAAATCAAGATCAGTTATGGGAACGCATTAAGAATAAAGTGGAAAAGGAAGGTAAAACATATCAAAAACGTTTCTTTCATCAGGTTTGTTCTGAGGCAGATCATGATGTCATCGTTATTGCTCCAACAGGTTCCGGCAAAACGGAAGCGGCATTACTATGGGCGTTACGGGATAAACAACAAAAATTGATGATCTTGATGCCGACCATGGTTACTTCCAACAGCTTATATTCACGATTACGAAAATTTTATTTTGAACCTGACGAATGTGGATTATCTCACTCGAATGCTGATTTATTTGCAATGCTAAACAAGGAATTATTGGACACGGAAGCAAGCCGAAACGAATTGCTTTTTAACCGCGCCTTCATGAAACCTGTCATGGTTGCGACCGTTGATCAATTGTTAACTTCCCTATTTAACACCGGTTTCTGGACTCAGAAGATGTTTTCATTAATCGGTAATCATGTCATTTTTGATGAAATTCACGCTTACGATACGTATACTTTGGCATTAATTACCGAAATGATTCGTGTTATTAAAAAGCTAAATGGCAAAGTCATGCTTATGAGCGCAACGATGCCGAAAGGGTTATTGAAGCATTTTGAAGAAGAAGTCCAAATCAAGCACGTTATCTTTGCGGAAGAATTGATGAATCGGGCTCGATTAACTTGGCGTTATGTAGAACAGGTCGTCGAAGACGAAATGATAGAAAATGAAATTAAGCAACATTTATTGAGCGGTAAACGTGTTGCTGTCATCGTTAATACAGTGAATCGTGCAAAATCTTTATACAACCGTTGGATTTCTCGAATTCCTAAACAAAATGTTTTATGTTATCATTCTCAATTCACAATGAAAGACCGATTGGAAAAAGAATGCAAACTTGAATACAGTACCGATGTGAAGTTGCTGATTGCTACACAAGCAGCGGAAGTTTCGTTGGATATCAGTTTTGATATTATGTACAGTGAATGTGCGCCGTTGGATGCGCTTGTGCAAAGAGCGGGAAGATGTAATCGTTATGGAGAAGCTGAAAACGCCGAGATGATTATTTTTCCGATCGATGATATTGCTTATGATTATGTTTATAAAGGTAAAAAGAAAATAGTTGACAAAACGGTAGAAGTGATTAAGAAGCATTCAGGTCGTTGGACTGAGCGGGACACGTTGGCCTATATTGATGAAGTTTACGAAGGTCAGATCTGGAAAGATGCAGATTATGAAGAAGGTCTTCGAGCAGCACAAAGCGGAGTTAAGAGTACAGTTTTTGATAACCCTGTTCAGGTTGAAAAAACGAGATTATTCGATTATGCCAAAACTTCAATAATTCCGGGGGAATTTTACGATACTGTCATACAACTATTCGAGCAGAAAAAATATGCATTAATTGCGTTATATGAAGTGCCTGTAAGTGTAGCTTTTTATAAGAAAGAGTTAATTTCAAAGACTATTGCTAATCCATATCATCTTCCGATTATTGCCGTGGGTTATGATCCCGAACAAGGCTTAGCGATACCTGATGTATTCTAAAGGTACTTAAAATGGGTGAATGCAATGACCCACGAATTACCAGTGATCGCAACCGATATCTGGTATTCGTTACTGTCGTCATAGGCGTCTCCGTATAAACGGCATGCGCAAAATGAAGCACAGGATCAAAGCGATGCGAGTCAGTTCGGGTTGGCGAAGGATGAAGTCTGAGCAGGAAGTCGGATTTTGCGAAAAAATTTGAACTTGACCCGAAAAATTGCCTTGCGGCCCTGCCATTTTTTTGTTTAGCATGAGAAGAGCATGGATTCCGGATTGCCGATTTGAAAAATTTTTGAACGGATTTTCATGCGGACATGCGCCGCCAAACTGTGAAAGAGACGAAAAACAGTTTTCCGCAGTGACGGTGAAAGGGGGAGTCTCACATTGAAAAAATTAATCGCGTTGGATCTGGACGGCACCTTGCTGAACCGGAACAGCGAGATCAGCGGGGAGAACATCCGGGCGATCCGGGATGCGCAAAACCATGGGATGGAAGTCGTCATCGCGACGGGGAGGGCCCATTTTGATGTCCGGGAAATCTTTAAAGATACGGGCATCCGGACATGGGTCATCGCCGCGAACGGGGCGACGATCCATGACCCGGAGGGGAAGCTGTTTTTTTCCGTCCCGCTGGATAAAGATCGGGCAGTCGAAATTCTGGCGTGGCTCGAACGGGAAGGCTATTATTATGAAGTGATCAGCGATGCCGCCATCTTCACGCCGCAAACCGCAAGGGAGATTTTGGCCGTCGAGATGGATCGGCTGAAAAGCGCCAACCCGGAACTGGATGTCGAAGAGCTGAAGGAATCCGCCGAAAAACAATACGGGCAATTCGGATTTTCCTTCATTTCTTCCTATCAAGATCTGTTGGATCCTTCGATTCCGGTCTACAATATCCTCGCCTTTTCTTTTGACGAAGAAAAGCTGAAAAATGGCAAGGAAAAATTCAAGGATTGCCGTGACCTGACCCTGGTTTCATCCGCCAAATACAATTTTGAATTGGAGCATGTCGAGGCTTCCAAAGGGAAGGCGCTGCATAGGCTCGCGACGGAATTGGGGATTCCCATGAGCGAAACCGTCGCGGTCGGGGACAGCCTGAATGACTGCTCGATGATCGCCGCGGCAGGAACGGGGATCGCCATGGGGAACGCCGCGGAGGAAGTGAAAAAAATCGCCGATGAAGTGACCTTGACGAACGATGAACACGGGGTGGCGCACGCGATCCGCAGGATGCTGCAAGAAGCCGGGGCGGAAAAATAAACATCGCGCGGATGGCGTCCATTCTCTGCGGGACACAGGCGTGCATTTGGACCGGAAACAGGGAAATTTCCTGGCGCCATTGCCGAAAAACCCCGAAAGCGGGGTTCGGCGTGGCTTTTTTTTATTTTGGCAATGGGGCAGGCGGGCGTTCCTTTGCCAAAACCAAAAGATCGGGAAGAATTATGTTTTTCTTTTGGCAAGGGATGGGGCGGGCAGGGCCGGACAAGGGAACCCGGCACCAGTTTTGAGACATTGCTTCCCTGATGCAAACCCGAACAAAAGGAAGCGCCCGTTTTTGCTCCACTTGTCGGCTCTCGATCAACCGGAGAGGGGCGGAAAAGGCGGAGCGGAAGAGGGGAACAGTGAAGGCTGAAAGAAGGACGATGGCCCGAGAAAGAAACGCGTTAATTTCCTCCCGCAGGAATTCCTCCTTCCTCCAATCGGGCGCCAACGCGGGTGGTCCAGCCGGCGCCTGGCCGGTTTTTTCCCATTCCCCCGGCCCAAGATCCTTTGCACTTTTTCTATCCGTTGATTTTGTATGGGGCCAATTTTATTGGAAAAATCGGCAGCGGAAAAAAGCGCACTGAAAAAAGTTTCCTTCCTTGAAACTTTTGGGCCGGCCCCATGGCTCTAATAAACAGGGAAGGGGGGGAAGCGGATGTGGAGCATTTGGAACTGATCCGAAAAGCGAAAACGGGGGATCCGGAAAGCTTTGAAAAACTTCTGTCCCTATACGGCGACCGATTGTACCGGACCGCTTTTCTTTATGCGGGCAACCGGGAAGACGCCTTGGACATCATTCAGGAGACGGCTTGCAAGGTCTTTTTGGCGATCGGGAACCTGAAGGAAGAGAAATATTTTTTGACATGGCTGACGAGGATTTTGCTGAATGCCGCCTATGAATTTCTGCGGAAAAGAAAACGGGACATCCCCTTTGCATCGGTTGAAAAATTTTCGGGCGGGGCGGAATCCATCAGGATGGAAGCGATGGATTTGGTCCGGGCCATTCAACGATTGAGAAAGTCGTACCGTGATGCCATTATTCTGTTTTACTATCAGGATCTTCCGATCAAAGAAGTGGCGAAAATCATGAAGGTCCCCGAAGGGACCGTCAAGACCTATCTCCGCAGAGGAAAGGAAGAATTGAAATCCATTTTGGAAGGGTGGGAATTTGATGAAAGAAGGATGGCACCTGGAAAAATATAACGCCATCGAAGTGCCGGAAAAGGAGGTCCGGGAGGCGATACGGGCGGGAATCCGAAAGGCCGGCCTTTCCGTTTCCAAGAAGAAAAGAAGAAAAACAGGCCCCCTCCTTCTTTCTGCGGCGGCCGCCGCACTGTTCTTGGCATCCGGAATTTTCCTTTCTCCCGTCGCCGATGTATTGGCTAAAGTCCCCTTCATCGGCCAATTATACGGCAATTTCGATGACTTGGTCGGCAAACATTTGGAATCGCAGCAGCTGATCACCCGGTTAAACCAATCGGCGGCGGATAAAGGGATAAAGGTAAAAATTACCAGCGCCTATTATGATGGAGCGATCCTCGGAGCGACCTTTGATGTAAACGGCAAAGTCAAAGGGAACGGCTCTGATCCGCCCTATGCCTTTTATGAGATTTTTGGCGGCGATGAAAGGATTTCCGACAGCAAAGAACTGGTCCGTTTGGAGCCGAAAGGGAAAGGTTTCACCGGCCACATCCGATTGTATTATCCCGCGTCCGATCTGCCCGAAAACGCCACGTTTCCGCTGGCGTTCAAAGCGATCGGCGAAACCGAGGGAGAATGGAAGTTTAACGTCCCGGTGGAGCAATTGCCGTATGAAAAGCGGAAAATGGATAAAGAGGTATCGAAGCAAGGCATCCGCATCCGCTTCGACGCCATGATCGTGGGAAAAGCCTCGACCGCCATCGATTACACGGCCGTTTTTCCGAAGGGCGGGGAAGAAAACCAGGTCCGGCTGGAGATCTACGATGACGATGGCGAAATAAAACCCCTGATGGACGGCATCGACTTGGAGGTGAAAAAAGCGGGGCAGCAGGTCATTGTGAAAGGGAGGACCATCATTTTGCGGCCGTTGAACGGCGACAGGCCCTCGTTGACGGTTTATCCGAAGGTCGCCCTTGCCGGCGAAGATCCGAATCAGCCTTTGGAATTGGAACCCTTCCGCATCGATTTCAAATAAAGAAGCGAAAACGGCCGGATCCGAACGGGGATTCGGCTCCCGACTTTTACAGTTGAAATTGAAAAATTGGGCTAAAAACATTGATTTTTTCATGTTTTTAGCCTATTTTTTATGTTTTTGGTATGTACATATGAAAGTATATATGGTATAATTAT
>Ga0310826_100896_pt1 | contig 20959 bp, 17 predicted proteins | sample WT_ome_FD_201306 | JGI IMG/M metagenome (GOLD analysis project Ga0310826, IMG submission 201306) | Sorghum-adapted microbial communities enriched on wild type (WT) sorghum from Joint BioEnergy Institute, Emeryville, California, United... ... | reverse complement strand
GGCTCTTCCCAGTTAGCCGGGCACGGTGGGTCGGCGCGCCTGCGTTGAGGGAGCCCGTCCCTGCTTGATTATCGCTGTGTCTCACGCAGCATGATCGACAGGAACGGGCCTTGGAGCAGGGTACGACGTTGCTACTCGGGCTGCCCGGAGTGGCAGTCTCGCGTGTCGAGCGCCGCCAAGACGGCACTCGGGTTGTTCACGTGGTCACCGCTGGCGAGTACGCCGGGTTGTGTCCCGGCTGTGGGGCGGTGTCGACCTCGGTGAAAGGGGCGGTGACCACCCAGCCTCGGGACATCCCGTACGGCACCGACGGTCTGCAGTTGGTGTGGCACAAGCGCCGCTGGCGATGCCGCACCGCTGACTGTCCACGACAGACGTTCACCGAGGCGATCCCTCAGGTGCCGCCTCGACGGCGTACCACGGGACGGCTGCGGGCTGCGGTGGCGGCGGCAGTGGCGTGTAACCGCAGCGTCGCCGAGGTCGCCGCCGCCCACCGGATCGGCTGGACGACCGCGCAAGCATGCGTGGACGAGTACGCCGACGTCGTGCTCACCGAGCCGGAGCCGACCCCGGTGCTGGGGATCGATGAGACCCGCCGGGGCAAGCCCCGCTGGGACTTCGACCCGCTGACACGCCGGTGGGTACGAGTTGACCGATGGGACACCGGGTTCGTCGATCTGCACGGCGATCAAGGGCTGCTCGGGCAGGCCGAGGGCCGCACGAGCGCCACGGTCACCAGCTGGCTCTGCGGGCGCAGCCGGCAGTTCCGCGACGCCATACGGTACGTGGTCATCGATCCAGCCGCCTCCTACCGCGCCGCGATCACCCCCGAACTGCTACCCAACGCCCAGCTCGTCGTGGACCATTTCCACCTGGTCCGCCTGGCCAACGACACGGTCACCGCGGTCCGGCGGCGCGTCACCTGGGAGCTGCGCAACCGCCGCGGCCGCAAGATCGACCCCGAGTGGGCCAACCGGCGTCGGCTGCTGACTGCCCGCGAGCGACTGCGCCCGGCCGCGCTGTCGAAGATGTGGAACCAGCTGCTCACCCACGACCCGACCGGGCAGATCCTGGCCGCCTGGATCGCCAAAGAAGAACTCCGCACCCTGCTGGCCAGCGCCCGCGAGCACGCCGCCCCGCACGTCATACGGGCCCGGCTGCACGACTTCTACACGTGGTGCGCCGACACCGACATCCCCGAAGTCCACCGCCTCGCCACCACCGTCGATGCCTGGTGGCCGGAAACGTTGCTATTCCTCCAAACCGGACTCACCAACGCACGGACCGAGGGCATCAACCGCATTGTCAAGGACGTAGGCCGGAGAGCCTGCGGATTCCGCAACCCACACAACCACCGCCGTCGCGTACGGTTGATCTGCACTCGACGACGTCGAGCGTCAGCGATGAACGAGCAGCGAGTGCCCGGCTAACCGCGAAGAGCCTCTAATGCCATATCTCGTACCGCCCTTCACCGGGCGGCTCCATTGCGGCGATTTTCGTATCGACTTCCCCGTCCGGGAGGGGCGAGCCTCGTACCGCCCTTCACCGGGCGGCTCCATTGCGGCACTTCCCAGGTAAGGGAAAGTTTGGATGTATGGTCGACTCGTACCGCCCTTCACCGGGCGGCTCCATTGCGGCGATCAGCCGTGCGTGATCTATTGGGCCGCGGCCCGCGGCCTCGTACCGCCCTTCACCGGGCGGCTCCATTGCGGCCGCCCGCCCATCCTGGTCCAGCGTCGGCCAGGCTCGCACCTCGTACCGCCCTTCACCGGGCGGCTCCATTGCGGCCGCCGGGTCAGCTCCTCAGTGCCGTGGCGGTCGCGCTCGTACCGCCCTTCACCGGGCGGCTCCATTGCGGCAGCTCTACGACGGCGACCGGCTCCATCTCGTGGCAGCTCGTACCGCCCTTCACCGGGCGGCTCCATTGCGGCATCTTTCGCTGCTGCGCGGCCTCGAGGGCAGCCAGCTCGTACCGCCCTTCACCGGGCGGCTCCATTGCGGCGGTCATCAGGCACGGGGCCGTCTACGCCGGCGGTGACTCGTACCGCCCTTCACCGGGCGGCTCCATTGCGGCCTCTGCACGTCCACTCCCTTCACCTATGCGGGTCGCTCCTCGTACCGCCCTTCACCGGGCGGCTCCATTGCGGCCTGTGTGCGGGCGAGCGACCCGCAGCAGGAGGGAGGCCCTCGTACCGCCCTTCACCGGGCGGCTCCATTGCGGCACTCGTTCCTGTAGGCAGTCGGCCGCATGGCCGTGACGTCTCGTACCGCCCTTCACCGGGCGGCTCCATTGCGGCGGCGGGCATCTGGCCTCGTGGCATGGGGGCAGCATCTCGTACGCCCTTCACCGGGCGGCTCCATTGCGGCGCTCCCAGCGCGGGCACAGCACCCGCAGTATTGACCTCGTACCGCCCTTCACCGGGCGGCTCCATTGCGGCCGGGCTGCCGCGAGATCGGTCAGCTCCGGAGTCCAGCTCGTACCGCCCTTCACCGGGCGGCTCCATTGCGGCCCGCCTGCCAGGGGATCGTCGCCATGCACGCCGACGTGCTCGTACCGCCCTTCACCGGGCGGCTCCATTGCGGCTCATCCGCTTCGGGTGCTGAGCATCCGTGAGGTATGGACTCGTACCGCCCTTCACCGGGCGGCTCCATTGCGGCCCGATCTTCTCTACAAGCATCGGCCCCTGGCTGCGAGCTCGTACCGCCCTTCACCGGGCGGCTCCATTGCGGCGAGAAGATCTCGGCCACCTTGCCAATGAGGCTGTGGCCTCGTACCGCCCTTCACCGGGCGGCTCCATTGCGGCCGTTGTCCTGGTCCGGGGTGACGTTGGCGTGCGCCACTCGTACCGCCCTTCACCGGGCGGCTCCATTGCGGCCTGAAGTGCGGCTTCCCATTCATCGAAGTTGCCGTACTCGTACCGCCCTTCACCGGGCGGCTCCATTGCGGCCCAGATGCCCCTGCCGCCGGGCATCGCCCACTACTGCCGACTCCTCGTACCGCCCTTCACCGGGCGGCTCCATTGCGGCCACAGGTTCGTGATCAGATCCCAGATCTTCCCTGGCTCGTACCGCCCTTCACCGGGCGGCTCCATTGCGGCACAAAGATGAGCTTCGGCTGCCGCCACCGGATCGGGTCACCTCGTACCGCCCTTCACCGGGCGGCTCCATTGCGGCCGCGCGGCGTCGAGGGTTTCGGCGACGATGGCGGGGCTCGTACCGCCCTTCACCGGGCGGCTCCATTGCGGCTGGGAGTCGGGTGGTCGCCTGGGGGGAGCGACGGCCCCGACTCGTACCGCCCTTCACCGGGCGGCTCCATTGCGGCCGATCCGCTGAGCCCGAGCATGTGGCGGGCGCTCGCCTCGTACCGCCCTTCACCGGGCGGCTCCATTGCGGCTCGGTCCCCCTCCGGCTTGGTCTGCTGGCCGTGGCCGCCTCGTACCGCCCTTCACCGGGCGGCTCCATTGCGGCCGTAGCGGCGCGAAGCGCGGCGCGAAGGGCACCGGCAAGCTCGTACCGCCCTTCACCGGGCGGCTCCATTGCGGCATTGCGACCACGAGCACACCGATCGCGCCGGCTACAGCGCTCGTACCGCCCTTCACCGGGCGGCTCCATTGCGGCCGACCGATCCGGCGCTCGCGGCGCGCGTCGCCGTGGCGCTCGTACCGCCCTTCACCGGGCGGCTCCATTGCGGCGACGTCCTGCTGGCGGCCCTCCGCGGCATGCAGGCCGCTGCTCGTACCGCCCTTCACCGGGCGGCTCCATTGCGGCCCAACTCACATGGTCGGCTCGCGACCATGGTGACCGTCTCGTACCGCCCTTCACCGGGCGGCTCCATTGCGGCCAGCCGGCGGCGCCCACCGCGGGAACGGGCGCCGGTCTCGTACCGCCCTTCACCGGGCGGCTCCATTGCGGCCCAGCCATTCGACCTCGACGACCTGGAGCAGATTGCCTCGTACCGCCCTTCACCGGGCGGCTCCATTGCGGCTCGCGCCTTCTGAATGCTGACCTGGGTCATGGTCAGCTCGTACCGCCCTTCACCGGGCGGCTCCATTGCGGCGATCCGGCCGAGGCCCTCCACGAATGCGGCGATCGCTCGTACCGCCCTTCACCGGGCGGCTCCATTGCGGCATCGGCTACCTCCGATGTAGGGCCGGATGCCGTCCGCTCGTACCGCCCTTCACCGGGCGGCTCCATTGCGGCCGACTCGACGTGTCGGCAATCTGCTGGTCCAACGCCACCTCGTACCGCCCTTCACCGGGCGGCTCCATTGCGGCGACGAGGCCCAGGACGCGAACGGCTGCGTCGCCGGGCTCGTACCGCCCTTCACCGGGCGGCTCCATTGCGGCCGGCTCAACGGTCCGACTCGGGCGACTCGGGCTGAACTCGTACCGCCCTTCACCGGGCGGCTCCATTGCGGCCAGTGCTCCTCTCCGTACCACGGGTGCCAGTCCGGCTCGTACCGCCCTTCACCGGGCGGCTCCATTGCGGCCGGCTTCTGGGCCCCAGCCGGTCGCATCGGCTGGGGCTCGTACCGCCCTTCACCGGGCGGCTCCATTGCGGCCAACGGCTGTATGTGGCGGAGGATTGATCCGCCGCGCGCTCGTACCGCCCTTCACCGGGCGGCTCCATTGCGGCCCGCCCGCGCGCGCAGGTGGGTGTACGGCGTCGCGCTCGTACCGCCCTTCACCGGGCGGCTCCATTGCGGCAGCGCCTCCTGGGAGTCACGGAGTTGCCGGTTGGCGCTCGTACCGCCCTTCACCGGGCGGCTCCATTGCGGCAGCGTGAGGCACAGACCGCCCTGGTTGACGTCATCTCGTACCGCCCTTCACCGGGCGGCTCCATTGCGGCACCGCCCCCCATAGCTTCGGCAGCCATTGGATGGCCTCGTACCGCCCTTCACCGGGCGGCTCCATTGCGGCCACCACCGAGGTGGCCGGCCATGAGCCGGACCACGTCCTCGTACCGCCCTTCACCGGGCGGCTCCATTGCGGCGCGCAGAGTATCGAGGATCTTGCCCGGCAGCTCCTGCTCGTACCGCCCTTCACCGGGCGGCTCCATTGCGGCAGCGGCGAGACCGCCGTCGTCACCCTGCGACCCACCACCTCGTACCGCCCTTCACCGGGCGGCTCCATTGCGGCCCGGCGACGATCAACGGGTTCCCGTACACGATCGACCTCGTACCGCCCTTCACCGGGCGGCTCCATTGCGGCGTCACGTCGATGCGGATCAAGTCCGTGATGGCCCGCTGCTCGTACCGCCCTCCACAAGGCGGCTCCATTGCGGCATCGAAGCGTGCGCGCTCATGGTCCGGGCCGTCGACTCGTACCGCCCTCCACAGGGCGGCTCCATTGCGGCCCTACGTAGTCCGAGGCGTACGCCGAAAGACCGGGCCGTACGCCGACGGGTCCGGCGACGGCCTCAGCTCAGGTCGCTGGCCGCCCTCCGGACTGCGTCGAGTCCGGTGACGTTGCTGGCGTCGAGGAGCGCAGTTCCTCCACGACCCGGCGGGGGTTGTGCCGGGCGTCGTGCCAGAGGCGTTCGAACCGGCGGTCGAGCATCGCGGCCAGCGCATCGCGTCGGTGCTGCAAACGTCGGGCCTGCAGCGGGGGCAGGGGCGCGTGACTGGACTGCCGCAGGCCATGCGCGGCCGCGAGCGCGCGGACGGCCGGGGTCGGTTCGGACTCCGCCATGGCGAGCGCTTCCAGGCTGTGGGCGATGGCTCGGGGATCGTTGGTGGCCGTCGCATCCCGCAGCGCCGTCCAGGCCCGGTCGTGGGCGCCGCCGTCGCCGGTGATGAGGGCGATCCGAGCCCCGGTGTACGCCATGCCGGAGACCGACTCGCTCTGCTCGTAGAACTCCCAGGCCTGACGGTGCCGTTCCAGCGCGGCCGCGCGGTCGCCCATCAGGTCCAGGGCGACGCCGAGCCCGTTGAGGGCGAACGCGTTCAACGTGTACGAGCCGATGTCCCGGCTCAACCGCACCGCCGCCGTGAGGGTCTCCACGGCATCCGCCTCGCCGGCCAGCGAGCGGACGTTGCCGATGCGGATGGTCTGGGCGACCTCCCAGTCCGGCGACCCGATGCGGCGGGCGATGTCCAGCGCCCGCGTGTGGATCTGCAGCGCCTGGTCGAGACGCCCCTGCACCTCGGCGCAGTACCCGAGGATGTCGAGGGCCAGCACGAGCCCGGCGGGATCGTTGAGCTGGGCGAACTCGTTCAGCCGGCGCCGCGCGCGCAGATCCGCTCCGGTGACGTCACCGCTGAGCAGCCGACCCCGCGCCACCACGGTTGCCACCAGCGACTGCCCCCACGCGTCGTCCAGGGCGGTGAACCGCTGCACGGCCAGGCGGGCCAGGTCCCGGGCCCGGCCATGGTCGCCGCGCTCGTACAGCCGCTCCGCGATGAGGGTCGCCGCGACGGCCTGCGGCTTGGTCCAGCTGGCGCCGGCCGCGGCCAGCGCCGCCTCGGCCCGGCGCATGTGCTCGGTTACCTGTGCGGTGAGCGATCCAAATACACCGAGCCAGGCCTGGGCGGAGAGCGCGGCGACGTCATCGACGCCGGGCTGGTCGGCCGCGATGGTGAGGAGGTCCTCCAGCAGTTCCCGGGCCGGTCCGCGGTGGCCGCCGATCCACCACCACCAGCAGCCGCGCACCGCCAACCGTAGTCCCGTGTGGACATCGCCCTGGTCGGCCACCCACCGGGCCGCCTCCATCAGGCCGTCGGGCGCCTGGGCCGGAATCCGGGGCACGGATGGGCGACGGATCGCGGCCCGTTCCTCGGCCAGGATGCGTTCGAACTCGGCCTGCAGCTCGGCGGGTGGTTCCAGCCCGACATCACGAAACAAGCGGCGGCCCGCGTCGTAGACCGCCAGGGCCTCCGCACGGCGCCCGCTGGCGTGCAGGGCCCGCATCAGCAGCAGGCGTCCCCGCGGGCGCAACGGCTCCTCGGCCAGCAGCTGGCGCAACGACGCGATGGCCTCGGGGAGGTCGGCCCGCCGGCCGCTCAACGCCTCGGCGTGCGCCTCCCGGGTCGCCAGCCAGAGTTCGTGCAGACGTACGCGTTCCGCCCGCACGGCCTGGTCGCGGTCGAGATCCTCCGGCAGCTCGCCGCGCCACGCGTCGAGGGCGGCCGTGGTTGCGGTGACCGCGTCGGCGTCGCCCGCAGCCACGGCCTGCGCGGCGGCCCGGGCGAGGCGCGTGAACCGGCCCACATCGGACTCGAGCGCGGTGATCGCGAGTTGGTAGCCGCCGTGACGGTACGCCAGGCGCTCGCGGTGCTCGCCGAGCCGGCCGCGCAGCCGGGAGATCTTGACCTGCAGGGCGTTGCGGGCCCGGTCGGGCAGCTCACCGGACCAGAGCGCCTCGATCAGCGTGCTCACCGGGACGCTGCGGCCCTCGGCGAGCACCAGGCGCGCCAGCACCAGGCGGTCCAGGGTGGCGGGCACCGGCTGGCCGAGGATGGTGACCGTACCCATGAGCCCGACCAGCACCGGCGGGTCTCCGGCCACGACCGGCGGGGACCCGGCCGCCACCGGCGGGGGCCCGACCGTCGTCGGCAGGATGTCGCTCATGCCGCCGACGCCAGCTCCGCGACGGCGGGCACGCCCATGCCGTTGGGGTACGGCACGGCGCCGGCGGTCACGATGCGCGCGACCAGCGGCGTCAGGAGCGCGACCAGTTCGGTGACGACCGCCGCGCCGACCGTGAGCAACGGGGCGGTGGCCAGGACATCGGTGGTCCGCTCGATCTCCGCCCGGCGCTTGACCCCGAGCTCGGTGATCCGGCCGTCGGGCGTGACCCAGCCCCGCCGCGCGAGCCGGGCGGTGGCCTCGGCCCAGTCGGTCTCGGTCCACCCCCGGTGGGTGCGCTGCTCCGGCGGCACCAGTCCCAGCGCGGCCATGAGGACGTGGGCCTCACACCCGTCCACGCCGGCCTCGGAAAGGGCGATGACGTGGCCGTCGCCGCGGTACTCGCGCAGCACCGCGCTGGCCCAGAACAGCCGCAGGTGTGCGTCGGCCGGCACCGGTTGCGCCCCGTACGCCGCCGCCAGCGGGCGGCCGGGCAGGGGGCAGGCCCGGGCGGCCTGGACGGCGAGGTCGGCCGCGCGGGCCAGCTGCGGGGAGGCGAGCACCTGCTCGCCGAGCAGCCGCCGCATCGCGTCGTCGACGACGCGTAGGCGGGCCGCGGCGGCCTGCTCCGGCGTGGTGTAGGTCCATGCGTCGGGGAGCGCCCGGGCGACCTTCGAATGCTTGAAGTTGTAGAAGAGCGCCGTCACCACCTCGGCCGGCACGCGGCCCAGCGGGGCCGACCGCGTGGCGAAGTAGCCCATCCAGCCGCCCTTGAGCCCCAAGGCGCCGTAGTGAACGGCCCGTTCGGGGGCGTAGTAGACCACGGCGTGGTAGACCTCGAGCAGGCGCCACAGCGCCACCTGGGCGGCCGCGTCCGGCGCGTCCGTGATCGGTTCCGCCGCCACTGTCCCCCCTTCCGTCCACCGACCAGGGTGCTGGCCCTTCCATCGTGCTGGCCCGGCCCGCCGTCGGCCAGCCGGCGGCCGGGCGCTGTCAGCGCCTTGTCAGCGCGATCACCCGTACGTCCGACGTACCGCGCAACCGCCGGCTACCGCATGAGCGATCGGTCACACCTCCGCACAGGTCACGCGTCAGCCACCGGGCCGGCGTCAGTCGTCTGTCAGCCGCCCCGCCGATGATCCCGGCATGTCCGATCCTGTACTCCTGCTGAAGGCACAGTGGGCGGCGCTGCGCGTCTGGATGGCCACCGATGCCATCACCGCCCGATTGGACCGGCCGTCCTTGCTGCCCGGCTGGACCGTGGCGGAACTGATCGCCCACAATGGACAATCCTTCATCGCCACCGAACTGACGGTGGACGATCCGCACGGTACGCCGCAGTCGCTGCGCTCCTACGTGGCGCACTACCCGGCGGCCTCCACCGAGATCTTCGACGCTACGCAGGCCCTCGCCACCAACCTCCGCGACGACCTGCTCGGGGGCCTCGACGAGCTCAGCGAGCGCGCCTTCGCCCACCTGGATTCCCTCGCCGGACCCGTGGTCCGCGGGCTGCGCGGCTGCATCACGCGCGAGGACTTCGTGCTGACCAGATTGATCGAGATGGTGGTACACGCCGATGACCTCGCCCGCTCGCTGCCGGAGGCCGGGCCTGCGCCCCTTTTCGACAGAGCCGTGGCGCTGGTCTCCGACGCGTTCGCGCGGGCCTACGCAGAGGTGACGGGCACGCCACCGAGCTACCCACCGGGACTGCCCTGGATCCGGCTCGCCGCCGGACGCGATCCCTCCCCGGACCCCGCCCTACCTCTGCTGTAGGGCCCGGCCGTTGCCCGATGACCGCACGGCCGGCCGCACCGCACCGGCCGCCCCGACACACCCCACGAAAGGGGCGTTCTCAGAATGTTCGTCGGCGAATGTCCTCACCGTGGGCCGATGTTGCTCCCGTACACCCGCCTGCTCACCCTCGTCAACTACGAGCCCGGGCTCATTGTCCTCTACTGGTCGTGCCGGTGCGGCGAGGAGCACATCACCGCTACCGGCCGCATCGGATCGGCCGACCCCGCGCGAGCGATGGCCGCCATCGATTCCGTGCGCCGCCTGCTCGCGCTCGGGACGACGTCGGCGACGGGTACCGCGCGTCCGCAGAACGACGTCGGTGTTCCGGACGCTTCGGCAACCCCCGGCCCCGCCGCATGAGCTGCCTGCCTCAGGAGGTTCCTGACTCGGATGGCGGCGCGCCGAGGTGCTCGGCTCGGCGCAGCAGGTAGGCCCGTTCCGGCTCGCTGGCGGTGAGGCGGGCGGCGGCCTGATACGACTCCCGAGCCTTCTCCGGCTCGCCGGCCAGCTCCAGCAGGTGGGCCCGGACGGCCTCCAACCGGTGCTGCCCGGCCAGCTGCGGATACTTGTCCAAATAAGACAGGAACGTGAGGCCGGCCCGGGGGCCGTGGACCATGGCCACGGCGACCGCTCGGTTGAGCGTCACCACCGGGTTGTCGGTCATCCGCTCCAGAATGTTGTAAAGGCCCAGGATCTGCCGCCAGTCGGTCTTGTCCGCGCTCGGCGCCTCGGCATGCACCGCCGCGATCGCCGCCTGCACCTGGTACGGACCGAGGTCATACCGGGACATCGCGTCGGTGATGAGCGCGACGCCCTCGGCGATCTCATCCTGGTCCCACCGGCTACGGTCCTGCTCCGCCAGCGGAATCAAGGCCCCCTCGGCGTCCACTCGGGCATCCCGACGGGCGTGGGTGAGCAGCATGAGAGCGAGCAGCCCGGCCACCTCGCCGTCGTCGGGCACCAGGCGACGCAGTAGGCGGGTCAGCCGGATCGCCTCGGCCGCCAGGTCGAGGCGCTGCAACTCCGCCCCGGCCGTGGCCACATACCCCTCGTTGAAGATCAGGTAGAGCACCTGCTTGACCGCGTCCAACCGGACGGCGTACTCGGCGGGAGACGGCGGCTGGAACCCGACGCCGGAACTCTTGATCTGCTTCTTGGCCCGGCTGATCCGCTGAGCCATCGTCGCCTCGGGCACCAGGAACGCCCGCGCGATCTCGGCCGTGGTCAACCCGCCGACCGCCCGCAGCGTCAGCGCCACCTGCGAGGTCTGGCTGATCGCGGGATGACAGCACAGGAACAGCAGCAGCAGCGAATCGTCCGTTGGTGCGGTGACATCCGCGGGCGGGGCGAGGTACTGCTCCGGCGGAATTCGGATCGCCTCGGCCGCCTCCCGGTCGCGACGCGCCTGCTCGCTGCGGAGTATGTCGATGAGTTTCCGGGAGGCCACCCGGATCAGCCAGGTGCGCGGCTCCTCGGGCACGCCATCGGTGGGCCACTGGGTCGCGGCCGCCAGCAGCGCCTCCTGCACGGCATCCTCGGCCGCGTCGAAGTGCCCGTACCGTCGCACGAGCGCGCCGAGGACCTGCGGCGCATGCTCGCGCAGCAGGTCCTCGAGCCGCGTCGGAACCGTCGACTGTGGACCGGTCACGACAGAGGCGTGTCCTCCGGCCGCGGACCGAGCCCGATCGGGCGGACCTCCACCGTGTCACCGATGGCGGCGACGATACGGGCCGCGATCGCCAACGCCCGCTCGTGGCTGGCGCAGTCCACGATGGCGTAGCTGGCCAGCACCTCCTTGGCCTCGGCGTACGGTCCGTCCACGACGACCGGTTCGCCGTTCTGCCGCCGTACGGTCCGGGTCAGCGACGGATGGGCCAGTCCTTCGGTGGCCACGAGCTCGCCCGACTCGGTGAGCTCCTTGCCGAGGTCCTCGTAGAACTGGCACATCGCCTGGAACTCCGGGCTGTTCACGTCAACGGAGTCCCAGTCGGCCTGCTTCGTGTAGGCCAGCAGGATGTACTTCATCAGCCCTCCCGGACGCCGACGGTCTCGTAACCTCCGCCGGGCCACACCCAGGTCGAGGTCACGGTGGTGCCGTCCTCACTCATGGTCGACGTGCAGTATGCCGGCGAACCCTTCTCTCCGCCCCAGATGGTGAGCGTGCCGTCGTCGTTCACCTCGTACACGTAGTCCAGTGTGTTGCCCTCGGTGTCGTAGAAGCGGGACTTGATCTCCTCGCTCGGCTCGGCCCCGAACGGATGCTCGTGCCCGATCACCTCCAGGCCCTTGATCCGCTGGCCGCCCTGCACCAGGTCGACGTGCTGCAGGAGGAAGTGGCCCCCCTCCATCCACTCGTACCGGATCGTCCCCTCGGCTCCGCCGGACAGCCGCCAGGTGCCCACCATCCGGTCCAGCTTGCGCAGCTGCTCGCTCATCGCGACCTCCTTGGCTTCAGGCGCCCCCTCGGGCGCGTTCTGCCGATACCTCGGAGCCGATCCCGCGATCTCGACATGCCCCCGGAAAAAATCTTGGGCGCCGGGGAAAAATCTTGAACGGCTGGCCCGGACCGGCACGACACCGCGCCAGACCATGACAAACCCCCCAAAACGACGGGACGGCCACGACCGAGCCGCCGGAGCCCTCACGCTGCATGGGCGGGGCCGCGCCTCGGCCGGGATCGCCCAACCGGACCAGGGCCCAAGTCAGCCAGCGGAGCCGGCGCGATCGGACTCGGGCGACGCCGCCGCCCCGTCCTCGACGCACTCCTCGAGCTGCCGCATGACGTGGCGGGCGACGTCGCGGAGCACCTCGACCTGCTCCCGGGTCAGCCCGTCGATGACGTACCGCCGCACCGCCGCCACATGTTTCGGCGCGGCCGTGACGACCAGATCCCAGCCGGCGTCGGTCAGCGTGGCCCGGGTGTAGCGGGGGTTCTCCGGATCGGGGGCCCGGTAGAGCAGGCCCCGCTGCTCCAGGCGCTTGACCACATTGGACAAGCGGCTCAGCGAGCTGCCGATCCGCCGGGCCAGTTCGCTGAGCCGCAGGGTCCGTCCGGGCGTCATCGACAACGTACTGAGCACAAAGTAATCGAATAGCGTCAGTTTGTTGTCGCACTGGAGCTGGGCGTCGAGCGCGCTCGGCAGGTTGAACATGAGCTTCGCCAAGGCCAGCCAGGCCTCGTGCTCACAGTCGTTCAACCACCGAGGTTCGTCCGCCACGCTCTCCACCCTACGGCCTGGTAACCACCGTGGTGTGAAACATCTCGCATGAGGTTCAAGCTTGAAGCAAAGCGGAGTACGGTCGACTGCAACTTCAAGCTTGAACCTGCAGGAGCGGGGAGACTTCGATGACGTTGTTCCGACTGGACGCCAGCATCCGGACCGAGGGATCCGCGAGTCGCGAGATCGCCGACATCGTTGAGCAGGAGTGGCTCTCCGCCCGGCCGGGTGACACCGTCGTACGCCGCCACATCGGCGTCGACCCCCTACCCGCGACCGCCTGGGCGGCGGCGGTGACGGCCCGGTGGACCGCCCCGGAGGCGCACACCCCGGAGCAGCGGGAGGCCCTCGCCCTGGCCGCGACGCTGGTCGATGAACTGCTCGCCGCCGACGCGATCCTGTTCGCCGTACCGCTGTACAACTACGGCGTCTCCCAGCACTTCAAAACGTACATCGATCTCGTCCTGATCGACCCCCGGGTGAGGGGCACGCGGTTCCTCGAGGGCAAGCCCACCGTGCTGGTGACCGTCCGCGGCGGAGCGTACGGCACCGGCACGCCGAAGGAGGGCTGGGACCACGCCACGCCGTACCTGCGCCGCATCCTCGCCGACCTGTGGGGCGCCGACCTCACGGTGGTGGAGCGCGAGTTCACCCTGGTCGGCGTCGACCCGTCCCTGGAGCCGTTCACCGAGCAGGCCGCCCGCATGCACGCCGAGGCCCAGCAGGCGGCCCGGGAGGCCGGACGGGTGCTCTGCGCCCGGGCCGGCGGGTCGGACAGCGCCGCGTCCGGCCAGCCGGAAGACGCCTCCGGCCGGAAGGAAGAGGCGCTGGCGTCGGCGTAAGGCCACGGCGTATTCGCGCCGACGCGACCGACGCCGGAGGGTGTGGGCGGTCGTTCGTACGCTCGCCCCGCCCTCCTCCCCGGCGCCGCGGAGGTTGGTGCCGTTCGTGGGCTAGATGCCGTATTCGGGCCGGAACCGGGCCTGACACTCCTAGTCTGTCGAAAGTGGCGCGGGTTCGGATGTGGTACGGGGCGCTGATCGTCCTGCTCATTGCGATCCGCGTCGCCCTGCCAATCACCCGGATCGTCACCGTCGGCATCGCGGCGGCACTGACGATCGTCGCCGTCGAGGTCGGTATCCGGCAGCTGCGCCCCCGACGCATCGGGGCCTGGCGGTGCCTGCAGGTCGCGCTGGGCGTGCTCGCGCTCGGCGACCTGCTGTTCCTGCTGGCCGAGGCCGACGCACCGACCACTGCGCCCTACCCCGCCGTCCACGACGTCCTCGCGATCGCCGGCTTCCTGCTGCTGAGCGTGGCCCTCTTCTGGCTGGGCCTGCCGGCGCCGCCCGAGCGCGAAGAGACGAGCCTCATCGACGCGACCAGCCTGACGCTGGCCGCGTCGCTGGTCGTGTGGCTCACCGTGGTCCGTCCCATGGTCGAGGACCAGGCGCTGAATCAGGCGGGGCGGCTCACGGCGCTCGGCGCCATGATTGGCTACATCGCCGTGCTGGCTGCCTCCGTCCGGCTCATCCTCGGATGGCGGCGCAACGCCTCGGTCATCATCCTCACCCTGGCGCTCGTCGCCTTTCTCATCTCCGAGGCCTTCTACGGCTACCAGTTCGTCGGCACGGCCTACACCTTCGGCGCTCGGGTCGACGTCAGCTACCTCGTGCTGGCCGGCGGGTGCGGGCTGGCCGCGCTGACCCCGTCGATGCGGGACATGGCCTCGCCGGAGATTCGCCGGCACAGCCTCACCCGGTGGCGGCTGGCCCTGATCGCGGTCGGCCTGCTGGTCGCCCCGGCCGTGCTGATAGCCGAGGCGGCCCACGGTCCGGTCGAGGACGGCTTCGCCATCGGAAGCACCGGCGCCCTGGTCAGCGTCCTCATCCTCCTCCGGCTGTCCATCAGCGGCCGGGCGTACCGGGCGCGCGCCGCGCGGGAGCGAGCGGTCCGGGTCGCATCGCAGGCCATGGTCTCGGCCGTCAAACCCGCCGACGTGATCGCCGGCACCCGCGGCGCCCTGCGTTCGCTCGTCCCGACGGTGGGCCTGGTCGATCTCGAACTGGTCGACCAGGCCGACGTGGACATCCCGCCACGGACGGTCGTGCCGCTGGGCTCGAGCCGCCGGGGCCGGTACGCCGTGCCGCTCAGCGGATCCGAGTCCACGCTCGTCTTCGTGGCCCCGGTGCGGGTGCTCGTCGAGCTCGCCGACCTGCTGGGCTCGCTGGCCGACCAGGCCGCGCTGGCGCTGCAGCGCATCAGCCTGGCCGAGATCGCCGGGGCCGAGGAGCGGGAGCGGTACTTCCGGGCCCTGGTGCTGTCCAGCACCGACGCGATCCTCATCAGCCGGGACGGCCGGATCGAATACGCCACCCCGTCGGCCGAGCCCATGTTCGGTCGGTCGATCCTGGGCGAACGCTTCAACGACATCGTGCGGCGCCCCGATGATCCGGATGCCGATCCACTGTGGCCGGACGTAGTGGACGGTGCCGAAGGCGTGATCCACACCCCGCAGGGCGAGGTGGCCGTCGTCGTCCACCGGCGCGACCTGCGACGCGACCCCAGCGTGCGCGGCATCGTCACCACCCTCCGGGACGTCACCGCCGAGCGGGAGCTGCAGCGCGACCTGGCCTATCGGGCCAGCCACGACGAGCTCACCGGCATGGCCAACGCCCGGGCGTGGGGCGAGACGCTCGAACGGGAACAGGATCGCCGCCGGGGCGCGGGCAACGGCGTCGCCGTCATCTTCATTGACCTCGACGAGTTTAAGGACATCAACGACCGGTACGGTCACCCCACGGGAGACCAGGTCCTGGCCGAGATGGCCCGGCGAATCCGGGAGTGCGTCCGCGCCGGCGACGTCGCCGCCCGGGTCGGCGGGGACGAGTTCGCGGTGTTGCTGCGGGGTCTGCCCCATGTGGACGACGCCCGCGCCATCGCCCAGCGCATGGCCGAGGTCCTGTCCCAGCCCACGGTGGTCAACGCCATACCGATCGAGTGCCGGGCCAGCATCGGCCTGGCCTACAGCGAAGGCGAAGAACCGGTCGATGTGTTGGTGCGGCAGGCGGACACCGCGCTCTACGCCGCCAAGGAGCAGGGCAAGGGGCGGTGGGCCGAGTACAGCCCCACGCACTGGCGGGCCACGGGCATCGGGAACGGGGTTGGGCCCGGGAGTCGACGGTGAGCCGCCGGGCCTAGCGGGTCTCGGCCTGGACGGGGGCCGGCACGGACCCGGCGACCCGCCGGGCGAGCCGGTCGGCCGCGGCGGCGAACGTACGGGCCCGCAAGGCGGCCACGACCAACCGGCCGCGCCGCACCCCGGGCACCACGGCCCGCCCCCGCAGCACGTCGTACCCGGCCCGGGCCACCTCGTCGAGGATCGATCCGTAGAGCAGGTAGGCGGCCCGTATGCAGACCCGTGCCCGCTGGTCGAGCAGAGCGATGCCGGGCCGGGCCGCCTCGTAGTGAGCCAGGGCCCGGGCGCACTCGTACCGGACGAGCGCGCGCACCGGCGCCGAGGCCCAGCCCCGGGCCGCATCGGTCGCCAGCGTCTCCGGCGTCACCCCGAACCGCGCCAGGTCCTCCAACGGCAGATACACCCGCCCGCGTCGGAGATCCTCGGCCACGTCCCGGATGAAGTTGGTGAGCTGAAAGCCGTACCCCAGCTGGCGCGCCGCCTCGCGGGCCGCCGCGGCGTCCGCGCCGGGCGCCGTCCCCAGGATCGGCAGCGTGAGCGTCCCGATCACCGCCGACGAGCCCTCCATGTAGCCCAGCAGGTCGGCATAGGTCTCGTACCGGGTCACCGTGAGATCCATGGCCATGCTGGCCAGGAACTGGTCGATCTCCGCCAGCGACAGGCCGTACGTGCGGATCGTGTCGGCCACGGCCGGCAGCACGGGGTCGGTCGTGGGCTCGCCCCGCAGCGTCGCCGTCAGGCCGGCCCGCCACGCCGCAAGACGCTCGGCCGCCTGCTCCGCCGGCAACCCGTCGTCGACGAGGTCGTCGGCCAGGCGGGTGAAGGCGTAGAGGGCGTGCACCCCGCGCCGCCGCCGCGCCGGCAGCAGCGCCGTGGCCCGGTAGTAGCTGCGACCTCGATCGCGGTGGATGAGCCGGCACCGCTCGTACGACCGGGCCAGGTCCTCGCCGAGCCCGCGTCCGGAGGCGTACGGCCAGCTCACGCCGCGCGCGGATCGATCACCCCGCACGACACCCGCCACACGCCTGGGAAACCCATCCGGACACCACGCACCCTACGCTAGGGGGGCGGGCGTGTCGGCCGGCATCGGGAGGGCGGGGCGATGAGGACGGTCACCGGGCGTACGGACCGGGTGATCATCGTCGGGGCGGGCCTCGGCGGCCTCTCCTGTGCCCTGCACCTGGCCGCGGCCGGCCGGGAGGTGACGATCCTGGAGCGGGAGGCTGGGCCCGGCGGTCGGGCCGGGCGGCTCTCGGTCGACGGATTCGAGTTCGACACCGGGCCGACCGTGCTGACCGCCCCGGAGTTCATCGCCGAGCCCCTGGCCGCGGTCGGCGAGAAGCTCGAGGACTGGATCACGCTCACCCCGCTGGACCCGGCCTACCGGGCCTTCTTCCCGGACGGCTCGCGGTTGGACGTGATCAGCGACCCCGACCGAATGGCCGAGCAGATCGCTCGGGTCTGCGGGGCCCGCGAGGCAGCCGGCTACCGCCGCTTCGTCGACTTCGCCACCCAGCTGTGGCGGCTGGAGCGGGACGACTTCATCGCGCGCAACCTCGACGCGCCGTGGAACCTGGTCCGGCCCAACCTCGCCCGCCTGGCCCGCCTCGGGGCGTTCCGGACCCTGCAGGGCAAGGTCGCCGAGTTCTTCCGCGACCCCCGTACGCAGCGGATCTTCTCCTTCCAGGCTCTCTACGCCGGCCTGGCTCCCCACCGGGCCCTGGCCGTCTACGCCGTCATCCCGTACCTGGACGCGGTGAGCGGGGTCCACTTCCCCCGCGGCGGGATCCACGCCGTGCCGGCCGCCCTGGCCGCGGCCGCGGTCAAGCACGGGGTCACGATCCGGTACAACACGACCGTGACGCGGGTGGAGACGTACGCCGGTCGGGCCCGCGCCGTCCACACCACCGACGGCCAGCGCATCCCGGCCGACGTGGTCGTGCTCAACCCCGACCTTCCCCTGGCCTACCGCACGCTGCTGCCGGCCAGCCCGCCGCCGCGCCGGCTGGACCGCCTGCGCTACTCGCCCTCCTGCCTGGTGATCCACATTGGATCGCGGCAGGATTACCGCCAGATCGCCCACCACAACGTTCACTTCGGACGCGCCTGGACGGCCGCCTTCGACGACATCACGCGTCACGGCCGGCTCATGCGCGACCCGTCGATGCTCGTCACCAACCCCACCCGCACCGATCCCGCACTGGCCCCGGCCGGCCGCCACATCTACTACGTGCTCGTGCCGGTGCCGAACCTGGCCGCCGGTTCGCCCGACGCCCGGGCCTGGCGGAAGACCGGCCTCGCCCACCGGTACGCCGACGAGATCATCGCCACCCTCGAGAAGCGGGGCTACGTCGGCCTGGGGGCGAGCATCCAGACCCGACTGGTCACGAGCCCGGCCAACTGGGCGGCGCTCGGCCACGCCGCCGGGACGCCGTTCGCCTCGGCCCACATCGTGCGGCAGACCGGCCCGTTCCGGCCCGGCAACCTGCACCCGCAGTTGTCCAATGTGGTCTTCGTGGGCTCGGGAACCCAGCCGGGGGTCGGCGTGCCCATGGTGCTCATCTCGGGTCGGCTCGCGGCGCAGCGCATCGTCGGTAACGGCGCCGCCGGCCGGGGCGTTGCTGGTATGGGCACCGCGGGCGGAGGCGCGGCCGGTCGAGCCGTCGGTGCCGGCACTGTCGGTTGACGGCACCGTGGGGTGATGGCACCGCCGGGCGTTCGAGGTCGGCGGGGAGACGGAGGTGGGTTGGTGACGCGGGAACAGGATCTCGTCGAGCTGGTTGACCTGACGGGTAGCCCGGTCGGCTCCACGACCGTGTCGGACGCTCACACCGCCCCGGGTCAGCTGCACCGGGCCTTCTCGGTGCTGCTCTTCGACCGCGAGGGCCGGACACTGCTGCAGCAGCGGGCGTCGGTCAAGACGCGGTTCCCGCTGCGGTGGGCCAACGCCTGCTGCGGCCACCCGCCGCCCGGCGTCCCCGTGGTCGAGGCGGCCACCCGGCGCCTGGCCGAGGAGCTCGGCGTGGCCGGGGTGCCGCTGACCGACGTGGGGGTCTACACCTACCGGGCCGAGGACGAGGCCACCGGGCGGGTGGAGTACGAGTACGACCACGTGCTCGTGGGCCACGTGACCGGTGAGCTCACCGTGACGCCCGACCCCAACGAGGTGGCGGCCACCCGGTGGGTCCCCGCGGCCACCCTGGTGCCCACGGGGGACGACTACGCGCCCTGGCTGTCGGGAGTGCTCCCCATCGCCCTGGCCGCCGTCCCCGACGTGGCGCCGGGCGTCACGCCCGGCGTTACGCCCGGCCCCGGCCGCCCCGGGGAGTGACGATCTTCACTGATGGGAATCCGGTTTGGAGGACGGCGCGGTCGTCACGTATGCTTTGCTGGCCTCCGGCGGGGCCGGATGGGAGCGACACGGAGCAGCCGTCCCCGGTGTGGGATGATTAACCGGCCGCCCCCATCGTCTAGCGGCCTAGGACGCCGCCCTTTCAAGGCGGTAGCACGGGTTCGAATCCCGTTGGGGGCACAATAGGAACATCGGGGTCCTGTGGAGCAGTCGGAGTGCTCGCCGCCCTGTCAAGGCGGAGGTCGCGGGTTCAAGTCCCGTCAGGACCGCTTCACCCATCCGGGTGAGCGATAAGCGAGCGCAGCCCGCGGCCAGGTAGCTCAGTTGGTACGAGCGTCCGACTGAAAATCGGAAGGTCGGCGGTTCGACCCCGCCCCTGGCCACCCAGCACCACCCGTCAGCCCTGACCAGCGTCTGCGCAGGTCAGGGCTTCTCTGTTGGCTGGATGTTGACGGGTACCTGTCAATCCGTTGGTGACCGTCGCTGACCTCGACTGGCCCCTTTTGACGGTGCTTGGTCCACGCGGAGGGCACGCAAGATCGCGCGTCGGGCCAGGCGCGTGCCGGGCAGCCTGGCGTTGGGTGACCTTGGACGAGCGGCCTCGCCTGCGAGGGCGGGAGGTCAGCAGGCCGCTGCCATGTCCCTGGACTGCGCAGACGTCACTGCCCGCCCGCCCGCGCCGGCGACCGGCACATCACGCAGCAAATGCTCACGCCGATCATGCACCACCGCCCCCGTGCCGCATTGTGAGCAATCAACCTCGGTCGCGGTGGTCTCGACCAGCAGCTCCAGCTCGCCGCCGTACTCACCCGCGGCGAGAACGACGAACCCGGGCAGGTCAACGATGGTTTCCGCACAGCAACTGGTAGCGTCAGCACCCACTGGGGCCTCCCTGTGAGCCTTTGCTTGGTCGCTTCGGATCATGAGGCCCCAGCCCCTATCTAGCCATCACCCTCGATGACGTGTCGCGGCCGGCCTCCCACGTTCATGGCGAAGAGCCAGGAATCTCGGTTTGTCGGACTGCGCCGCCTCCCGCCGCGCTGCCGGCCCGGCCATCACCGCCCGCCCTCAGACTCGTACGGTTCGATTGCTGAATCGTTCAACCCGTTCATGGTTCCGTAGAGGCCCCTTCGATTACGCACGGCGACCCGAACGCACCCACCCCTAGCGCACCACGCGCGACACTTTGCTCTGCTCACACATACGCAACGGGCAGCCACCAGGGAATATAGCCCAATGTGGCCTGTTCGATCCCGAATTGTTGACTACATTCCGTGATCGTCCTCGTATCGACCACCCCGCCCCACCATCGTCCCGACCCTGGCCCCAGTCCGCCCCGGCAGCTCGGACCGACAGACGGCGTGGGCGGCCACCGGTCGGCACCGAGGACTGGGGCCCAAGCCGCATTGATGACGCCACGTAACACTCATCGTGCCATCATCGATCTTCCATCTGTGCGTATTACCTGTTCACGGAGTGTTGCGTATATGTGTGCAGAGCAAAGGACCAGAAGTAAAGGGGGTGGCAGTGCCCCGCCGAGTGGTGGGGTTTGAGGGTTGATCCTCGGTGTCTACGCGCCGCTGTCGATCGCGGCGATGGTGTCAGTTTGGCTGGTTGGTTTGAGTTGGGCCATGGAGGCTTCGGACAGGTAGCGGCGCTGGTCTGACTGCCATTCGTCGTGCATGTCGGCGAGGATGGCGCCGACGAGGCGGATGACGGCGGCGTCGTTGGGGAAGATGCCCACGACCCTGGCCCGGCGCTTAATTTCCTTGTTGACCCTCTCTAGTGGGTTGGTGCTCCAGATCTTGGGCCAGTGGGCTCGGGGGAAGGCGGT
>Ga0310826_100893_pt1 | contig 21023 bp, 20 predicted proteins | sample WT_ome_FD_201306 | JGI IMG/M metagenome (GOLD analysis project Ga0310826, IMG submission 201306) | Sorghum-adapted microbial communities enriched on wild type (WT) sorghum from Joint BioEnergy Institute, Emeryville, California, United... ... | reverse complement strand
GTCCGGCTTCACCCGATCGGCGATGGCGATGCGTTCCTGCAAGGTGAGAAACTCGTCCGTCGTGCGAGTCATGATCACGTCATACCCGTAATGGACGAGCTCGTCCCGCACCATGAGCGCGATATCGAGATTCACTTCCTTCTCGCGCAGGCCGGTTACCCCGATCGCGCCCGGATCAGACCCTCCATGCCCGGGATCGATCAGAACGGTCGCCGCCAGTGCCGACAGAGGCGATGCCAGCATCAGGCCACACACCAGCAAGTAGATTGTCAATTTCTTCATCGTTTTTCTGCCCCTCCCTAATTCACCATTTTAATTCATGGAGGATCGTCGAGTATGCAGGAAAACGATGGCAAACAGGAAAATGAGTGAATAGACCCATCCTCCTGATCTCGATCCTGGCAATAAAGATCTACCGGAAAATGTCGCAATGAGCGGATCGATTCAACCTTTCGCTGCAGCCCGCGGAGCGCAGGAAATACAAGGAAATTCTCGTTGTAAGCAGGCAATTTTAAACGTATAATATGGCTATCGGCGACAAAATTCGCAAAGCTGGGCACAGGAGGAATACGCAGCATGACTCGAACCATCGTACTCGCCTCATCCTCACCACGCAGGCAGGAGCTGGTGCGCAACCTGGGACTGAACGCTCTTGTCATCCCGAGTCAGGTGGATGAAGAGGCGGATCCCGGACTGGCTCCGTGGCAGATCGTGGAGGAACTGGCCTTGCGCAAGGCGGACTCCGTGGCGCAGAAGCATGAGGACGCGATCGTCATCGGCTCGGATACGATCGTCGTGCTCGATGGCGACATCCTGGGCAAGCCGCGCGATGAAGCGGATGCGCTTGACATGCTGCGCAGGCTGCAAGGCAGGACGCATGAGGTCTTCAGCGGGATCGCTTGCGTCGATGCCAGGGCGAAGCTCAGAGCCGTTCGCCACGCTCGCACGATCGTGCGCATGAAGCCGCTCAGCGACGAGCAGATCAGGCGCTACATCGCCACCGGCGAACCGATGGACAAGGCTGGCTCCTACGCGATTCAGGGCATCGGTGCGACGATCGTCACCGGCATCGAGGGCGATTATTTCAATGTGGTGGGCATGCCGCTCCATCTGCTCAGCGAGATGCTGTCACAATTTGGCGTGAACATCCTGTAGAACTTTCATAGTCCCGATCACGTATCATGTTAGGGGGAAGATGATGATCTCGTCAGAAGCCCAATCCAACTTGACTTTGCGTGATATTCCTGAACAGGACAGGCCCCGCGAGCGCATGCTCCGCGAAGGCGTGCAGGCGCTGAGCGATGCGGAGCTTCTGGCCGTGCTGCTGAGGACCGGGACGATGAACGAATCGGCGGTCGCTCTGGCGCAGCGCGTACTGAAGGAAGCCGGAGGCCTCCGGCATATACCGGATATGAGCGTGCCGGAGATGACCAGGGTCAAGGGGATCGGCAAGGCCAAGGCGCTGCAGATCCATGCGGGCATCGAGCTTGGCCGGAGGCTCTCGCAGCTCAGGCAGGGCGACAAGCCGGTCATCCGTTCGCCGAGGGATGCGGCGGAGCTCTTGATGGAAGAATTGAGGTATCTGCAGAAGGAGCATTTTGTCGTGCTGTTCCTGAATACGAAGAATCGTCTCATCGGCAAGGAGACGCTCTCCGTCGGCAGCCTGAACGCTTCGCTGGTGCATCCGAGAGAAGTGTTCCGTTCGGCGATCAAGCGCGGCTCAGCCTCCATCATCTGCGCTCACAATCATCCCAGCGGCGATCCTTCTCCGAGCAAGGAGGATATCGCGCTGACGAATCGATTGGTCGATGCGGGGAATATTATCGGTATCGAGCTGCTGGATCATCTTGTCATCGGCGATGGGGTATTTGTCAGTTTGAAGGAACAGGGAGTTATATAATATAATAAGTTAATACCTGACCATCACGTTCATCCGGGAGGAAGCGAACCGCGCTCAGGGCGGAGTCGACGGCGAAAGGCGCGACGCCGCAGCTGGTCCTGCGCATTCCGACAGATCAGCGAACGCGTTCGGGTGCTGATGCAGCATGCGCATGATCGGTCAAGCTCGTAAGGGTTGGGGACCATTCATGACGGGGCCGTTTCCGATGGCGGGCGGTTTGGGTCCATTGTGCGACGGACATCCTGGTCAGGCTCTGTATGGCATGAGCTCGATTTTATATCGGCTAATTTCGGAAGGGAGTTTACATACATGGGTTTCTCGAAAGATCTGGGTATTGACCTGGGTACGGCCAATACATTGGTATATGTCAAGGGCAAGGGCATCGTCGTGCGGGAACCGTCGGTCGTGGCGATCCGCACGGATACGAAGCAGATCGAGGCGGTCGGCGAGGCTGCCAAGAAGATGATCGGGCGCACGCCGGGTTCGATTCGCGCGATCCGTCCGATGAAGGACGGCGTCATCGCCGATTTCGACACGACCGCGACGATGATCAAGCATTTCATCAACCAGGCTCTGAAGAAGCAGCGCTTCTTCGCCAGACGCCCGAATGTCATGGTCTGCGTGCCTTCGGGGATCACTTCGGTCGAACAGCGCGCCGTTGAGGATGCGACACGGCAGGCGGGAGCGAGGGAAGCCTTCACCATCGAAGAGCCGTTCGCCGCGGCGATCGGCGCCGATCTGCCCGTATGGGAGCCGACCGGCAGCATGGTCGTGGACATCGGAGGCGGCACGACCGAGGTGGCCGTCATCTCCCTTGGCGGCATCGTGACATCCCGTTCGGTTCGCGTGGCCGGCGATGAGATGGACGAAGCGATCATCCAATATATCAAACGTACTTATAATATGATGATAGGCGAGCGGACGGCAGAGCAGCTGAAGCTGGAGATCGGCTCGGCCATTCCGCTCGATGATCCGGAGACGCTGGAGATCCGGGGGCGCGATCTGCTGACCGGGCTGCCCAAGACGATCACGGTTACGTCCGATGAGGTGGCGGAGGCTCTGGCCGATCCGGTGAACAGCATCGTGGAGACGGTCAAGATCACGCTGGAACGCTGCCCGCCGGAGCTGTCGGCGGACATCATGGACCGCGGCATCGTGCTGACCGGCGGAGGCGCGCTTCTGCGCAATCTGGACAGACTGCTGGCGGCTGAGACGGGGATGCCGGTGATCGTCGCCGACCATCCGCTCGATTGCGTGGCGATCGGTACAGGCCGCGCGCTTGAGAATCTTCATCTGCTTACTGGTCGATCCGGCCCGGCCAGAAAGGCGAAATAACCCCCGTGGCAACCTCGTGTCAGGACATGGCCGTGCCCGATAAGGGGAATACAGGGTTCGGTGGTGCATCACGATGAAATTGTTCAGCAATAAACGTTTGATCCTGTCGTTGATCAGCCTGATTATCATGATCGCGCTGATGGGGGTTACACTGGGCAACAAGGGAACCGTCACCTGGCCGGAGAAGATGGTTCAGGACACGGTGGCCTGGATGCAAGGATTGATCTATAAGCCCGCTGGATACATAGCGGGCTTTTTTGAGGATATTGGCAATCTGGGCAGGTTGTACGAGGAGAACAAGACGCTCAAGCGGACGCTCTCTCACTATGCGCGAGATACGGCCCGCCTCAACGTCCTGATCGCGGAGAACGAGCGGCTCAAGGAGGCGCTGCGCTTCACGGAGAGGCAGAAGCTGAGCGACCAGCTGGTCTACCAGATCGCCAGAGTGGTGGCGGTCAATCAGGACAGCTCGAACAACGTCTTCAAGATCGACCTCGGCGAGCGTGACGGCATCAGGCCGGATCTGCCCGTCATCACGACGGATGGTCTGATCGGCCGGGTCATCCGGGTATCGGAGTTCTCGTCGAATGTGCTCATGCTGACGGACATCAACGACCAGAGCCTGAAATCCCGCGGCATCTCGGTCACGTCGCTGCAGCATCCCGATTCGTTCGGCGTGATCGAATCGTACGATCACGAGACCGGTTATCTCATCATGAGCAAGATCAAGCAGGATGATCCGCTCCAGATCGGGGATACCATCGTCACCTCCGGACTCGGGGAGGCTTATCCTGCGGGACTGATCATCGGCACGGTCGTGTCGCGGCAGGAGGGATCGTTCGGCATCACGCACGTGGCCGAGATCAAGCCTGCTGCCGATCTGTCGATGAACGGGCTGCGCGAGGTATTCGTGGTGCAAAATGCGTGGGATGTGGCCAACCGATGATATGGTACAAACACCTGCTGTGGTTGACCCTATGGGTCCTGTTTCTGCTCGAAAGCTCGCTCATGCCATGGTTCCTGCCAGGATCGATCAGCGGTATGGAGATGACCATTGCCGCGCATTTCGCCTTTGTCCTCATCCTGTATATCGGGATCTATCTGAATCGCAGGCTGGCGATCGGCATGGCGCTGGCCTTCGGCCTGTTGCATGACGTCCTGTTCTACGGGCATGTGCTTGGAGCGTACACGTTCGGCATGTGCCTGACGACGTATGTGATCTCCATGCTGCTGCGCGATACCCATGTTTCATGGTATACGGGTCTTGGCTCGATTACCTTGGGCATTCTCGCATTTGATTATCTGGTGTTTGGTCTTTATACGTTGTTTCAGATCACATCGGTTTCTCCATGGTGGTATCTGATGCATGCTGCACTTCCCACTTTGCTTCTGAACATGATTTTTGCTTCGGCAATCTATTATCCTGTCATCCAGATCTTCGCCAGGATCGAGAAGTTTGTAGCACCGCAGGAGGCGGAGGACTACAAGGCCGAAAGTCCGTAACGGGAAGCAGGAAACGATGCAATGACTGTGGAATTGTATGGGTTGGAGGTAATAGGGTACCATGGCTCGCAATCAACATCATGTAACGATCAAAGGTAGAAGAGACGGCCTCGTATTTGTCCTGGATGACAGATGTCCCTTCTCCGACCTGCTGGGCGAACTGGAGTTCAAGCTGGAGAAGTCCCACAACAAGCTGCTGACCGGTCCGCTCATGCATGTCCATGTGCAGCTCGGCAAACGGCAGATTACCGAGGCGGAGAGAGAGGCGCTTCACAATATGATCAATCGTCGCAATCTGGTCGTCCAGAAGATAGAAAGCGACGTTGCCGAGCCCGATCCCCACAGCACGCACAAGGTATTGACGGGGATCGTCCGCAGCGGTCAGGTGCTCAGGCACGTCGGCAATCTGATCTTCATCGGCGATGTGAATCCGGGCGGCACGATCCAGGCTTCCGGAGACATTTATGTGCTCGGGGCGCTGCGCGGGGTCGCGCATGCGGGGGATGCCGGCAGGCGGGAATCCGTGATTGCCGCTTCCTACATGAAGCCGACCCAGCTGCGGATCGCGGATGTGATCAGCAGGCCCCCCGAGGAGTGGGGAACCTCCGATACGGCGATGATGTTCGCCTATCTGGAGGGTGAGCGGATGGAGGTTGAGAAGATCGTGCATCTGCCTCGGCACAGACCGAATGCTGTCGAAATATACAAGGGAGAGTGAGACCATTGGGAGAAGCGATCGTGATTACATCAGGCAAGGGCGGTGTCGGCAAGACGACGTCATCCGCCAACATCGGTACGGCGCTTGCGCTGCTGGGCAAGAAAGTGTGTATGGTGGACACCGATATCGGCCTGCGCAATCTCGATGTGGTGATGGGGCTTGAGAATCGGATCATCTACGATCTCGTGGACGTTGTTGAGGAACGCTGCCGTCTGGAGCAGGCTCTTGTGAAGGATAAGCGGTTCGACGAATTGTATCTGCTTCCCGCTGCGCAGACGAAGGATAAGCACGCGGTGGAGCCGGAGGATGTCAAGAAGATCGTCGACATGCTGAAGAAGCGGTATGACTATGTGATCATCGATTGCCCGGCGGGCATCGAACAGGGCTTCAGGAATGCCGTAGCCGGAGCCGATCAGGCGATCGTTGTGACGACGCCGGAGTACGCCGCGGTCCGCGACGCCGACCGCATCATCGGGCTGTTGGCCAAGGAAGGCATCCACACCCCCAAGCTGGTCATCAATCGCACCCGCATCAATATGATGAAAAGCGGCGACATGCTGGATATCGACGAGATCTGCCAGGTGCTCGCCATCGATCTGCTCGGCATCGTGCCCGATGATGAATATGTCATCAAGGCGGCCAATGCGGGGGAACCTACGGTCATGAACCCCAGTTCCAAAGCGGCTATCGCCTATCGCAATATCGCCCGCCGCATCCTGGGAGATTCCGTGCCGCTCATGGCCATGGAGGAAAAGGGAGGCATACTGAGCAAGGTGAAAAAGCTATTCGGGATAGGATGATTGACGTTGCTTGCTAAACTGAAAAAACTGGACTGGATCACGTTGCTCATCCTGATGCTGCTCATGGTGATCAGCACCCTGGTCATCTACAGCGCCACCATCGACAATCGGCAGTTCGGTCCGCAGCAGCTGTACTATGACAACCTCCGCAATTACGCCCTGGGATTTGTCGTCCTGATCATCGCCGCGCTGATCGATTATCGTCTGGTGGCCAGATTCTCCATTGTTTTCTATGGACTCGGCATCATCCTGTTGATCGCCGTTTTCTTTTTCGGCTCGGAGATCAACGGCGCGAAGGGCTGGTTCGAGCTGCCGATGGGCCTCAACTTCCAGCCGGCGGAGCTGATGAAGCTTCTGCTGATCCTCATGGTCGCGAAGATGCTGTCGAGAAGTGAAGGGGAGAAGCTCAGCACCCTGCGGGATGTGGTGCCGATCGGCGTGATCGTGCTGATTCCTTTCGTGACGGTGCTCCTGCAGCCCGACCTTGGCAATGCCATCATCTATATCGTGATCATGCTCGCCATGCTGTGGATCGGCAATATCAAATATACCCATGCGCTGATCGGCATGTTCATCGCCGTAGCGGGCATCATCCTGGCGCTGAACCTGTACAACAGCTACCACGATGAGATCAAGCAGATCTTCATCGAATACGGCAAGGGGCACTGGGTGGCGCGCATCGACACGTTCCTCAATCCGGACGAAGCGGATCCGAACGCATCGTATCAACTGCGCAAGTCGATGACGGCGATCGGTTCGGGACGATTCTCGGGCGACGGGTTCCTGCAGGGCAATTCCGTGCACAACAACTATATCCCGTACGTATACTCCGACGCGATCTTCGTCGCGATCGCCGAGGAGTTCGGCTTCCTGGGCTCTTCGATCATCCTGCTCATCTACTTCCTGCTGCTGTATCGGATGATCATCGCTTCGATCCACAGTTCCACCTTCCTGGGTTCGTACATCATCATCGGCATCGTCTCGATGTTCGTCTTCCAGATCTTCCAGAACATCGGCATGCTGCTCGGGATCATGCCGATAACCGGCATCACGTTGCCGTTCATCAGCTACGGGGGGACTTCGCTGCTGATGAACATGATGGCGCTCGGCATTGCGATGAGCGTCCAGATTCATCGGGACAAGGAAGACCCGTTCGCGCTGACATGACCTTCTTCTGAATGACTGCCTTTGGCAGGCATCAGGGGAAGGTCTTGTTTGTTTTGTCTTTTTTTCGCAGACCCGACATTTAATTAATGAATCCAGAAGGTTTTTATCGTTTTTTGTCTAATACTTCATGTAAGCGCTTAATTAAAGATGGTCGAGGTGTTGGCACATGAAGAAGATAACCAGGCAAAAACCCCGTTCCCAGGATCAGAAGCAACCGGAGACATCGTCCGCCAAGGTCAAAGGCCAATCCGGCAGGGTGATCTCCGTCGGCCTCAAGCTGTTCCTGATCATTTTCCTGAGCATCCTGAGTTCGGTGGTCGTGACGGGACTTGTGAGCTTGTCCGTATCGGAGGGTATGGTCGAGAGCAACTCCGAGCAGTCTGCCCTGGAGACGATCCAGCAGACCAGTGCCAAGCTGGATACGCTTCTCCTCGTGTACGAGCAGACGGTCATGCAGCTCCTGACCAGCATCAATCTGCACGAGTGGCTGTTCGTCGCCAGCGACGCCAATCGTCAGATCTTTGATCAGCTGACAGCCCAGAAAGAGATATCCGAGATGTTGAATCAGGTCGCCTATTCCAATTCAAACATCAGCAATATCTCCCTGATCCCGGTTAATCCGGATCTCCCGTTCTATACGACCTTCTCCAGCCGAAATGTCGAGATCGACCGGGAAACAGACTGGTTCAAGGAAGTCACCTCGCATCAACAGCCGGTCTGGCTGCATACGCGGCCCGGCGGCTATACGCAGTTCCAGAGCCGCGCGCAGCTCGCGGTAGCGCGCATGATGAAGACCAACTACGCCCAGCAATACGTCATCCTCGTCGAGATCTACCCGACCATGCTGAATGAACAGGTGAAGGGCATCCAGCTCAGCGACACGTCCATCGTACATATCGTCGATGCCGACAATCGCCTGCTGCACGGCAATTCGGAAGACGAAATACTGAAGGAATCCGATCTGCCGATCCCGGAAGGGGGCGCCGGCAAAGTGACCGGCGCGGACGGCGAAGAATATCTCGTGGTCAGCCATTATTCCGACAAGGGTCGCTGGTACGTCGTCGGGGCGGCGCCGATCAGCGAGCTGACCGAAGATATCGGGATCATCCGGCGCGTGGTGCAGAGCGTGATCATCGGAGCGGCGATCGTCGCCGTGCTTCTCAGCCTGCTGGTCACCAGAACGATGGGAACGCCGCTGCGCAAGCTGTCCACGCTGATGATGGAAGGTGCCAAGGGCAATCTGAACGTGCGCATCAACATCAGGAATCGCGACGAGATTGGGCAGGTCGGCCGCAGCTTCAATGAGATGATGGAGCAGATCAAGGGACTCGTGCAGCAGACGAGCCAATCGGCCGCCGATGTGCTGAATACCGCCCAGGAGCTGTCCATGTCCGCGCAGGAGACCGCCCAGGCTGCTCGCGAGATCTCCGAGGCGACGGAGCAGATCGCAGGCGGAGCCTCGACGCTGGCCGCGGAGGCCGAGCGCGGCAACGAGCTGGTCGGCAATCTGAGCAAACAGCTGTCGCACGTGGTGGATGCCAATCGGACGATGGGTGAGGTCGCTTCCGATGTCCATCAGGTCAGCGAACAGGGAACCGGATATATGGCCCAGCTGAATGAGAAGACGCAGCGCACGGAAGAGATGACCAGGCGAATGGTGGAGAGGGTGGACAGGCTCAAGGAGAGCACCGCCTCCATTCGCAGCCTGCTGGATATGCTGACGCGGATCACCCAGCAGACGAACATCCTCGCGCTCAACGCGTCGATCGAGGCATCGCGCTCCGGCACGGCAGGCCGAGGCTTCATGGTGATCGCGGGCGAGATCCGCAAGCTCGCCGACCAGTCGCGTGAGTCCATCGGCGTGGTGGCGGAGATGACGGATCAGATCCAGGGCGGGATCGATGAGATGGTCAGAGTGATGACGGAGGCCTATCCGCTGTTCCAGGAGCAGATCGAGGCGGTCAAGGATGCGGAGGTGATCTTCAACCGCGTGCGTGAGCGCATGACAGGCCTCGTCCAGCAGGCGGACAAGGTGACCGATGCGATCGAGCAGCTGGAGAAGGCGCAGCTCGTGCTGTCCGATACGATGTCCAGCGTCAGCGCCGTATCCGAAGAGTCCTCGGCGATCTCGGAAGAGGTCGCATCGTCCAGCATGACGCAGCTGAATACGAGCGAATCGCTCGTGAAGCTGGTCAACAAGCTGGAGGCGCTGTCCGGAGAACTGACCGAATCCCTGAAGAAGTTCAAGATATAGCCTGTACATAATCCCCCTTATCCGTCATATACATGGAAAGTGACAAGCTGTCTGACGGAAAGGGGGATTCTGTCATGCGTATGCGGCCCACAGCGGATATTCGCCGTCGCAGGAAAGCGAAGATCGAGAGGATCAGGAGGATGCAGCCAACGATTGGGGCCAGCGGCGCCGGGGAGGTCAGGATCGGAGCCGGTTCGGCGCAGGCGCAGGACTACGGGAGCCGTGGGCTGGCGCTCGCGCCGCAGGTCCCGACGAAGGATGGGCTGCCTCCGCCGAAGGATCCGGAGGAAGCCTGGAAACGCCGCATGGCGAGCTGGAGTGGACAACCATCGCCCGATGATGTCCCGGAGGAGGGCAAGAACAGGGTCTTCCCCGCATGGGGAGGATTCAGCATGACCAGCCTCATCATCAGCATCCTGCTGTTCGCTCTCATCTGGGGCGTCCATCAGCTGGATGCGGCGTGGGCGAAGCGGGCGCAGTCCGCCATCGCCGCCGCCATGCAGGAACCTTTCGAGACGAGGCAAGTCATGAACTGGTATGCTTCCACCTTCGGAGGCTCTCCCGCCTGGATCCCGCTCTGGAAGGACGGAGCGTCGGAGGATGAGGCGCAGGCCGTACATGCGGGTCGCCTGTCCGATTTCCATGCTCCGGTGCGGGGCGTGGTCGTCTCGACGTTCGCGGAGAACAGGCAGGGAGTGAAAATCAGGGTGAATGCCGGTGAGCCTGTGCTCGCCGCCGCGGAAGGGCGCATCATATTCAGCGGATATACGTCATCCGGCCTGACGGTCGTGATTCAACATCCGGATCGGGTGCGGACGATCTACGGATGGCTGGAGGATGTACTCGTGGCGGAGAATGACTGGGTGGAGCAAGGCGATCCGATCGCGCAGGGTGTATCCGGACCCGATCCATCCGGGGCGGGCGATCTTTTCTTCGCCGTTCGCGCAGGTGAGGAATACGTGGATCCTGCGGTTGTGGTAAAGTTTGATTAGGCTGTTCGGCATTCCGATCCGCATCCATCCGCTGCTCTGGGCGGTGGCGGCCCTGTCCGCGCTGACCGGTCACCTGCTGGAGATCCTGGTGCTCTTCGGCGTCATTCTCATCCATGAGCTGGGCCATACCGCGGCGGCGAGCAGCCTGGCATGGAGAGTGAGGGAGATCCGTCTGCTGCCGTTCGGCGGGGTGCTGGAGGTGGAGGAGAGCGGGAGCGTGCCGGCCTGGCAGGAGGCGATCGTCGTGCTGGCGGGTCCTGCGCAGAACGCGCTGATGATCGCCGTCGCCGCGCTGGCCCGGCATCTCGGCTTATGGTCCGAAGAGTGGGCGGATTATTTCATACGCGTCAATGCCATGATCGGCCTGTTCAATCTGCTGCCGATCCTCCCGCTCGACGGCGGCAAGCTGCTCCAGCTCGCCCTGGGTTTGCGGCTGCCCTATTATCAAACCCTGCATGCCATGTATGTCATCAGCCTGCTCAACAGCGCGCTCATGATCTCCGTCAGTCTGAGCGTCTGGCAGAGATGGGGAATCGATCTGAATCTGCTGATGATCGGCATCTTCCTGTTCGTCTCCAATTGGTCGGACTACCGCAATCTCTCCTACATCTTCCTCCGGTTCCTGATGGGGCGGGAGGCGCGGATGGCGCAGCAGCATCCGGGGCGCTTCATGGCGAGGCCGCTGATCGTTCAGGCCGGCTCGACGCTGGCGCAGACGGTGAAGCAACTGAGGCGCGAAGTGTATCATGTGATCTACGTCTGCGATGAGCATGGCCGGATCAGACAGGTGCTGCCTGAGCTGCAGCTGATCCGGGCATATCTTGCGGGCAAGGAGCAACAATATCGTGCGGGGAACGGGGATTTCCGTTACAATAAGAGTAAGCTAGGCGAACGTCGTACATAGAGGTGAATCGCTCTTGAGACAGCTGGTGATAAAGTCTGAATCCGACGAGCTCAAGGCCGCGCTGATCGATGACGGGAAGCTGATCGAGTACTTCGTCGAGCAGCATGCGCACAAGCCGACCGTGGGCAACATGTACAAAGGCAAGGTCATCAATGTGCTGCCCGGTATGGAGGCGGCTTTCGTCGATATCGGACTCTCCAAAAATGCATTCCTGCATGTGGACGATCTGCTGCCGGTCTCAACCACTCCGGTGAAGTCCGCGCGCAAATCGATCGATCAACTGGTCCGAGGCGGGCAGGAGCTACTCGTCCAGGTGATGAAGGAACCGCTCGGCACGAAGGGGGCCAGAGTCACCACGCATTATTCGTTGCCTGGCCGATGGCTCGTCTATATGCCGCAGGCGGATTATGTCGGCATCTCGCGCAAGATCGATGACGAAGCGGAGCGGGAGCGGCTGAAACGGATCGGCGAGCAGCTGAGGCGCGAAGGAGAGGGTCTCATCCTGCGCACCGCCGCTGTCGGCAAGAGCGAGGAGGAGCTTCGCCAGGATCTGCAGGGTCTGCGCCATCTGTGGCAGAACATCCTGGCCCAGTGGGACACGACTCCCGCGCCGGCTGAGCTGTTTCACGAGTTGGACATGCTGCCGCGGCTTGTGCGCGATGTCTTCACCGATCAGGTGCAACGCTGCGTCGTCAGCGACCGGAGGCTGCTTGCGCAGCTGACGAACGTGCTGTGCCAGTACGCGCCGCAGCTCATCGGGCGAGTGGTGCTCGAGGATCATCACGATGTGTTCGAGCATTATCGGATCCACGACCAGGTGAACCGCCTGCTGGCCAGGAAGATCTGGCTGGACAATGGCGGCTATATCGTGATCGACCACACCGAGGCGCTCACCGTGATCGATGTGAACACGGGCAAGTATACCGGCAGCGTCGATCTCGAGCAGACCGTGTTTGAAACGAATCTCGAGGCAGCCCGGATGATCGCCCAGGTCATCCGGCTGAGGGATATTGGCGGCATGATCATCGCAGACTTCATCGATATGAGCAAGGAGGAACATCGCGCGGCCATCGTCCAGCTGCTGGAGGAAGAGATCAGGAAAGATCGGACCAAGTGTCTGATCATGGGCTGGACAAGGCTGGGCCTGCTCGAGATCACCCGCAAGAAGATCCGCGAGAGCATCGGCAGCAAGCTGAACGTGGTCTGTCCCCAATGCGGGGGAACGGGGCGCATCCAGTCCACGGATATACAGAATGGATAAACGGCTTTACATCGCAGCATGAAATGTGGTAGACTGATCTCATGCGTTTCCCGACGCTGCAACCGCTCATGCCTGGTTACGAAGCTCCCGAGCAGCCCGGCGGCTGCGAGAGGACACCATGCCATGGCGAGTCTTAGGACGAGGAGGTGCACATTTCATGTACGCGATTATTGTGACTGGCGGTAAGCAATACAAGGTTCAACAAGGCGACGTCATCTATGTGGAGAAATTGTCCGCAGCAGAAGGCGAAAGCGTGACTTTTGACCAGGTGATCGCTGTTTCCAAGGACAACGGCTTCGTAGCCGGAACTCCTGTCGTAGCCGGCGCGAAAGTGGTCGGCAAGGTTGAGAAACACGGCAAGGGCGAGAAAGTGATCGTCTTCAAGTACAAGCCGAAGAAGAACTACCGCAGAAAGCAAGGCCATCGTCAACCGTACACGAAAGTTGTGATCGAGAAGATCGAAGCTTGAAGCCGGTGGACGACATGATCCAGGTTGAGATCAGACGAAGACGCGACGGAACGATTGCAGGTTACGTCGTGGACGGACATGCGGAGTATGACGAACCGGGCAGGGATATCGTATGCGCAAGCGCCTCGGCGATCGCTGTCGGCACCTACAACGCGATTGAGAGCTTGCTGGGGCTAAAGCCCAGGTATGTGATGCGCAAGGGGCTGATGCGGGTCGATCTGGAAGACCTGGAGCCTTTGACCGGGGAGAAGCGGCAGCAGCTGAATCTCCTGCTTGAGAGCATGATCGTCATGCTGCGAACGATCGAACATTCATACGGCGACTATATCGCTGTGACGGATAAGCAAGTCTAGACACTCACGAAGGAGGGGACTTACCATGTTGAAGTTGGATCTCCAGCTGTTTGCATCCAAGAAAGGTGTGGGCTCGACGAAGAACGGTCGCGACAGCATCGCGAAGCGCCTGGGCGTGAAGCGCGCTGACGGTCAATTCGTCAAGGCCGGCAACATCCTCGTTCGCCAACGCGGAACCAAGATTCATCCGGGCAACAACGTTGGCATCGGTTCCGACGATACGCTGTTCGCGCTGATCGAAGGAACGGTCAAGTTCGAAAGACTGGGCCGCGATCGCAAGAAAGTCAGCGTATACCCGGTTGAGGCCTCGGTTGCTGCAGAAGCGTAAAGTTCGGCCCATCCATGAGCCTGGCGGTCATTCCGTCAGGCTTTTTGTGTTTAATGTGCAAATGGCAAAAACATGCTATACTGTTCGTGAGTAACGTATGGGAGAGGTCAGTGCATGCGCAAGATACATATGCTCAGGACGGTCGCTGTCTGCATCGCCGCTGTGGCATTCATCCTCATACTGGCTAATGGGAGCAGGACAGTGACGTTGTCAGCGGCACTGGCGTTGGCAGGCGCGGCTGTCATCTGGACATTCGCGCTCAAGAAGCAGCATCAGCTGGAGATCGCCGAACTCCGCAAGGCCCATGAGCGGGAGATGATGCGCGCCCTGAGCCATTATCGTCACGACTGGATGAATGATCTGCAGGTGCTGTGTGGCTATATCAGCCTGAAGAAATATGATAAATTGACGCCGTACCTGGAGAAAATAAAGGACAAAATGAGCGAGGAAAGCTATATCGCGGGTCTTGGAAACACATCACTGAGCCTGCTCCTGTTGTCTTATCGTCAGTACAGTCAACATTATGAGCTTCATGTCACCCTGGACAGGAGCGTGAACCTGCACGAGCTGCCGATCCGGCAGGATCGCCTCACGCGCCTGGTGAAGGAAGGCTTGCAGCTGTTTCAGCACGATGCCGAACCCGCCGAAGAAGAGGAGAATATGCTTGAGCTTACGTTCGCGCCGGGTGACGACGCGGTCCAGGTCATCTACCGGTATACGGGACTGTATGCGCTGCGGCTTGCCGAGTCGCTGGAACGATGGACGAGCAGGCTGCGTGCCGAATCTGTCCGCTGTGAGTATGTGCTGGAAGACGGGCAAGCGGACGCGGTGCTCCATATTCCGTTCGAATGAACGCCAGGCGGAGCAATTTCGGACATCATTTATGGGACATAATATGAATCATATGAGGTGACATCATGTTCGTAGACAAGGCGAAGATCTATGTGAAGGGCGGCGACGGCGGCGATGGGCTGATCGCGTTTCGCCGTGAGCTGTACGTGCCCGATGGAGGCCCGGCAGGCGGCGACGGCGGCCATGGAGGCAACGTGGTGTTTCGCGTTGACGAAGGGCTTCGCACACTGGTTGATTTTCGCTACAAGAAACATTACAAGGCGCCCAACGGCGAGAAGGGCAAGAACAAGGGACGCCATGGAGCGAACGCCGAGGATCTGGTCGTCCGCGTTCCTCCTGGAACGGTCGTGATCGATGATGATACGAAGGAAGTGGTCGCCGACCTGACCGTCCACGGACAAGAGGTTGTCGTGGCCTGCGGCGGCAGGGGCGGCAGAGGCAATATGCGCTTCGTCAGCCCTGCCAACACGGCGCCGCATATCGCGGAGAACGGCGAGGAAGGGGAAGAGCGCTGGCTGGTCCTGGAGCTCAAGGTCATGGCCGATGTCGGCCTCGTCGGGTTCCCGAGCGTCGGCAAGTCCACCCTGCTGTCGGTCGTATCCGGCGCGAAGCCGAAGATCGGCGCCTATCACTTCACGACCATCACGCCCAATCTTGGCGTCGTGGATGTGGGTGACGGCCGCAGCTTCGTCATGGCCGATCTTCCGGGACTGATCGAGGGCGCCCATGCGGGAGTGGGGCTTGGCCATGAGTTCCTGCGCCATGTGGAACGCACCAGGATCATCCTGCATGTGATCGATATGGCTGCGACAGAGGGCCGCGATCCGTTTGATGACTGGCAGAAGATCAACGAGGAGCTGAGGCTCTACAGCGAGAAGCTGGCTGAGCGTCCGCAGCTGATCGTCGCCAACAAGATGGATCTCCCGGGCGCGGAGGAGCAGCTCGAGTTTTTCCGCGAGCAGCTCAGAGAGATGGGGCGTGATGACGAGATCTTCCCGGTGTCGGCTGCGACCAACAAGGGGATCCAGCGAGTGCTTTATCGTGTGGCCGACATGCTGGATGAACGGCCGGAAACGCCTGCGGCGGAAGAGGTGACCCAGGCTGCCGAACGCAAGATATACAGGTTCGAGAAGCAGGATGACAACAGCTTCCGGATCCGTCGCGAGAACGATCTGTTCGTCGTCGAGAGTCCCGGCATCGAGAAGTTTATCAGGCGCACCAATTTCAACAGCTACGAGAGCCAGCTCAGATTCGGCCGCATCCTGCGCAAGATGGGCGTGGACAAGGAGCTGCGCAAGATGGGGGCAGAGGACGGAAGCATCGTGAGAATCGGAGATTACGAGTTTGAGTTTGTCGAACAAGACTAAAAACGGAAAAAAATGTGTGGAAATATATAACAAAATAAGGTATGATAGTAGTGAAATGATAATTACGTGAAATCATGGCACTGTTCATTGTCCCGACCGGGGCATCTTCATGTTCCATCGTCCTTGGTTCACAGCAAGCTTCGTTGTTCCTGCGGCTGATCCGCGGGGAATCATCGACTCGCTGAAAGACCTGCCAAATATAGATGTTTGCTGGATGATAAGGTACAATACATGTATCAGGATGGAAGATACGGAAAATATCGTCATTCCATCGCAGTATCTGGCCTATCTGGTGAAAGGACGAGGTTCATGAAGAGTAGAAGTTTCCTGGATAAAGCCCTGTTGCTGGAAGAGAAGCGTTCGACTCTGCTGTTTTATGGCCTGGTTTACGCAGTAGGATTGATCTATCATCTCTATTACTATTATTTCTTGTCCTACCATGTTCTGAAGAATTTCATCCTGGTCAAGTTTCTTCTGCTCTCAGCGCCGTATGTCATCTTGCTCATTCTGTTACCGGTCGCGCTGGTCCTGGTTCGAACTTCGTTCCTGCCGCAGATCAAATATGCATTCACCACCATCTTCGTGTTGACGTCGCTGATCGCGGAGCTGCTCACCTTGACCATCAGCAACTATTACGACAGCGGGAATATCAGCGAAGTCGTGATGGTCATTTTCTCAGCCATTTTCGTCAATCAGACGTTTTTCTGGTTTGTATCGGGCATCCTGTTCGTGAAGTACCTGATCATCGTCCTCGCCTATCCACAGTACTTTGATCTGATCGTGATACCTGTCATGCTGAGCGGGGTCATCTGCATCCTCGGCTACATCATCCTGCGTCGTTTCCTCGCTTATGTGAAGTCGATCAACATCGTGTACAACGAGCACTTCAGCAGCATGGTCAAGGGCATCATCGCCATGCTGGAACTGAAGGATCCGCATACGAAGGGGCACAGCGAGCGGGTGGCCAAGTATTCCGTCGCACTGGCCCGCAAGTTGGGCAGGTTCACGGAGCAGGAGTTGGACACGCTCTATTATTCCTGTCTGATCCACGACATCGGGAAGCTGCAGGTATCCGACGATATATTGACCAAGCCGGACAGGCTGACTGATGATGAATTCGAGGTTGTCAAGATGCACACCATCTTCGGCGTCAATGCGATCAAGGATATCGAGAGCCTCCAGCCCTGCATCGACATCGTTCGCAGTCATCATGAGCGTTGGGATGGGACAGGCTATCCCGACGGACTGAAGGGCGAGGAGATCCCCTTGCTCACCCGAATCGCGTCGATCGCGGATGCCTTTGACGCGATGACTTCGCACCGCGCCTATCGCGCAGCGCTGACTCCCGATGAAGCGTATGCGCGCATCATCAAGGGAGCGGGGACGCAGTTTGACCCGGGTCTGATCCCCTATTTCAAAAACGTATTCCCAACGTGGCTCTCCATCCTGAACGACTACCACGATACCCACGAGGAAGAATATTACCGCTTGTATGGTGCCTAGTCCTAATCTTTTGAAGGGGGTGAATTGATGAAGATCCGTAAACTTCAAAAGGTTAAGCTGACCTGTTGGTGGTGCTGCCATGGTCAAACTTGCTGCGCACTGTTCAACGCATGCGGTTGATCCATCGGCGAGAGGCAGAAGGGCTGCATTGGCAGCCCTTTTGCCTTGCATAAGCCCGTCGTAAGATTACCATGAAACGGGGGGAGTCTCTTGGATATTCGCAAGGACAGCCATGTTGTGCTCACTCCATTGGTCATTCATCGCCAGAAGAAGAACATCATCGTCGAAGATGTCCGGATGAAGGAATATTACGAGATGTCGCCGGCCAGCGCAGATGCGATCGAAGCCTTGCAGGCAGGCGGCAAGCCCGGCGATATTGAAGAGGAGCTCAAGCGGCGATATCCGGATGAGGAGATCGATATGCTCCAGTTCGTCTCGGACCTGGTGGAACTGGGCCTCGTCGCCGAGCTCGATGGTCTGGCCTTGCTGCCTGAAGCCGAAGAGGAGGAAGAGGAAGAGCAGGCGCAGGCGGAGCGGCGGGAGTTTCCGATCTTCCACCGGATCGGATGTTTCCTGTTCCGCACGCCGTTCATCCTGATCTATCCGGCAGCGTTGATCTACAGCATCTGGATGATGCTGACGAGGCCTCAGTATGGCCCGGAATTCCACAGCATGCACATCCTGGACACCATGACCCTGAACGTGATCATCTGGGCCGGGCTGTCCCTGCTGCTGCTGGCCTTTCATGAGTTCAGCCACTTCCTGGCGGCGAGAGCCTATCGGGTTCCCTCCACCTATGATTTCGGCCATCGCTACTACTTCCTCGTGCTGGAGACGCAGATGACCGATATCTGGAAGCTGGAGCCGCGCCAGCGCATCATCCCCTATCTGGCAGGCATGATGAACGACTCCGTCATGCTGGCGTTAAGCATCGCCCTGCGCATCCTGTTCCCGGAGATGAACGATGTGCTGTATGAGACGCTGGAGCTTGCCACCTTCTATCTGGTGATCATGCTGGTATTCCAGATCTGCGTCTTCATGAAGACCGACATGTATTATGTCGTCGAGACCTTGTCCGGGCATCTGAACCTGCAGGAGAGAGCGACCAGGTGGTTGAGGGATATGATCATGAGGAGGCCGAGGGAGCAGGAGCCTGGTTTCGTGAAGTTTTTCGTATGCGTCTATTGCGCCGGCATCGGGCTGGTCGCCTGGTTCTTCGTATGGCGCGCCTATCCGCAGTTCATGCATTTTCTGGATCATGCCACAGACTATCTCAGCTATCCGGTCACGGATTTCTTCTTCTGGGACGGCATCCTGTTCATCGCCGTGAATGCGGCTTCGCTCGCGATCCTGTTCTACTCCTGGTATCGCGAACTGATGGGCTATCTCCGTGCGCGCTCGGCGAAGCGGCTGGCGGAAGCAAGCGATGGTTGAGACCGCCCGTCCCGAATGGATGGGGATGAACGTGTCATGCATTGGCCTGGCGTATACAGGAGGCTGCCAGCAGGTCAAGTTTCCCTGACCTTGCTGGTCAGTCTCTTTTTCCTTTATTCATATTCTCCGCACGTTGCCTATTGCTTAGTTGGAGGGATTCCGGTATAATGTCCACAGTACGAGAACAAACGTCTTTCTTCAGTGGACTATATATTCTGAGGATGGAAACAGTCTACGCAGGGCGGTGGATGTAAGATGGTGGATCCTGTGACGAGTGACAAGACTGAACGTTACTATCTGGTTCGCAGTGATATACTTCCAGATGCGCTGCTGAAGACATTGGAGGCCAAGCGTCTGCTCGCCAGCGGTGAGATCAAGACGGTGAACGAGGCGGTGGAGCATGTGGGCTTGAGCCGCAGCGCCTTCTACAAATACAAGGATGGCATCCATGACCTGACACGCCTGGAACGCGATCGCATCGTCATCATCTCGCTGGATCTGCAGCATCGGGCCGGCGTGCTGTCCAAGGTTCTGGCGATCATCGCCGGACATGAGGGCAATGTGCTGGCGATCAACCAGACGATCCCGCTGCAGGGCATCGCGAACGTGGTCATCACGCTCGAGACATCGGCGATGCAGGATCATCTGCTCGGCGAGCTGATGGAGGTCCTGAGAAGAACAGAAGGTGTGACGCGCACCGGCATCATCGGAAGAGGTTAAGAATATCAGGGAGGAAACCATTATGAAACCAGTGAATATCGGCATGCTCGGACTTGGCACGGTAGGATCGGGCGTCGTGCGCATCGTCGAAGGCCACCAGGAGGATCTGGTGCGGCAGATCGGCGCTCCGGTCAAGATCAGCAAGATCGCCGTCAGGAACCTGAACAAGGCGAGGAGAGTGACCGTGGATCCGTCGATGCTGACGGATGACCCCTGGGAAGTGATCAACGATCCGGACATCGATGTGGTCGTCGAGGTGATGGGCGGGGTCGAGCAGACGCTGGAGTATATGCTCGCGGCGCTGGAGCTAGGCAAGCACATCGTCACGGCGAACAAGGATCTGATCGCGCAGCATGGGCCTAAGATCCTGGCCAAGGCGGCGGAGAAGCGCTGCGACGTCATGTATGAGGCGAGCGTCGCCGGCGGCATCCCGATCCTGCGCACGCTGGTGGAGGGCTTCTCCAGCGATCGCATCACGAAGATCATGGGCATCGTCAACGGGACGACGAACTACATCCTGACGAAGATGACGCAGGAAGGCGCATCCTATGAGACGGTGCTGGCGGAAGCGCAGCGGCTCGGCTACGCGGAGGCGGATCCGACCTCCGACGTGGAGGGCTATGATGCGGCGTACAAGATGATCATCCTCGGTTCGCTCGGCTTCCACGTTCATCTGTCGATGAGCGATCTGGATGTGAAGGGGATCACCGGCGTGTCCAGCGAGGACATCGACTGCGCGAAGCGCATCGGCCATACGATCAAGCTGCTCGGCATCGCCGAGCGCCAGGATGACATGATCAGCATCAGCGTGCAGCCGACGCTGATTAAGGATACGCATCCGCTCGCGTCGGTCAACGGCGTGTTTAACGCGGTGTACGTATACGGGCAGGCGGTCGGGGAGACGATGTTCTACGGACCCGGCGCGGGCGATATGCCGACCGCGACCTCGGTTGTCGCCGACCTGGTTGCCGTCTCGCGCAACCTGATGCTCGGCATCAACGGCAATCGCAACAGCCTGATCATGAACGAGAAGAAGCTGAAGAGCGATGATCAGATCATCAGCAAATATTTCATGCGCCTGCAGGTGGCGGATCGGGCCGGGGTGCTCGCCCAGATCACGCAGATCTTCGCGGAGCAGGAGATCAGCCTCGAATCGGTCATTC
>Ga0310826_100892_pt1 | contig 21028 bp, 14 predicted proteins | sample WT_ome_FD_201306 | JGI IMG/M metagenome (GOLD analysis project Ga0310826, IMG submission 201306) | Sorghum-adapted microbial communities enriched on wild type (WT) sorghum from Joint BioEnergy Institute, Emeryville, California, United... ... | reverse complement strand
AACCAGACGCTGGGCCTGATGGGCGCCGCCGGGCTCGTCATGAGCAACCAGTCGCTGTCGATCATGACGATCCTGCTGTTCGCGGCGGTCACCGACTACTCGCTGTTCGTGTTCTCGCGCTACCGCGACGAGCTCAAGGCTCACGAGAGCAAGTTCGACGCGATGAAGCACGCGATGCGCGGGACGGGAGTGCCGGTGTTCTTCGCGGGCGGCACCGTGCTCGCCGCCATGCTGATGCTGTTCTTCGCCGAATACGGCGACTACCGCAACTTCGCGCCGATCTTCGGCACCACGATGGCGATCATCATGATCGCGTCGATCACGCTCGTGCCGGCGCTGTTCACGCTGTTCGGCCGCAAGTCGTTCTGGCCGCTCATCCCGAAGGTCGGCGATCCGGACCATTCGGAATCCTCGCTGTGGAGCCGGGCGGGTCGCCTGACCGCGAAGCGGCCGGTTGCGACCGCGGCCGTCGCCGGCGTCCTGCTCATCGCGTCGGCGCTGGGCGTCCTGAACATCCGCTACGAATACGACCTGATGAAGTCGTTCCCGGAGGATATGCCTTCCCGCGCGGGATACGAGATCGTGGCGCAAGAATTCGAAAGCGGGCTCGTGGCGGAGACGACCGTCATCGTCGAGGCGAAGGAGCCGCTCACCGACGAGCAGAAGCAGCGGTTCGCCGAGATCCTCAAAGCGCGGCCGCTCGTCAGCCAGGTGCGCCCGAACGGCGCCGCCGAAGACGGCCGCGTCGTGCAGTTCAGCCTGACGTACGGCGAGAACCCGTACGCGGAAGAGACGATGGACGCGCTTGAAGCGCTGATCGCGGACGGCAGCCGGCTGCTCTCGGACAGCGGGATCGACGGCAGCGTGTATTTCGCCGGGGAGACGGCGTCCAGCGTCGACGACAGGGCCGTGAACCGCACCGACATCGTCCGCATCGTCATCCTGGAGACGGTGCTCATCCTGGCGTTGCTCGTCTACCTGACCCGCTCGGTCAAGATGCCGATCTACATGATGGCGACGATCCTGGTCTCGTACGTGTCCGCGCTCGGGCTCGGCCTGTTCCTGACCGACCTCCTGTTCGGCATCGACACGTACAGCACGCGGGTCCCGGTGTACGCCTTCGTCTTCCTGGTGGCGCTGGGCATCGACTACAACATCATCCTCGTGTCCCGGTTCCAGGAGGAGCGGCGGCGTCATCCGGTGCGGAAGGCGGTGGAGATCGCCGTCTCGAAGACCGGCGGCGTCATTTCCTCGGCCGGCGTCATCCTGGCCGCGACGTTCGCCGTCCTGATGACGCAGCCGGTGCAGGTGCTGTTCGTCTTCGGCTTCATCACCGCCGTCGGCATCCTGCTCGACACGTTCCTCATCCGGGGCTTCCTGCTGCCGTCCCTGATCGTGCTGTTCGAGCGGGACAAGCGGGCGCGACAAGCTTCCGGGAAAGCGGCGTAAAATTTGGAAAGACTCCCGCTTGCGATGATTTCGCAAGCGGGAGTCTTTCTCCATCAGCGGCGTGGTATTCACGTACAGGCCCGCGCATCGGGGCTTCGAGCGCTTTCGTAGCGTGGCACCCACGTTACAGCCGGTCCGGAGCGGCCGCGCAAGCCCATCTGCAGCGTGGTATCCTCGTTGCAGCCGCCGCGATTCGGCCGGCAGATCGGGCTGCCCGCAAGCCACGGCTTGCATGGGCAGCCCGTCTCACACCTCAAGCGCCGCCTTGAGCTGCTCCGGCGAACGCTCCCACCATTCCGCGTTGTGGCGGATCAGCAGGTCCTTCAGCGCCCTTTTCTCCTCCGGCGACAGTTCATCCAGCATGAACCGGCGCTTGATCGCGTAGTCCAGCCGGTTCACGTGGTCGGCGAGAATCTTCCACCCGCGCCTTGCTTCCGAATCGATCAGCATCTCGCAGGCGGTCGCGCCCGCGTAATACGCCCCTTCGCCGCTCCGGTCGACCGCGACCCAGACGACCCACACCCTGCGGCCGTTCGGCACGTCCTCCTTGTTCGGGCTGAACTTGATGCCGCGCTCCACCCGGCTCTTCGCGTGCATGGCGCCGATGTCGATATAGGCTTCACCGCCGTCGATGATGACGGACGACACGTCGTTCAGATTGATGCTCCCCGCTCCGAATCCTTTATGCGTCTGCGTGCTGACGACGTTGAGCGCCAGCGTGCGCTTCTTCTGCGATCCTCCGTCTTTCCGATCCACGAACCATGCCCCGCTTTCCCTTCAGGGTTTGTCAATCATTTTAGCTAATAATCCGTCCGAAGCCAACATATACATGCCGTAGATGCTTGTCAACGGGAGGTAATCGGTCCATGCAGTTCAGCGTCCGCACCCGAATCGCCCTGACCGCGGCGGCCGCCGTGCTCGCGTTCGCCCTGTTCGGACAAGATTTCCGCAGCGCCTGGCTTTCGCGATATACGTACGCGTCCTCCTTCGCTGACCCGAAGCCGTCCGGGCAACCTGCCGCTAAGCCTCCGGCAAGTTCCGTACCGGAGACGGTGCAGAAGCCGAAGCCGGCCGCGCTCTCGCGGCGCATCGTCGAGTACCACATCGACGTCCGGCTGGACGCGGAGAAGAAGACGCTGCACGGCGAGCAGACCGTCACATGGACCAACCCCGGCGCGAAGACGGTATCCGAGATGTATTTCCACCTGTATCCGAACGCCTTCGAGAGCCCGCTCACCACGTTCATGCGCGAGTCCGGCGGCCGGCTCCGGAACGACCGGGCGGTGCCGGAGAGCGTCGGCAACATCACGCTCCGCTCCATCATCGCCGAGGACGGCGAAAACCTGCTGCCCCGCCTGCAGTACGTCAGCCCGGACGACGGCAACCCGAACGACCGGACGCTGGCGCGGATCAGGCTGTCGCAGCCGGTTCCGCCCGGCGGCAGCATCACGCTGCGCATGCAGTTCGACGTGAAGCTGCCGCGCGTGTTCGCCCGCATGGGCTACGCCGGCGACTTCGTCATGGCCGGCCAATGGTTCCCGAAGATCGCGGTCTACGAGACGCGGGGCACGCGGGGCCGGAAGCAGGAGGGCTGGAACGCGCACCAGTACCACGGCAACTCCGAGTTTTACGGCGACTTCGGCATCTACAGCGTCAAGATCCGCGTGCCGGAGAACTACAAGACGGCGGCGACGGGCTTCCTCGCGGACATGCCGAAGATCGAGAACGGCGTGAAAACGTACCATTATTACGCCGACGACGTGCACGATTTCGCGTGGGCGGCTTCGCCGGATTTCCTTTATCATGAGGAATCGTACTCCGCGAAGGGCATCCCCGGCGTCCGGATCAAGCTGTACCTCGATCCGCTGCACGCCCACCTGCGCGAGCGCTACATGCACGCCGCCAAGTCGTCGCTGGCGAAATACGCGGAATGGTACGGCGCCTACCCCTACTCCACCCTGTCCATCGTCGTGCCGCCGAAGGGCGCGGGCGGCGCCGGGGGCATGGAATACCCGACGCTGATCACCGCGGCGTCCGCCGAGGAAGAAAACCCGGGCTTCGGGTTGGAACGGACCGTCGTGCACGAGATCGGCCACCAGTATTGGTACGGCATGGTCGCAACGAACGAGTTCGAGGAGGCGTGGCTGGACGAAGGGTTCACCTCCTACGCCGAGGACAAGGCGATGGACGCGATTTACGGCATCGCGCCGAATCTGCCGGTCGAGGCGGTCTGGCTGACCGATCCGGCGCCGCTGGACCAGGTTGCCTGGAAATACCGCAACCACGAGCATTACGCGGAGAACGTCTACCTCCGGGCGAAGCTGGTGCTGCTCGGCATCGAGCGGCGGGCGGGCGAGCGGAAAATGCGCGGCATCATGCGGACGTATTTCCAGACCTACAAGTTCAAACATCCGTCGACCCGCGACTTCCAGCGCATCGTCGAGAAGGTGACCGGCGCCGAATGGGACGATTACTTCGACGCGTTCGTGTATGGCGCGCAGGCGGCCGACGTGGCGATCGACGCGATCCGGATCGAACCGGCGGAATCCGGCGGCCGGCGCCGGTATGAATCGGTCGTCAGCCTGTCCCGCACCGGCGCGTACACCGGGCCCGTGGCCGTCACGATGCAGTTCGCGGACGGCTCGACCGCGACGCACATCTGGGATGACAACCAAGACCGGGCCGAGATCCGCGTCGCCCGACCGCACCCGGTCGTCTGGGCGGCGGCGGACCCGAACCGGACGAACCTGCTCGACAACCGGCTGTACAACAACTTCATGAAGGCCGAGCTGCCCCGGACGACGCGGAACCGCTGGAACCTCGGCGCCGCGAAGGTGCTGGAGACGATCATCGCCCGGTTCGGATGGTAAAGGGAGAGATGCGCCATGAAAACGTACGTGACCAACGGATGGAACCGCACCGTGCGGCACTTCGGCATCATCGTCGTCCTGTTCGTCTATCAGTTCCTGTGGGGGTTCTTCCTGTACCGCGCGATCGACGGCGTGCTGGTGCCGCTCCTGAAGCGGTATCCGGACCCGCTCGCCGCCAAGGGGGCCGTCGAGCTGTTCCTCGTCGAGGCGCAGTTCAGGATCATGAAGACCGACCTGCTCGCGCCCTACGGCCTGGCGCTGGCCGGGCTGCTCGCCGTACGCATGCTGCTGACGCCGATCATCAACGCCGGCCTGTTCCACTCGCTGCAGCACGCGACGAAGGAGCGCGGCACGACGTTCCTCGCCGGCATCCGCTCCGCCTGGAAGCGCGTCGCCTTCATCTACGCCGCCGAACTCGCCCTGATCCTGGCGCCGCTCGCCTGGCTGCTGCCGATCGCGCGGCGGGCGTTCTTCGCGAGCGACGGATGGGGCGATCTGTTCCGGGCGCTGCTGCCCGCGGCAAGCGCCTGGCTCCTCTGGTGCCTGCTCGTCCGGCTCATCTCGCTCGGCATGCAGTTTGGCGCGGCGGCTGGGGACGGCGTGCTGCCCTCGCTCTCCGTCACGATCCGCAGCCTGCCGGCAGCCACCGCGGCGGCGCTCACGGTATGGGCGATCGGCGCCGCGGCCGGCCTCGTCTCCACCGCCGTGTCGATGGTCTGGGCCGGGCTGCTTGCGATCATTCTGCACCAGGCCCAGCAATTTTTCCGCACCTGGTTCAAGGTATGGACCTACGCCGCGCAATATGAAGCGTGGCGGTCGAAGCGGCAGCCGGCCGCCTGATCCCGCCGATCGCCCGCGCACGCGCCGATATCTCCGGACATTCATCCGGAGATGTCGGCTTTTTGTTGTTTCGGTCACCTTTTTCATGAGAAAAATTCGCCTATTTTTCATGGCAATTCGGCTTTTTATGAGAGAAATCCGCCTTATTATGAGAGGATTCTCATCTTGGATGTGGAGGAAATCCCCGCCTGAAAGCGAATTCGTATGACCGTTGTGAAAAAATGCCGAATTCCCGTCGAACGGCGGGAAGCGGGGGAACCACTTCGGGTGAACGGACTCTGCGCAGCCGGCCGCGGCGGGCGGATGCGCCGGAAGAGTCCCAGGGAGCCTTCGACCGAACCCCACAGCTAACCTCGCAGGCATCGGAAGGAGTCCTGCATCGGTGAAGAAACTTGCGGCATCCGTCATGGCGCTGCTCGCGATCGTGATGGCCTTCACGACGGCGGGCGCCTCTGCCGGATCGAAACTCGACGCGGTGATCGAAGAACTGCTCGGCACCCCGTACAAGTACGGCGGCACCACGCCGAAAGGATTCGACTGCTCCGGATTTACGGCTTACGTATTCGCGAAGTTCGGTATCGAGCTGCCGCACAACTCCGCCACGATGGCGAAACAAGGCGTCAAGGTGGACAAGGAAGATCTCCGCGAAGGCGATCTCGTCTTCTTCAACACGAGCGGCAAAGGCATCTCCCACGTCGGCATCTATGTCGGCGACGGCAAGTTCGCGCACGCCTCCACGTCGAAGGGCGTCGTCATCACCCCGCTCTCGGACAAGTACTACGCGAAGCGGTACGTCACGGCGCGCCGCATCCTGAGCGACGGCACCTACGAGAAGATCGCCGTCGAGCAGCCGGCCAAGGAAGAAAAGGCTGCCGAACAAGAAAAGGCTGCCGGGCAGGAAAAGGCGGCCGGGCAGGAAGAGGCAGCCGGACAGGACGAGGCGGCCGATCAAGCGCAGGCGGAAAGCGCCGAAGACGAAGCCGCCGAAGACGAAGCAACGGAACAATCGTGACGCGGCCGGCCTCGTCCGGCCTGAACCAGAGCCCGCCGGGTCTCCCCACGGAGATTCGGCGGGTTCTCGCATTTCGCCCGGTTCTTGCGGCCCGGCGGCGGCCGCCCGATCTTCTTCCGGCGCCCCGTCCCCGTGCCGACGGGCCCGCCGGATTGTAGTGGTCGGGCGGATGGGTTATGCTGGGAGTACGGCATCTTTTTCCCGCACGTTTCGAGAGGAGGGGACGGGCATGACAGCTTTCGACGGACGGCCGCTGCCGCCGGAGCTGGAAGGGTTCCATCCGGTTCTCGCGCAATGGTTCATCCGCGCCTTCGGCGAGCCGACCCCCGTGCAGCGGGAGGCGTGGGACGCCATCCGGACGGGCCATCACGTGCTGATCGCCGCGCCGACCGGCTCCGGGAAGACGCTGGCGGCCCTTCTGCCCTGCCTCGACCATTGCGTCAGGACGAAAACGCGTCCCGACTTGGCGGCGGGCGTGAAGGTCGTCTATGTGACGCCGCTGAAAGCCCTCAACAACGACATCCATCACCATATCGCGGAATTCGCCGAGGCGATCGACCGGCTGGCCGCGGAGTCCGGGGAGCCCTGGCCCGGCCTGCGCGCGGCCGTCCGCACCGGCGATACGACCGGCGCGCAGCGCGCCGCGATGCTGCGCCGGCCGCCGGACGTGCTCGTGACGACGCCGGAGTCGCTGTACATCCTGCTCTTGTCGGAGAAGGGAAAGCGGATGCTCCGGACGACGGAGAAGGTGGTCGTCGACGAGATCCACGATCTCGCCGCGGACAAGCGCGGCGCGCATCTGTCGCTGACGCTCGAGCGGCTGGCGGACCTCTGCCCGGCCCGGATCCAGCGGATCGGCGTGTCGGCGACGCAGAAGCCGCTTGCGCGCGTCGCCCGCTTCCTCGCCGGCTGGGAGGAGCCGCGGGAGGCGCTGCCCCGGCCGGGCGGCGTCCATCCCGAATCGCCCGGCGCGGACGCGGCGGAGGAATTCGCGCATCCGTATGGCTACCGGCCGCGGCCCGTCCGGATCGTGGAGAGCAAGATGGAGCGGAAGCTCGAGCTGAAGGTGACGATGGCCGGGCAGCCGCAGGGCGGCCGGAAGATCGAGTTCGTCTGGAAGCCGATCGTCGAGCGTCTGATGCAGCTCATGGAAGGCGCCCGGTCCGTCATCATCTTCGTGAACAGCCGGCGGCTGGCCGAGCGGCTGACGCTCCACCTGAACGACCACGCCGGCTTCGAGATGTCGATGTCGCATCACGGCAGCGTCAGCCGCGAGCGCCGGCTGGAGATCGAGAAGCGGCTGAAATCGGGCGAGCTGCGCGTCATCGTCGCCACCTCGTCGCTCGAGCTGGGCATCGACGTCGGCCATGTCGACCTCGTCATCCAGCTCGATTCGCCGCTCTCCGCATCGGGCGGCATCCAGCGGTTCGGCCGGGCGGGCCACGCCGTCGGCGGCACAAGCCGCGGAGTGGTCGTCGCGCGCACCCGCGATCAATTGCCCGAGATCGCCGTGCTCGCGAAGAAGATCGCCGAGCGCGACATCGAGCCGATCGAGCCGCCCCGGGACCCGCTCGATGTGCTTTCCCAACACGTCGTCGCCATGGCGGCTTCCGCGCCCGATGCGATCGCCGCGGACGAGCTGCACCGGCTCGTCGTCCGCAGCGACAGCTTCCGGTCGTTTCCTCGGGAGCGGCTGCACGCCGCGCTGCTCGTGCTCGGCGGGCACTACCCGTTCGTGCGGCCGCTGATCGAGTACGACAGCCTGACCGGCCGCATCGGCCGGCGGGGAAGCAGCGCGATGGCCGCGCTGACCGGCGCGGGCACGATTCCGCAGAGCTCCGCGTATCCGGTGCACCACGCGGAGACCCGCGTCCGCCTCGGCGAGCTGGACGAGGAGTACATCGAGGAGAGCCGGGTCGGCGACGTCTTCCAGCTCGGCACCAGCTCGTGGCGCATCCAGAGCATCCGGCAGGACCGGGTCTATGCGGTGGAAGCGGGCAACCGGTACAGCGAGATCCCGTTCTGGCGGAACGAAGACCCCGGCCGGTCCTACGAGTTGGGCAAGGCCGTCGGCCGGCTGTGGGCCGAGCTCGAGCGGCGGCTGGCGCCCGGCGGCGAAGAGCCGGAAGACGCCGGGAGCGCGGAGGATCGTCCGGCCGGGGTTCCGGCTGGACTGGCGGAGAACGGACCGGAAGAGCCGGCGGACAACCCGGCGCGGGTGCCGGCATGGGCGCCGGAAGCGCCGGAACACGCCCGCACGGTCACGCCGCCTGCGGCCGCCTCCGGCCGTCCGGACGGCGGACCGGCATCCGGCTCCGGCGATCCGTCCGGCGCGCCGCCGGAAATCGCCGCGGACCGGGCGGCCGCGGACGCCGAGACCGCGGAATGGCTGTCGCGCACCTTCCATCTGGACGGCGAAGCGGCGGCCGGCCTCGCGGCGTTCGTCCGCGCCCAGCGGGCGCAGGGCGGCGCGCCGACCGACCGTCGGCTGATCGTCGAGCATTACCGCGACGTGACGGGACGCTGGCACATCGTCTTCCTCAACCATTGGGGCAAGCGCGTCAACCGGACCTGGCTGCTCGCGATCCGGCATTTGCTCGAACGGTCGCTCGGGCAGCAGATCTACGCCCATGCCCGGGACGGCGGCATCGAGCTCGTGCTTCCGGAATGGAGCCCGGCCTGGCTGGAGGCCGTGCGGCAGGTGACGCCCGACACCGCGGAGCGGCTGCTCATGGAGGCCATTCCCGGCTCGCCCCTCTTCGCCATCGCGTTCCGGCGCATCGCGGAGACGTCGCTTCTCCTGCAGCGCAGCTTTCGGCGCACGCCGATGTGGCAGAAGCGCATCCGCAGCGAAGAGCTGCTGCGGGAAGCGCTGCCGTACGCCGACCGCTTCCCGTATCTGCACGAGGCGATGCGCTGCGCGCTTCACGACGAGCTCGACCTGCCGAACCTGCTGGACGCGCTGCGCTCCCTTGCGGACGGCACAACCCGCATCGTCATGCGCGAGACGCCGCACCCTTCGCCGTTGGCGTCGGCGTTCATGTCCGATTACGCCCTGAAGCAATTGTACGAGGGCGACCAGCTCAGCGGCGATCTGCAGCTCCAGCTCATCGAGATCAACAAGAAGCTGGCGGGCGAGCTGTTCGGCGAGGATGCGCTGCGCCGCGCCGTGCGGCCCGAAGCGGTCGAGGCCGAGCGGCGGCGGCTCGCCGAGCCGGGGCCGGCCGGCCCGCCCGCGGACCCGGACGGGCTGTACGCGCTGCTCAAGCGGCGCGGCGACAGCACGGACGCCGAACTCGCCGGTTGGGCGGGAAGCCGCGCGGCGGCATGGCTCGGGGCGCTGGAGCGGGAAGGCCGGATCGCCCGGCTCGCCTTCGGCGGCGAGACGCGCTGGATCTGCGCGGACGAGCTCGACATGTACCGCGAGTTTCCCGCGACGCCCGCCTCCGTCGCCTTCGTGGCCGGGCGGTGGACCGAGCGGGTGCTCTCCTTCACGATCGCGGATCTGATCGGCCGCTATCCGCAACTTGATACGGTGCGGGCGCGGGCCGTCATCGACGAGCTGCTCTTGCAGGAGCGGATCGAGCCGTCGCCGCTCGCGGAAGATGACGGCGCCTGTGCGTGGATGAACAGCCGCATCGCCTCCCGCATCCTCCGCGGCTCGGTGCGGGAAGCGCGACGGGAGGCCGAGCCGATCGGGGCGGACAGGTGGCTGCTGGAGACCGCCGCGCTCCAGTACGCGCTGCCGGGCGCGCGGCTCGCCGGCGAGAGCGGCCTGCTGGCGGTCATCGGCCGGCTGCAGGGACTGTTCCTGCCGCTCGAGCTGTGGGAGACCGTCATCTTCCCTTCCCGGATAAACGGCTACCGCGGCGAACTGCTCGACGCGCTCTGCGCGGGGGGCGAGGTCTTCTGGATGACGCGCAGGGAGCCCGGCTCCGGACAGGACCAGGTCGCGTTTTTCCTCGCCGAATCCCGGGAGCTCTACCTGCCGGTGCTGCGGCAGAGCGCCGACCGTCCGGTCAGCCATCCGGAACTGCTCGACCGGCTCCGGGAAGGCGGCGCGGCCTTCCTGACGAAGCTGGCGCGCGAGTTCGGCCGGCTGCCGTCCGAGGTGCTGGCCGACCTGCTGGACCTGGTCCGGGACGGGCATGTGTCGAACGACCAATTCGCGCCCCTGCGCCTTGCGTCGGCGGCGAAGCCGGGCAGAACCGCCGGAGGCGCGGGACTGCCCCGGACCGGCTCCGGCCAGGGCCGCTGGTACGCGCTCTCCGATCTGTTGCTGGATGCGGGCGCGCGGCGGGCCGATGCGGCTCCGGAAGCTTCCGTCATGGCCTGGACGCGCCATCTGCTCGGCGGATTCGGCGCGCTCGCGAAGGAGACGGCCGACCACTGGTCGCCCGTCGGCTGGGACGCGATGCTGCCCGTGCTCCGGCAGCTCGAGAGCATGGGCATCGTCACGCGCGGCCGGTTCGTCCGGGACGTCCAGTCGATGCAATTTGTCCTTCGGGAAAAGGTCGAACAGTTCCGCCGGCCGCCCGTCGAAACCGGAGACGGGGATGAGGTGACCGTGCTGGCCGCCGCCGATCCCGCCAATCCGTTCGGCCTGCTCGCGCCCTGGCCCGGTCTGCCGGGCGCCGCCTTCGCGCGCCGGGCCGGCAACTTCCTCGTACTGCGCAGCGGCGAATGGCTGCTGTGGATCGAAGGATACGGGAAGAACGTGTTCACGATGCGGCCGCCGGAAGCCATCGGCCGGGAGGCGCTGGCGGACGCGCTGCGCCGCGCGTTCCGCGCCATCATGCAGACGACGCGGCGCAGCAAGATCCGGATCTCCGCCCTGAACGGCGAGTCGGCCCATGAGTCGCCGGATGCGGAAGCCGTGCTGCGCGCCCTTGGCGCGGAGCGCGACGCCCGCGCATTGACGGTCTGGCTGAGCTCGCTCGGCCGCTAGAAGCGAAGAAGGGATTCCCCGCGCGGGGAATCCCTTCTTCGCATCAATTGCGGGATTTTTCAAACAACTCCGCGACCCGGACCATCCATTCGCCCACATATTCCGGGTGCGTCGCCCATTCGGCCATGATGACCTTCTCGCCCGGCCTGAGCTCCATTTCGAACATTTCCCGGTCCAGCTTGCCGCCCCGCATGCTGTAGAACACGACCTTCCGGTCCGTCAGGACCGCCGCCATGTTGCGGATCGGAGACGTCACGGCGTCGACGGCGGCGGGCTGCACCTCCCGGATGTCCTTCCAGTTCAGCGCGAGCTCGTTGTGGGCGACGAGCGAAGCGTCGAAGGCGAAGCCCTGTGGCCGCCGGTCCGCGAACTCCGCCGGAATGCCGGCGACAAGTTCCCGACCGAACGCCATCCACAGCCCCGACTTGCGTCCGAACGTCCACTCGCCGATGCCCGTTTGTCCCGTCTTCTCGTACTCGGCGGTGCCGATCCTGCCGTCCGCCTTCACTTCCAGCGGCACCTGCCGCTCGGTACCGGACAAGATCGCCGTCAGATTCCGGGGTTGGGCCAGGTCGGTGATCTCCAGCATGCGTTGCGTCCATTCGCCGCCCGTCCGGCGGGCGATCGCGATGTAGCGGTTGCCCGCGAACAGGATGCGCTCCTCGACCGAACCGACGCTCATGCCCGCCGGAATCGGCGATGGCGGCAGCATGTCGCCGCGCGAAGCGTTCCAGGCGCCGGCCAGCCGGATCATGCTGCCCCATCCTTCATATTCCCGCACATCCAGCCGCCAGAAATCGATGCGATACGGCATGACGATGCCTTCGCCTTCCGCCGCCGTCCAATCGGACGGCGAGGGGCCGCCGGAGACGAGCAGCGTCCGGTACGCGCTCGCCTCTCCGTCCGCCCCGTCCTGCCGGAGCCCGAGCAGCAGCACCGAACGGCGCGGCGTCACTTCCGCGTCATCCGCGGCCGCCGTGTCGGCCGCCGACTGCGGCCCGGGCGATTCGGCCGCCTGCCGCACTTCGTCCGTCTGCATCGGATGAAGCCGGACCATCAGCACGGCCGCGAATATCATGGCGCACAGGGCCATTCCCGCGCCGGCCAGCCGGTGCGGCCGGAAGGGACGGCGGGACGGACCTTCGTCCAGCCGCTCTTCGATTCGCCTGCGCAGCCGCTCGTCGAAACCGTTCTTCTTGAGCGGCCCCCGGGACAACTCGCGCTTCAGCATGTCATCCGTCGGCATCACCGCCGCCACCTCCTTTCGCCGCCAATTTCCGCCTGGCGTGGAACAGCCTCGACTTGACCGTCCCTTCGCTGATGCCGAGCATCTCCGCAATTTCCTTCATCGACAGTTGATAATGCGCATACAGAATGACGACCTCACGGTATTTGTACGGAAGCTCGAGCACCTTCTTCCACATCTCGTTCACCGCCAGCGACTCGATTACTTCCCGCTCGGCGGATGACGAGGCGCCGTCTTCCCGGAACGCGTCCACCAGCACGACCCGGCGGAAGAACGCCTGCTTCCGGTAATCGAGCACCATGTTGCGCGTGATCGCGAGCAGCCATGTCTTCACGGACGATTGGCTGCGGAACGTGTGCAGGTTCCGGTAAGCCTTCAGGAACACTTCCTGCGCGATGTCGTCCGCCTGGTCCCATTTCTTCGTCATGCTGTAGGCGAAGTTCCAGACATCCTTGCCGTATGCGTTCATCAGTTCGGTCAACAACGCCTTGCGGTCGGCATGCTCGCCGATGTACCGCAAATATTCGAAACCCGTATCGGATCGCACTTCGCCACCTCTGGTCCCGATGCAATCGGCGCCCGGCACCGCGGCCGCTTCATGCGGAGCGGCAGCGGGGCCCGGAGCCCCTGATTTCATTATCCGGGAATTCGCAACCGATTGCCATAGGGACGCCTGAAAAATTGGTCCGCTCACCCGCCTTCACGCTCCAATCCGGATACGGTCGTCAGCTCAAACCCTTGCGCGAGCAACCCTTCGATGATCGCCGGCAGCGCTTCGATCGTTCCGCTCAGATCGGAGTTCTTCCCGCCGAAGCTGTGCAGCAGGATGACGGCGCCGTCTTCGGCCTTCTCCAGCACATGGGAGACGATGTCTTCGGCCGGCGTGCCGTCCCAGTCGCGGGGATCGACGTTCCAGCGGACGAGCGTCTTGCCCGCCTCCGCCAGCGCGTCACTCAGATCCTCCGACACCGATCCGTAAGGTGGCCTGAACAGCTCCGGGACGACGCCCGCGGCCTCCCGTATCGCCTCGTCGGCAAGACGCAAATCTTCGGCGGCGGCCGCGGCCGTCATCTTGCCCATGTTCGCGTGGGCGTAACCGTGGCTGCCGATCTCGTGCCCTTCATCCCGGATGCGCGCCAATACCTCGGGATACTGTTCCGCCTGGACGCCGACGACGAAGAACGTCGCGGTGACGCCGTATTGCGCCAGAATGTCGAGCACCTTCGGCGTGTATTTCCCGTCCGGCCCGTCGTCGAACGTGAGCGCGAGCCGCCCGGATGGAGCCGGCAACGGCTCCGACGGAGCGGACGGCCGCGCAACCGCAGCCGGCAGTTCCGCCGGATCCGCGATCCCGGCGGCATCCGGCCGCGACGCGGGCCAGGGAAGCGCATCGGCCGTTCGGACGCCGCCATCAGCCAGCGCCGGAGCCGCTTGCCCCGCACCGTTCAGCGCCGGCGCGGTGCCGTCGATGCCCGCCAAGGCTTCCCCGCCCGGGGAGCTGTCCGCATCCGCCGGGGCGCTTCCGGCATCCGCCTCTGCCGGCGGCCGGACCGCCGCCATTCCGATCATCTGCAGGAAGACATCCGCCCCCGCATCCGCGGCGTGCAGGCAGATAAAGCCGACAATGCCGTTCAGCAAGACGAATATCGCCAGCAGCATCCCCCGCTCCGACCCGCTCCGAACACCGTGCCGCGCCCGACCTTCCCGCATGCCGCTCTCCTCCGATCCCGTACCGTCAACCAAATAGACGAAAAGAACAAGCCGCGGGTTCAACAGACGGCGCTTCCGGCCGTTTCTGTTTGGTCGGTGTAATGTATGATCACGGTTCAGGTTACTTTTTGTTCCAATTTATGAAATTTCCCGGATTCGCTTTACACAAGTTTGATTTCCTTCTATTACAGAGTTGACAGACAGCATATAAACTTTACTGAGGTTGCAATCATCATTTTGCGAGGAGGAATCGGGATGATCAGGCGGCTGAGACAAGCCGGACGCATGCTGCTTGCGATCCTGATCCTGCAGCTGCTTGCATTGCCGGCGGCGGCATGGGCCGGCCAGGGCGATACGACGATCACGATCGTTCACGTGAACGACGTCCATTCCCGGGTCGAACAGACGGACACAAGCATCGGCTACGCGAAGCTGGCTGCGTTCGTGAAGCGGATGAAAGCCGAAAATCCGAACACGCTGCTGCTGGACGCGGGCGATACGCTGCACGGGCAGACGATCGCGAATCTGGAGCGCGGCGGCAGCATCGTCCGCATGATGAACGCCGTCGGCTTCGACGCGATGGCGACGGGCAACCATGACTACAATTACGGTTACGAGCGGCTGCTCGAACTGGCCGGCGAAGCAAAGTTCCCGATGCTTGCGGCCAATGTGTACAAAGCCGACGGGACGAGGCTGCTCGAGCCGTATGTCGTGCTGGACGCCGGCGGCGTCAAGGTCGCCGTGTTCGGGCTCGCGACGCCCGAGACGACCTACAAGACGCATCCGAACAACGTCGCGGGGCTGACCTTCGCCGATCCGGTCGAGGAAGCGGAGAAGATCGTCGCGGAGCTTGAAGGCAAGGCGGACGTCATCATCGCGCTGGCCCATCTCGGACTGGACGAGGCGAGCGTCGACACCAGCCGGAAGCTCGCCGAAGAGGTGCCGGGCATCGATCTGATCGTCGATGGCCACAGTCATACGGCGCTGCCCGAAGGCCTGGAAGCCGGCGGCACGCTGATCGTGCAGGCCGGTGAGTACAGCAAATATATCGGCGTCGCCGAACTGACCGTCGGATCGGCGGGCGTGAAGGCGCGCAGCGCGCGGCTCATTCCGATTGAAGAGACGGCCGGCATCGGGCCGGACCCGGACGTGCTTGCCGTCATCGAAGATGTCAAGGCCGGTCAGGAAGCCCTGCTGTCCGAAATCGTCGGCAAGAGCCTCGTCGATCTCGACGGCGAGCGCGGGTCTGTCCGCACGGGCGAGACGAATCTCGGCAACCTGATCACCGACGCCATGCTGTACGAGACCGGCGCGGACGTCGCGCTGACGAACGGCGGCGGCATCCGCGCGTCGATTCCGGCCGGCGACATCACGAAGGGCCAAGTGATCACCGTGCTGCCGTTCGGCAACTACATCCAGACGAAGGACATCACCGGAGCGGTACTGCTCCAGGCGCTCGAGCACGGCGTGTCTTCCTGGCCCGAACCGCTCGGCGGTTTTCCGCACGTCGCCGGACTCACGTTCAAGATCGACCCGGACAAACCGGCCGGAGAGCGGGTGTACGACGTCCGGGTGGGCGGCAAGCCGCTCGATCCGGAGGCTGTGTACACGCTGGCGACGAACGATTTCCTCGCCGCCGGAGGCGACCAGTACACCATGCTCACGGATCAGCCGGTGACCGGCGATTTCGCTTCGCTCGAAGAAGCGGTCATCCGCTACCTGCAGGCGAAGGGCGAAGTCGCGCCCGTAATCGGGGGACGGATCCGGGTCGAGCCGCGGGAAGCCGCCGCTCCGTCTCCCGGCGGGAACCCGGACGAAGGCCCGTCCCCCGCACCCGACAGGCAGCAGCCCGCTCCGAAGCAGCCGGAGACCGAACCGAAGGAAAAGTCGCCCGCACCGCGGCAACCTTCGCCGAAGCAGCAGGAACAGAAGCCGCCGTCCGGCCGGCGCGTCCATATCGTGGAAAAAGGCGACACGCTCTGGGCCATTGCCCGCAAATACGGCACCACGTGGCAAAAGCTGGCCGAGCTGAACCAACTGGAGAACCCCGACCTCATCTTCCCCGGCCAACGCATCCTGCTGCCCTGACATGAGCAGAACCCCGCACGCGGAACGCGGCGTTCCGCCGTGCGGGGTTCCCGGTTTCTCATGCTTGCGATTCCTGGAACAGCTCGATGATCTCGCCGTCCGGTCCCTTGAAGAAGGCGATCCGGGCCGGCACCGTACCGAGCGCGACGTCCTTCGGCTCGACCGTCACTTCCATGCCGGCCGCGCGCGCGACTTCGATCGCCGCATCGACATTGTCGGTGCGGAGCGCCAGATGGAGGAACGCGCCTTCCGGCTTCGGACCGGGCGCGCCGCCCGCGAAAATCTCGAGATAGTTGCCGTCTCCGGTGTCGAGCAGGATGCCCCGCCCGTTCCCCTCGCCCCACCGCACGCGCTCGGCGAACCCGAGCACCTCGGTGTAGAACTTCACGGATGCGTCGAAATCATGCACCCGAATCGCCACATGGTGGAATCCGCCGCCGCCGATTTTCCGATTGTTGCCCATCGATTGCCTCTCCCCTCTGCATGTGGTGTATCGCAAAAACTGCCGGATTACAGCGTTCTGGCCCGGTCGAGCGCGATGTCCATCTTTCGGATGTACGCCGGATCGCCGCCGGTGCACATGAACCGCACGTCGCCGCAGCCGTCGTTCCCGGAGATGCCGTAGCGGGTCAGCAGGGCCGCCAGCCGCCGGACCGTGCCGGCGTTGCCGTCGACGATCCGGATCGATTCCGGCAGCACGCGCTGCAGCGCATCCCGGTAATAGATGAAATGCGTGCACCCGAGCACGACGATGCCGTATCGGTCCAGATCATAGGGTTCCAGCTTCCGCAGGAAATAGTCCGCGAGTTCCTCCCCGTCGAATTCGAGTCGCTCGCAGTAATCGACCAGTTCGGGCAGCGGCAGCGAATCGACGATGCCGTCTCCGTCGACGCGGGAGACCAGCGCGTAGTATTTCGGCATCGAGAGCGTGAGCGGCGTCGCGCACACGAGCACGCGCTTGCCCGTCTCCCGGTTCATCTCCACGGCGGGCTTGACGGCCGGCTCCATGCCGACGATCGGCATGCTGTAGATCTCCCGCAGCTCGTTGATCGCGATGCTCGTGGCCGTGTTGCAGGCGACGACCAGCGCGTCGATGCCCTGACCGACCATCGTCTCGACGGCTTCCAGCACGAAGCGCCTGACTTCGTCCTTCGTCTTCGTGCCGTACGGCACGTGCAGCGTGTCCGCCATGTACAGGTAATCTTTCGCCGGGAGCCGGCGAAGCGCTTCGGCAAGCACGGTCAGTCCGCCCAGCCCCGAGTCAAAAAATCCGATCCTCATCTGCACCCGATTCCCGTCTGTTGTGTAATGGCCGCGATTGCCCATACGGTGGCCATTTCATTTTACCCCATCCGGCCGCGGTTTGGATACCGTCAAATGTCCCGCCCGCGTCCGGAGACGGCTTCCGGGAACAAGATGATGGCGTTTTCCGTCCCGTTCTGCTATTGTGGGTAAAGAACCATGAAGCGGAAAATGGAGTTGAGCGCGGATGCTGACGTATCAGGCGGAATGCGTCGTCCGGGCCGGGAACCGGCTCGGCGAAGGCCCGGTGTGGGACGAACGCATCGGCGAACTGTTCTGGGTCGATATCGAAGGATGCAGGCTGCAGCGTTACCGGCCGCGGGACGGCCGTGTCGCCGTCCACGCATTTGAGCGGAAGATCGGCTGCGCGGTGCCGGCCGAGGACGGCTCGTGGATTCTGGGCCTCGCGGACGGCTTCTACCGGTTCGATCCGGATACGGAAGAGACGCGGCTCATCGTCCATACGGACGAGCCGGACGCCGGCAACCGGGTGAACGACGGCAAATGCGATCCGACCGGCCGGTTCTGGGTCGGCACGATGAGCGCGAAATGGACGCGGAACGCCTCGCTCTACGTGCTGGAGGCGGGCGGCAGGCTGACGCGGAGACTGACGGAGGTCGTCTGCTCGAACGGGCTGGCCTGGACGGCGGACCGGAGGACGATGTACTACATCGATTCGGCCGAGCGGATCGTCTGGGCGTTCGACTTCGATCCGGAGACCGGCGCGATCGCGAACCGGAGGGTCGCGATCGAATACCCGGCCGACGAGCCGGGCGGCCCGGACGGCATGTGCATCGACGCGGAAGGCAAGCTCTGGATCGGCCATTGGGGCGGCTGGCAGGCCGGGCGATGGGATCCCGTGACGGGCCGGAAGCTGGCGTGGGTAGAGATCCCGGTCGAAAACGTGACATCCTGCGCGTTCGGCGGCGAGCGCTTCGACGAGCTGTACATTACGACGGCGGGGGGCGCAGGCGAACAGAACGCGGAGAAGCAGCCGCTGGCGGGCGGCCTGTTCCGCGTGAAGGTGGACGTGCCCGGTCTGCCGGCCGACCGCGCGCGCGTGTAACGGCCGGGCAGAACCGGACACCGGCGCCGGGCGGGCTGCTTCCCCGCCCGGTTTGCTCAAGGAGCCAGCGGCGCCCAGCGGTCCAGCTTCCGGATGATCTCCGGTCCGGATTCGGGATTCGACCCGCTTCCCTCCGCGGCTCCGCGGACTCCATTCCAGACCACGAAGGCCGACAGGATGACGACGGCCAGCAGGAGCAGCGCAAGCGTTCCCCGGAATTTCCTCATGGCATTTACCTCCCGTTTCTTTACCGTTATACTGATATTGTGAACTTACGATCAATTTATCCATAACACCGTATAACAGTAAAGGAACGGTTGTAACAGTTGGAGGCGACTGTCCCATGCACATCGAATTGAACCGCCATGCCGGCACGCCGCTGTCGAAGCAAATCGCCCAAACGTTGTCCGACCGCATCCGGTCCGGCTTGCTGACGGCGGGGACCCGGCTGCCTTCCGTGCGCGAACTCGCCCGGACGCTGAAGGTCAGCCAGGTGACCGTCAGCAAGGCATACGCCGAGCTGGAGCGGATGGAGCTCATCCACTGCGCGCAGGGCAAAGGCTGCTTCGTCGGCCCGGAGCCGGAAGAGGCCGGGATGCCGGAATGGTCCGCGACATGGCAATTGTCCACGATTGACTATTTGCCCCGGGCGCACACGTGGCGGCATTTCCAGGGGTTTTCCTCGGATTTCCGGTATCGGCTTCATATGGCGCAGGTGGACCCCGATTTGCTGCCCAACCGGGAAATCTGCCGGAACATCCACCAGCTCGTGACGGAGAACCCGGCGATTATCGCGAACTACGGCCCGTCCCAGGGCGATCCGGAGCTGCGGCGGGCCTTGGCCGATTACTTCCGGACCTGCGGAATCGCCGCCGATGCGGAGGATGTGCTGATCGCGAGCGGGTCGCAGCAGGCGATCGACCTGGTCGCCCGCACGTTCGTAGGGCCGGGGGACACGGTGTACATGGAGGGGCCCACCTATTCCGGCGCCATCGACGTGTTCGCCGCGCGGGGCGCGCGCATCGTCACGGTTCCCGTCGATCACGAGGGGATGCGGATCGACATCCTGAGCCGGTTCTGCGATGTCCATCCGCCGAAGCTCATTTACACGGTCCCGACCTTCCACAATCCGACCGGCACGGTGATGAGCGCCTCCCGCCGGGCCCGGCTGCTGGAACTGGCCCAGAGCTACAGCGCGATCATTCTGGAGGACGACGCGTTCAGCGATATCTGGTTCCGGACGGAGCCGCCCCGCGCGATCAAAGCGATGGACCGGTTCGGACACGTCATCCTGGCCAAAGGCTTCAGCAAGATTTTGTCGCCCGGCTGCCGCGTCTCCGCGCTGGCGGCTTCCGGCACCCTTCTGAGCCGGCTGATCGCCGCCAAGACGATCGCGGACCTCGGAAGCCCGATGCTCAACCAGCGGGCGATCCTGCCCGTCCTGCGGTCCGGCTTGTTCCAGCGGCATCTGAAGCGGCTGAGGGCGGCGCTGAAATCCCGCCGCGATCTCGTGCTGGAACTGCTGAAGCGGCACGCGCCGCGGGGGGTGACCTGGACGGAGCCGGAGGGCGGGTTCAACCTGTGGGTGACGATGCCGGAATGGGCCAGGGCGACCGATCTGTACCTCCTTGCGCAGCGCGAAGGGGTCGCGATCCTGCCCGGCATCGCGTGCTACGCCAATGAGCCCGAACTCCACCGCTTCCGGCTCAGCTATTCGTTCATGGACGAGCGCGCGCTCCGCGAAGCGGTGCTTCTCCTGTGCGATGTGCTGCGCCGGTATCTGGCCGATCCGTCGTCGAAAGACGCCGGCTCCCGCTCGACCCTGTAAACGATCCGGGCCCGCTTCCGGGCGGCCTGCATGTTGAGGTGAAGCCATTGTTGAAGTTCATTTCATGGAATGTCAACGGCCTGCGCTCCTGCGTCGGAAAAGGATTCCTCGACTATTTCCGGAGCGCGGAGGCCGACATCTTCTGCGTGCAGGAGACGAAACTGCAGGAAGGCCAGCTCGAGCCGGATTTGCCGGAAGGCTACCGGCAGTACTGGAACTGCGCCGAGAAGAAAGGCTACTCCGGCACCGCCGTGTTCACGCGCCTCGAGCCGGTCTCGGTGCGGAAGGGTCTCGCCGGCGGGGAAGATCCGGAAGGGCGCGTCCTGACGCTCGAGTTCCCCGCGTTCTTCCTCGTCAACGTCTACACGCCGAACGCGCGGCGCGACCTGTCGAGGCTCGGCCACCGGATCGCGTGGGAAGCCGAATTCCGCGCGTATCTGAAGGAGCTGGACGAGCGGAAGCCGGTCGTCGTCTGCGGCGACCTGAACGTCGCGCACAAGGAAATCGATCTCAAGAATGCCAAATCCAATCGCGGGAACGCCGGCTTCACCGACGAGGAGCGCGAGGCGATGACCCTGCTGCTCGAATCCGGATTCATCGATACGTTCCGCCACTTCTACCCGGACCGGACGGACGCGTACACCTGGTGGTCGTTCATGCCGAAGGTGC
>Ga0310826_100891_pt1 | contig 21041 bp, 24 predicted proteins | sample WT_ome_FD_201306 | JGI IMG/M metagenome (GOLD analysis project Ga0310826, IMG submission 201306) | Sorghum-adapted microbial communities enriched on wild type (WT) sorghum from Joint BioEnergy Institute, Emeryville, California, United... ... | reverse complement strand
ATTTGCGGACCGCTATCAATCGGCGAAATCATCGATCAGCGAGGATCTGGCCATCATCAAGGATGTTTTCGAGGAAGAAGGCATCGGACAGCTTCACACCCTGGCCGGCGCCGCCGGCGTTGTCAAGTATATTCCGACCGTCAGGAAGGAAGCCGCGCTCGCGGTCATCCAGGAGATCTGCCGCCAGCTCGAGCAGCCGGAACGGGTGCTCGCGGGCGGCTATCTGTATATGACCGACATGATCGGCCAGCCGGCGATCATGAGCGAGGTCGGCCGCATGTTCGCGACCGCGTTCGCCGGCCGCGAGATCGACGTCATCATGACGGTCGAGACGAAGGGCATCCCGCTGGCGTACGCGACGGCGATGTATCTGAACCTGCCGGTCGTCATCGTGCGGCGCGACAACAAGGTGACGGAAGGATCGGCCGTCAGCATCAACTACGTGTCGGGCTCGACAAAGCGAATCCAGACGATGTCGCTCGCGCGGCGCGCGCTGAAGGAGCAGTCGCGGGTGCTGATCATCGACGATTTTTTGAAGGCGGGCGGCACGGTGCAGGGCATGATCGACCTGCTCGCCGAGTTCGACGCGACGGTCGCCGGCGTCGGCGTGTTCGTCGAATCCGGGGAAGTCGGCGCGGACGAGCGGCTGTTCCACGATTATGTGTCGCTGGCCCGGCTGACGCATGTCGACCTGAAGACGAAGCAGACGACCGTCGTGCCGGGGAACTATTTTGATTGAATGAATTGAATGGACAGACAGACCGCGCGCTTCGTCCGGCCGGGCGGCGCCGCGCGGATCGGCATGCAAGCGGTTGCGGCGGCCCGCGCGCCGGCGCCCGCCGCAGCCCTTCGGCATGCGCATTAAGTCCACCATTCCAATAGGAAAACCGCGAAGGAGGAATAAAATCATGTCAGCGCGACCCACCATCATCTCGACGACCGCGGCCCCCGCCGCCATCGGCCCGTATTCGCAGGCCGTCCGAATCGGCAACCTGCTCTTCACCTCGGGCCAGATTCCGCTCACGCCGGAAGGCGAGCTCGCGTCCGGCGGCATCGAGGAACAGACGCACCAGGTCTTCCGCAATCTGCAGGCGGTGCTGGCCGAAGCCGGCTGCGGCCTGTCCGATGTCGTGAAGGCGACCGTCTTCCTGAAGGACATGAACGAATTCGCCGCGTTCAACGCCGTCTACGCCTCGTATTTCGGGGACCACAAGCCGGCGCGCTCGACGGTCGAAGTGGCCCGCCTGCCGCGGGATGTGAGGGTCGAAATCGAGCTGATCGCCGCGATTCCCGGCGGCGCGTGACAGCAAGATCTGCCAAGCGAAAAAAAGTCAGTCAAGCGGCTTCAATTTTTCCAAATACAAGAAGGATTTTGCCGCGATTTGAAGAATATTACACCAAGTCTTTTGGTAGGCAAAGGTGGTGAACAGAATGCAAATTACCGATGTGAGACTCCGCCGCGTGAATTCCGAAGGCAGAATGAAGGCGATCGCCTCGATTACGATCGACAACGAATTCGTTGTTCACGATATTCGGGTCATCGACGGCAACAACGGCATGTTTGTCGCCATGCCGAGCAAGCGCACGCCGGACGGAGAGTTCCGGGACATCGCGCACCCGATCTCCTCGCAGACGCGGGAGAAGATCCAGTCTGCCGTTCTCGCGGAATACGAACGGGCGGCTGCCGAAGAGGAAGCGGCAATCGAAGAAGGCGCATGAAGGGCTGATCGCTGAAGTTTGCATCGGATGATTCGGAGAAGAGGGCCGACGGCTCTCTTTTCTTTTGTGTTGAGCAAGTGTATAGTCGAGGGAGATACGCTTCGCGGCGAAGCGGATGAACGATCTCGGGAGGAAGACGGACATGAAGAGAATGGCGGTCGTGCTCGCGGCGGGACTCGGGAAACGAATGAAATCGAAGCTTCACAAGGTGCTGCATCCCGTCTGCGGCAAACCGATGGTCGGGCATGTGCTGGACGCCGTGGCCGAGGCCGGCTGCGGCCGGACGATTGTCATCGTCGGACACGGGGCCGAGTCGGTGCAGGCCTTCGTGGACGAACGCGCCGAATGCGTGCTCCAGGCCGAGCAGCTCGGCACAGGGCACGCGGTGCGGCAGGCGGAGAAGCTGATCGGCGGGGAAGAGGGGACGACAGTCGTCGTTTACGGCGATACGCCGCTCATCCGGCCGGAGACGATCCGCGCGATGCTGGAAGCGCACGAAGCGAGCGGCGCCGCCGCGACGCTGATGACGGCGATCGTCCCGGATCCGACCGGGCTCGGCCGCGTCATCCGCGGAAAGGGCGGAAACGTGGAGCGCATCGTCGAGCATAAGGATTGCAGTCCGGATGAACTGAAGGTGACGGAGATCAACGCCGGCACCTACTGCTTCGACAACCGGAAGCTGTTCGACGCGCTTGGCAAGGTGAGAAACGATAACGAGCAGGGCGAATATTACCTGACGGATGTGATCGGCATCCTGCACGAAGCGGGCGAGACGATCGCCGCGTACCGGACGCCGGACCCGGCGGAAGCGGCCGGCGTCAACGACCGCATCGCGCTGGCCGAGGCCGAGCGGCTGATGCGGGAGCGGATCAACCGCCGGCACATGGCGGCCGGCGTGACGATCATCGACCCGGCGGCCACCTATATCGAAGCGGAGGTCGAGATCGGCGCGGACACCGTCATCTGGCCCGGCACTGTCTTGAGGGGCCGGACCGTCATCGGCGAGGACTGCGTCATCGGTCCGCAGGCCGACATCACCGACTCCGTCATCGGACGCAAGGTCACCGTCCGCCACTCCGTGCTGCTGGAGGCGGAGATCGGCGACGGCTGCGCGATCGGTCCGTACGCGAACCTGCGGCCGGGCTCGAAGCTCGCCGCGGGCTGCAAGATCGGCGATTTCGTCGAGCTGAAGAACGCGACGCTCGGCGAAGGCACGAAGGTGTCGCACCTCAGCTATGTCGGCGACGCGCGCGTCGGCCGGGACGTCAACATCGGCTGCGGCGCGATCACGGTGAACTACGACGGCTACAACAAATCGGTCACCGAGATCGGCGACGGCGCCTTCATCGGCAGCAACGTCAACCTGATCGCGCCGGTGAAGATCGGCGAAGGCGCCTACGTCGTCGCCGGGTCGACGATCACCCACGACGTGAAACCGAACGACATGGCGATCGCGCGCGAGCGGCAAGTCAACAAGGAAGGCTACGCCGAGCGCATCCGCGCGCGGGCGAGGGCGAAGAAGGAGCGCTCGAACCAGGGGGAAAAATGATCCGTTCCGGCGCATGACGCCGGCTGGAAATGGGAACACTACAGGGAAACCTTGTGCCAAGGAGGTTTCCCGATGACTCCGTCAATCCGAGCGGAAACGCGCACGTCCCGGACGAAGGGCGAGCTGCGCCGGCTGCGCGGCCAGGGGAAGGTGCCCGGCAATCTGTACGGCGGCAAGGAAGGCTCGACGCTGATCGCCGTGGATGAGCGGGAGCTGCTGGCGCTGCTGCGCCATCACCCGAACGCGGTGCTCGATCTCGAAATGCCCGGCGCGAACCGGAAGCCGGTCATGGTGGCCGGCGTGCAGCGCGATCCGCTGACGCGCCACGTGCTGCACATCGATCTGCGCGAGATCGACCTGAAGCGGCCCGTGCGCACGCACGCGCCCCTGGAGCCGGCCGGCGAGTCGCCGGCCGAGCGGGAGGGCGGCATCGTCCAGATGCTGCTGCACGAACTGGAGATCGAATGCCTGCCCGCCGACATTCCGGACGCGATTTACGTGGACGTCTCCGGGCTGCGCCTCGGGGACAGCCTGACCGTGCGCGATCTCAAGCTGCCGCCGGGCGTCACGGTGCGATCCGATCCGACGCTCGTCGTCGTGACGGTGCTCGCGCCGCGGAACGCGGAAGACGCCGGAGCCGGCGAACCGGAGGCGGATGCGGCGAAAGCGGAGAAGAACGGCGGCGCGGAGAAAGCGGCCGCCCGATCCTGACGCCTCCGGCCGAAGCTGCCTGGCCGCCCGCCGCGGCCGGCAGCTTCGTGTCTTGGGGGCTTCCGGCGCGCTTCAGTAGCCCGGGCGCGAGATGAAGGTGAAGCGGCTCCGGTCGTAGTCGATGTCGTTCACGCGGACCGAACGGCGGTTGAAGCTCTCGATGAATCCGATATCCTGATGCACGCCTTCCAGATAGATCTGAACCGGCACGCCATGGTCGATGTGATCCTGGAAATGCTGGTCTTCATAAAGCCTCTGTCCGTTCTCGTACGTGACGAGCAACGCGCTTTCCGACAACATTTCGTTGACCATGCGATCACCTCTCCCTATAATGACAATTTAGACGATCGAATCGTTGCAGGGCGGCCGATATCTTCTGGCCGGGAAAGGGGACATGCTCGCATGAGATGGATCGTCGGACTCGGCAATCCCGGGCCAGCCTATCAGTCGACCCGGCACAATGTCGGCTTCATGGTCATCGACGAGCTCGCGCGGCGGTGGAACATCGCCGTCACGCAGAGCAAGTTCAAGGCGCTTGTCGGGGAAGGCCGCGTGCGGGACGAGAAGGTGCATCTGCTGAAGCCGATGACCTACATGAACCTGTCAGGGGAATCGCTTCGGGCGTTCCTCGATTTCTACAAGGCGGACATCGCGGACCTGATCGTGATTTACGACGACCTGGACACGCCGCTCGGGAAGATCCGGCTGCGCTACCAGGGCGGCGCCGGCGGCCACAACGGCGTGAAGTCGATCATCCAACATCTCGGCACGGAGCGGTTCAACCGGATCCGCATGGGGATCTCCCGGCCGGCCCCGGGGCGCGATGTCGTCGATTACGTGCTCTCGCCGTTCGACAAGACGGAGGAGGAGCCGCTCCGGAGCATGATCGAAGCCGCGTGCGACGCGGTCGAGTTCGCGCTCGAACATCCGTTCGACGCGACGATGGCGAAATTCAACCGGTGACGCCCCGATAGTTCTCCCGAAAACCGGGCATAATGTTGACATACCGGTTTTTCAGGAGGCATACGATGGCTGTGAACTATGTTTGCCGGCACTGCCGGACGCCGCTCGGATCGATCGATCGGGACGATCTGAGCGAGGCGGCGCTGGGCTTTCATTTCTTGACCCCCGAGGAGCGGGGCGATATAATAGCGTATGATGCGGCGGGCAACGTAACCGTCAGAGTGATCTGCGATTACTGCCGCGAAGCGCTGGAGGCGAATCCGGAGCTGCTGCTGATCGAGAGCCCGCTGCAATAGCGGGGCGCTTACCCCGAATCGAGCGTAACAGGCGGGCGGACCGCACAGGGTCCACCCTTCAGACAGCCTCGGCGAAATGCGCCGAGGCTCTTTTCCTGTTGAGCGAACCCGGATGATGTTGAAAGCGTACCCGGTTCATGAGGAAAGCAGGTGCCGCAAGTTGAACAGACTGATCGAGGCTTTCGCCGCCGATCCCGATGTCCGGAAGGTGATGGAAGGCATCGGCGGCGGCATGCGCGAACAGATGATTTCCGGCCTGGCGGGCTCGTCCCGGCAGGTTATGCTTGCTGCGATCCGGCGCGGGCTGGACCGCCCGATGCTGATCGTCACGCACAACATGTTCTCCGCCCAGAAGGCGGCGGAAGATCTGCAGGAATGCCTGCCCGATGGCGAGGTGCTGCTCTACCCGGCGAACGAGCTCGTCGCCGCGGAAGCGGCCATCTCGAGCCCGGAGACGACGGCGCAGCGGATGGACGTGCTCATCCGGCTGTCGCAGGGGTTTCGCGGCGTCGTCGTCGTGCCGTACAGCGGCCTGCGCCGCTTCCAGCCGGCCCGCGCGTACCTCGCGGATGCGCGCATTCCGCTCGCGGTCGGCGACGAGCTGCCGATGGACGCTTTTCTTCGCCGCATGGTCGAGCTCGGCTACGAGCGGACGGACCGCGTCGAGCGCAAGGGCGAAATGAGCGTCCGCGGCGGCATCGTCGACTTCTACCCGCTGATCGGCGAGACGGCCATCCGCGTTGAATGGTTCGACGACGAGATCGACTCGATCCGCACGTTCGACCCGTCCGACCAGCGGTCGATCGACAAGCTGCAATCGTACGTCGTCACGCCGTGCCGGGAGATCGTCGCCGACGAGCAGCGCATGAAGAACGCGGCGCAGCACGCGTATGAGCTGCTCGAGGCGCAGCTCGCGAAGATGTCCGACCGGCAGGCGAAAGGGCGCCTGGAGGAAGCGATCGGCGAGGAGATCGAGAAGCTCAGGCGGCATGTCTATTTTCCCGAGATCTACAAATATATCGCCCTGCTCTTCCCCGAGCGGGAGACGCTGTACGACTACATGCCGAAGGACACGATTCTCGTGCTCGACGAGCCGACGCGGCTGATCGAGACGTCGAAGCAGCTCGAGCGGGACGAGGCGGAATGGACGACGTCGCTCCTGTCGAACGGCAAGACGCTGCCGGGCCTGCCCACCGGCCTCGAGGCGGACGCCGCGCTGTTCAGGAAGCCGTTCCAGACGCTCTACCTGCAATTGTTCCTGCGGCAGGTGCCGCACACGCAGCCGCAGCACATCGCCAACATCGTCACCCGCGCGATGCAGAATTTCCACGGCCAGATGAACGTGCTGAAGGCGGAGACGGAGCGCTGGCGCAAGGCGGGCGCGAAGATCATGATGCTGGCCGGAAGCGCCGAGCGGCTGGCGCGGATGGAGCGGGTGCTGCGCGACTACGGCATCGAGCCGCCGATGCTCATCGAAGGGAACCTGCAGAGCGGGTTCGAGCTGCCGTCCGTACGGCTCGTCGTCATCACCGAGGGCGAGATGTTCTCGCAGAAGCAGCGGAAGGCGCGCCGGGTCGAGCGGAAGATCGAAGGCGCCGAGCGGATCAAGAGTTACACCGAGCTGAAGGTCGGCGATTACGTCGTCCACCAGAACCACGGCATCGGCAAATACATCGGCATCGGCACGCTCGTGATCGACGGCGTGCACAAGGACTACCTGCACATTCTGTATGCGGGCGGCGACAAGCTGTCCGTGCCGATCGACCAGATCGACCTGATCCAGAAATACGTCGGCAGCGAGGACAAGGAGCCGAAGCTGAACAAGCTGGGCGGCAGCGAATGGAACCGGGTGAAGAACAAGGTCCGCTCGTCCGTCGAGACGATCGCGGAAGACCTCGTGCGGCTGTACGCCGAGCGCCAGGCGACGCCGGGCTACGCGTTCCAGAAGGATACGCCGTACCAGCAGGAGTTCGAGGCGCTGTTCCCGTACGAGGAGACGCCCGACCAGCTGCGCGCGATCGAGGAGGTCAAGCGCGACATGGAGTCGCCGCGGCCGATGGACCGGCTGCTCTGCGGCGACGTCGGCTACGGCAAAACCGAGGTGGCGATCCGCGCCGCGTTCAAGGCCGCCATCGAGGGCAAGCAGGTGGCCGTGCTCGTGCCGACGACGATTCTGGCCCAGCAGCATTACGAGACGTTCCGCGAACGGTTCGCGGGCTATCCGTTCAACGTGCAGGTCTTGAGCCGCTTCCGCTCCCGCAAGGACCAGACGGAGACGATCAAGGGCCTCAAGGCCGGGACGGTCGACATCGTGATCGGCACGCACCGGCTGCTCTCGAAGGACGTCGTCTTCAAGGATCTCGGGCTGCTCATTGTCGACGAGGAGCAGCGGTTCGGCGTCACCCACAAGGAAAAACTGAAAAGGCTGAAGACGAACGTCGACGTCCTCACGCTGACCGCGACGCCGATCCCGCGCACCCTGCACATGTCGATGCTCGGCGTCCGCGACCTGTCGCTGATCGAGACGCCGCCCGAGAACCGTTTTCCCGTGCAGACCTATGTCGTCGAATACAGCCCGTCGCTCGTGCGGGAGGCGATCGAGCGCGAGCTCGCGCGGGGCGGCCAGGTGTACTACCTGTTCAACCGCGTGCAGGGCATCTACCAGACGGCCGAACAGATCCGGGCGCTCGTGCCGGATGCGCGCGTCGCCGTCGGCCACGGCCAGATGTCCGAACAGGAGCTCGAGAAGACGATTCTCGACTTCCTCGACGGCGAGTACGACGTGCTCGTGAGCACGAGCATCATCGAGACGGGCGTCGACATCCCGAACGTGAACACGCTCATCGTCCATGACGCCGACAAGATGGGGCTGTCGCAGCTCTATCAATTGCGCGGGCGGGTCGGCCGCTCGAACCGGATCGCCTACGCCTACTTCACGTACCGGCGCGACAAGGTGCTGAACGAGGCGGCCGAGAAGCGGCTGCAGTCGATCCGGGAGTTCACCGAGCTCGGCTCCGGGTTCAAGATCGCGATGCGGGACCTCGCGATCCGCGGCGCGGGCAACCTGCTCGGTCCGGAGCAGCACGGCTTCATCGCCTCCGTCGGGTTCGACATGTATTCGCAGATGCTCGCCGAAGAGATCGCGAAGCGCAAGGCGGCGCTGCTCGGACAACCGGAGCCCGAGGTCCGGGAAGTGAACACATCGATCGATCTCGCGATGGACGCGTACATTCCGCCGGACTACATCTACGACAGCATGCAGAAGATCGAGATCTACAAGAAGGTCGCGGTCATCCGCGATCCGGAGGAGACCGAGGACCTGCGCGAGGAGCTGGTCGACCGGTTCGGCGACCCGCCGGAAGCGGTCGAGAATCTGCTCGCGGCCGCCCGGCTGAAGGCGTACGGACGCCGCTGCGGCATCGAGCAGGTCGCGCAGCGCGGCGACGATTTTCTGCTCAAGTTCGCGCAGGCCGAAGCGGAGCGCGTGGGCGCGAAGGCGGTCGACCGGCTCTGCCTCAAGTTCGAGAACCGGTTCACCCGGCCCCTGGCCCAGCAGGGATCGCAGCCGACCATCCTGTTGCGCGGCCAGGGGCTTGCGAACGGAGACAAGTTGGCGATGCTGGAGCAATTTCTGATACAATACGAAGAAGCGCTGAAACCGAAAGGGGAACTACAGGATGTGGCTCAATAGACGAAACGCGTCATTCAGGGGTCTGGTCGCAATTGCTCTGGCATGCGTGCTCGCCGTCGCGCTGGCCGCCTGCGGAAGCAAGGATGACGGCGGGCTGCCCGGCGAAGGGCAGGGCGAACCGGTCGCGACCTGGCAGGGAAAGACCGTGACGGACGTCGAGTTCAACAAGTATTTGTCGCTGTTCGAACTGACGTCGCCGATGGAGGCGATGTACGTCGAGCTCTGGCCCGAATACAAGGAGCAGATCCTTGAACGGTATATCGTCTACAAGGAATACGCGGCCAAGGCGACCTCCGACGATCGGAAGGAGGCTAGGGAGAAATCCGCCGCGTTCCGGGAGCAGCTCGACGCGCTCCTGAAGGACGAGAGCCAGAAGGAGGCCGTCCGGCAGATCCTCGACAAATCGGGCCTGACGAGCAAGGAAGCCGAGCGGCTGCTGAACATGCTCATCTCGGCGGAACTGGTCATCGACCGGAAATACCAGGAGATCAAAGGCGCCGTGACGGAGGACGAAATCCGGGCGGAGTTCGAGAAGGCTCCGTCCGACTACAACATCGTCACCGTTCGCCACATTCTGGTCGCCACCACCGATTCGGCGACGGGCGAGGAGCTCCGGACGGAGGAAGAGGCGCTCGCGCGCGCGAAGGAAGTGCGGGCGAAGCTGATCGCCGGCGGAAGCTGGGACGAGCTCGCGGCCGAATACTCCGACGATCCCGGCTCGAAGATGAGCGGCGGGCTGTATGCGGACGCGAAGGCGGGCCAGTGGGTCGAGGAGTTCAAACAGGCGGCCAACACGCAGCCGGTCGGCGTCATCGGCGAGCCGGTGCTCACGAGCTACGGCTATCACATCATCAAGGTCGAGCAGCGGGACGAGATGACCTTCGAGAAGCTGCCGCAGGAGACGAAGGATGCGCTCCTCGAGTCGATCGCCGGCCCGAAGCTGAACGAAGAGATGCGGAAGGAAATCGAAGCGCTCGGCATCGAGATCAGCCTGCCGCGGGAGGAGACGCCGTCCGATGAAGGGAACGGCGAAGCCGGGGACGGTTCCGGCGAGGCGGAAGGCGAAGGCGGTACGGGCGATGGCGGAAGCGAAGGCGACGCCGGAGGCGAAGCGGCGCAGTAAGCCGCGGCGGCCGGCGCGGACAACCCAACGATTGTCGTGATCGAATCGAGGCTTCCGCCCAAGCGTGACGGCTTGGGCGGAAGCCCATTTTCATGGAACGGCGATCCGCTGCGAAGACTTCTGAAGCGAAACGACATGCAAATCGCGGCCCGCGTGCGCATTGCGGCGGACGTCTGATCCCGCCGTGCACCGACCGCGCCCATGGGCATATGTTGTAGCAGACCGGACGACACGGGGAAAGGGGCGCGGATCATGAAGGAGCAGCAGGCGTCGGATCAATGGGAACAATGGGACGCCTTCGAGAAAATGATGCTGCAGGCGTTCCCGTTTCTGCCGAAAAATTTCACCCGCGGGGGCATCGCCGATCCGAACTGGCTGTCGGACACCTTGCAGAGCACGATCAGCCGGTACATCGACCAGGAAATGAAGTCGAAGTTTCCGCAATCGGTCTTCGGCCAGGCGCTGGGCTATGACCTGTTCGAGACCCATCGCAGCGTCATCGTGCGCCTCCGGCTGCCGGATGATGTCCGTCCCCGCGAGCTGGAGATGTCGGTGAGCTGCCACAAGGTGCGGATCAAGCTGCCGTCCGGAGGCAGGCAGGTCATTCCGCTTCCGAACGCCGTCAATCCGAAGCGGGCCCGATCGCTGTTCCGGAACGGCATCCTGGAGCTCCGGCTGCCCAAGTCGAGGGAGCCGTACAGTCCGCTGTACGTGGACGGCTAGCGCTGGCGCGGCCAAGCGAAAGCGGCCGGCCGGGGACGCGGGATCCCCGGCCGGCCGTTCGCGACTCCGCTTCCGTTCCCTAGTAGAGGAAAGGCCGGGAGACGATGACCAGCAGAATGAACAGGACCAGGATGACGCCGGCCGACGTGTACCAGAAGCCCGGTTTGCACGCGTAGCTCATCGGATGACCTCCTTTTCGTTGGAATGCACCAACAGTGTATGCGGCGCGTGACCCGGTGAATTGTGCGGATATCCCGGTAACAGCGGGTCCCCGTCATCTTTCGTACCCGACGATCAGTTCGCCGCCGAACGGCTCCAGGATGGCGCGGCAGCAGGCGACCAGCGGCGCGGGATCGTCATGCGTGCAGAGCGCTTCCAGGGCGTCGCCGAGCGCCGCGGCCCGCCCGGGCGAGCATTCGCGCAGGCGGCGGTACAGGTGCTTGCCTTCGCCGATCCATTGCCGGTTCGTCCGGAGCACGAACTCGGCGGCGAGCAGCGCGAGGCGGCTCGCGATGAACCGCCGCTCGTCCCGGCAGCGGGAGCGCATGAGGTCCGCCATCGTCTCCGACAGCCGGTTCCGCGCGTCGTCGATTTCGGCGGGGGTCCAGGGCAGCGGCCCGCAGGCGAGATCGGCGAGGGCTTCCTCCGCGATCGCAAGGCCCCGTCCGGCATGGCGGATCACCGTCCCTTCGGCGATCATGCGCTGCAGGGACGGATTGGCTTCCCGCATCCCTTCGTCGAAGATTTCCCGGTAATCCGATTCGCCCAGGATGAAGCAGTCGACGACCCAGCCGCGGAAGCGGACGATCCGTCGGAACCGTTCGCTCTCGCCTTGCTCCACGACCACGATGTCGAGGTCGGAATCCGGGCCGTGCGCTCCGCGCGCCGCGCTGCCGCCGAGGACGGCGAGCAGGCAGCCGGGATGCGCGGCATCGACGTATTGCGCCGCGGCTTCGAACGGAGTCGGACGCATCGCACCACCCCCCTCCCCGGCGGCTTACCATTTCGTGAAGAACGGGTGCAGCAGCCAGTTCATCTCGTCCAGCTTGTTCTGGTACAGCACCTTGTTCTCCTTCCAGGGCGAATGGATCAGCCCGGCTTTCTTGAAGGTCGTCTCCGAACCGCATTTCGAGCAGAACGCGTCCTGAAAACCGCAGATATGCCCGCACGGGTCGTTCAGCAGGTCGCCCGGGTCGGTGCAGCGGTTCACGACGGGCGTGCCGCACTTCGTGCAATAATTGCTCCCCTTCTCGAAAAACGCCCCGCAACGGAGGCAGGCGTTCTCATCCGCCATCCGCTTCCGCCCCGCTTTCGTTCGTCAGGTTCTCCATGGCGACGTTTTCTCCTTCGCCCACGATTTTCTCGAGCGATTTGGAATCGGTAAGCGCCGTGAGGCCGACGTGCAGCGTTCCGGACAGCTCGCTGACGACGAGCTCCTGCACCTTGTAATTGATCGCCTCGATGCGGATCGGCCTCACCCGGGCGGTCTCTTCTTTCAGCGCGCGAAGCTCCTCCTCGGCCCGCCGAATCCGCTCTTCCAGCTCGCGCAGCTGGTGTTCCAGCAGCCGGACGCACGCGTCCAGCGTTCGGATTTGGTCGTCTGAAGCCTCGTTCATGGCGAACGTTCGCTCCTTTGCGTCGGGTCGTGCGGAGTCCCGCCGTTCGGCTCCTCCGCGGACGGCGGCTCGCCGGGGTTCTCCGGACCGGGCTGAACCGTGACCGTCGCCCGGTTATTGCACAGAATCGTCTTTCCCACGTTGAGGGAACCGACGTTCGTGATGACATTGATTTTGATGATGCCGATATTGATTCTCATGGCTCGCACCCACCGGCCGTCTAGTAGATCTGATCCTGCACATCCCGGTCAACCACATTGTTCAGTTGGCGATTCAGCCCGAGGCTGCCGTCGCCGATCAGGATGCCGCTGCCGATGATTTTCTGATTGACGGTCATCTCCCGGTGAAGCGTGTTGCCGAAATTGATCGAACCATTCTGGGACACGCTGGTGATTTTCAGGTTGAAGATGTTGTTAACGGTGGGCATTTGTCACCCCTCCAGTCATTTCATTTTATGGCCCGGAGGCGCGAACGTTACCGCGCTTTCCCGCCCGGGGCCGATAGCCCGATCCGGGACAAGGTTACGCAAAAATTGAACATATAAGTAATAAAACCTCACATAATATAGGCACCAAGTCGGAATTCGGAAAATAAATGTTATGTATATTGACATAAAAAATCGATGCCCCTATAATGAGAGACACGAACGTTGGAAAAATACAGGGAGATAACGTTCGGAAATATGACATTTCGGGGAGTGGGAAGATGAGAAATCGGAAGAGGATCTGGCTTTCGGCGATGATGCTGCTGCTTGCCATCGCGGTGGTGCTGGCGGGCTGCGGCGGAGGCGGCGGAAACGCGGGGGCCGGATCGAGCCCGGCGTCCGGGTCGGACGGCGGTTCGTCCGACGGCGGATCGGGCGGTTCGTCCGGCGGCGGGGAGTCCTCCGGCGCAGGCGGCGAGGGCGAGATCAAGGTCGGCATCCTGCACTCGCTGAGCGGCACGATGGCGATCAGTGAAGTTTCCGTCAAAGACGCGGAACTGCTCGCGATCGAAGAGATCAACGCGAAGGGCGGCGTGCTCGGCAAGAAGCTTGTGCCGATCATCGAAGACGGCGCGTCCGACTGGCCGACGTTCGCCGAGAAGGCGCGCAAGCTGCTCTCGGAAGACAAGGTCGCGACGGTGTTCGGCGGCTGGACCTCGGCGAGCCGCAAGGCGATGCTGCCGGTGTTCGAAGAGCTGAACGGCTTGCTCTGGTATCCCGTGCAGTACGAAGGCCTGGAAGCTTCACCGAACATCTTCTACACCGGAGCGACGACGAACCAGCAAATCGTGCCGTCGGTCACGTGGCTTCTGGAAAATCGCGGCAAGAAGTTCTTCCTGCTCGGCTCCGACTACGTGTTCCCGCGCACGGCGAACAAGATCATCAAGGCGCAGCTTGCGGCCGAAGGCGGCGAAGTCGTCGGCGAAGAGTACACGCCGCTCGGCCATACCGACTACAGCACGATCATCAGCAAGATCAAGCAGGCGAATCCCGATGTCGTCTACAACACGCTGAACGGCGACAGCAACGTGGCGTTCTTCAAGCAGCTGAAGGATGCCGGCATTACGGCGCAGGATCTGACGACGCTGTCCGTCTCGATCGCCGAGGAGGAGATCCGCGGCATCGGCGCCGACGTGCTGGAAGGCCATCTCGCGGCATGGAACTACTATCAGACAACCGACACGCCGGAGAACAAGGCGTTCGTCGAAGCCTACAAGGCGAAGTACGGCCAGGACCGCGTCACCGCCGACCCGATCGAAGCGGGCTACATCGCGGTGTACCTGTGGGCCGCGGCCGTCGAGAAGGCCGGCACGACCGACGTCGACGCCGTGCGCGAGGCGGCGAAGGGCATCGAATTCGGCGCGCCGGAGGGCAAAGTGACGATCGACGGCGACAACCAGCACATCTACAAGACGGTCCGCATCGGCGAAGTGCAGGCCGACGGCATGTTCAAGGAACTGTGGGCGACGGACGGCCCCGTGAAGCCCGACCCGTACCTGACCGGCTACGATTGGGCGGCCGGTCTGGCCGATGAATGATCGCGGGCCGCAACCCGGAAAAGGGCGCCCGGTCAAACCGGGCGCTTCCTCTTCCCTGAAGCCGGAGGGGATGACCATGGATGTGATGCTCCTTCAATTGTTCAACGGCATCAGCGTGAGCTCGATCCTGCTGCTCATCGCGCTCGGGCTTGCGATCACCTTCGGGCTGATGAACGTCATCAACATGGCGCATGGCGAGATGATCATGATCGGCGCGTACGCCGCGTTCGTCACGCAGAACCTCTTCCTCGCGGCGCTGCCGAAGGACATGTTCGACTGGTATTTCGCGCTGGCCATACCGGTGAGCTTCGCGGTCAGCTTCCTGTTCGGATTGCTCCTGGAGTCGTCGCTGATCCGTTTTCTCTACGGCCGCCCGCTGGACAGCCTGCTGGCGACCTGGGGCGTGGGTCTCGCGCTGCAGCAAGTCGCCCGCTCGATCTTCGGCGCTCCGAACGTCGCGGTGACGAGTCCGGGCTGGCTGAACGGCGGATGGGCGGTCATGGAAGGCGTCGTGCTGCCGTACAAGCGGCTGTTCATCATCGCGCTGGTCGCCTTCGTGCTGCTCCTCATGTACGTGTACATCTACCGCACGCCGGAAGGGCGGCGGATGCGGGCGGTCATGCAGAACCGCGACATGGCGGCCTGCCTCGGCATCTCGACGCGGCGCGTCGACGCGATTACCTTCGCGGTCGGCTCCGGCATCGCCGGCGTCGCCGGATGCGCGCTCACGCTGATCGGCCCGATCGGCCCGTCCATCGGCACCTACTACATCGTCGACGCGTTCATGGTCGTCGTGCTCGGCGGCGTCGGCAAGCTGATCGGCTCCGTGCTCGGCGCGCTCGGCATCGGCATGGCGAACACGCTGCTTGAGTTCTGGACGACCGCTTCGCTGGGCAAAGTGCTCGTCTTCCTCGCCGTCATCCTGTTCCTGCAATGGAAACCCCGGGGGATCATCGCCGTGCGGACGCGTTCGCTCGACACATGATGCGGGCACAAAACCGTTAGCGAGAGGTGAAGCGTCATGCCTTCTGCCCATTGGACGCCCCGGCGCATCTGGCTGCTCGCCGGGTATGCGGCGGCCGTGTCCGCGCTGCTGTGCGCGCCGCTCTATCTGAATGACTTCCGCCTGAACCTGCTGGCGAAGTTCCTCGCGCTCGCCATCGCGGCGCTCGGCCTCGATCTCATCTGGGGCTACACCGGCATCCTCAGCCTCGGCCACGGCGTCTTCTTCGGACTCGGCGCCTACGCGATGGCGATGCATCTGAAGCTCGTGGCCTCCGGCGGCAAATTGCCGGACTTCATGAGCTGGAGCGGGCTCACGAAACTGCCGTGGTTCTGGAAGCCGTTCGAATCGCCGGCCTTCGCGATGGCGGCCGGGGTGCTGCTGCCGGTGCTGCTCGCCCTGGTCCTCGGCTGGTTCACGTTTCGCAATCGGATCAAGGGCGTCTATTTCACGATCCTGACGCAGGCGCTCGTCATCATCACGACGACGCTGTTCGTCGGGCAGCAGGCCTACACGGGCGGAACGAACGGCATCACCGGATACAGCACCCTGTTCGGATTCCGGATCAGCGATCCGCGGACGAAGGTTTGGCTGTACCTGGCGACGGCCGTCGCGCTGTTCGCCGCTTTCGCCCTCTGCCGGTATCTGACGGGGAGCCGGTTCGGGCGCGTGCTGCGGGCCATCCGGGACGGGGAGAACCGGGCGCGGTTCATCGGCTACGACCCGGCCGTCTACCAGATGACCGCGTTCTGCGTGTCCGCCGGGTTGGCCGGACTTGCGGGCATGCTGTTCGTGCTGCATGTCGGCATCATTTCCCCGTCGATGATGGGCATCGTGCCGTCCATCGAGATGGTGCTCTGGGTGGCGATCGGCGGACGCGGCACGCTCATCGGCGCGGTGCTCGGCGCGATCCTGATGAACGGGGCGAAGAGCGTGCTGAGCGAATCGTATCCCGAGCTTTGGACGCTGCTGATCGGGCTGCTGTTCGTCGCGGTTGTCGTATTCATGCCGCGCGGTCTGGCCGGCCTGGCCGACCTGCCGGCGGCGCTGCGAAGAAGGAGGGAGAGAAGCGATGAGAGCGGTGGAGTCGGAAGCGCCGGCGGATTTGGAGATGCGTCCGGCGCAGAAGCCGGGGGCGCGGAAGGAGTCCGACATTCTCCGGTGTGAGTCGGTGGTCGTCGATTTCGACGGGTTCAAGGCGCTGCAGGGGATGAACTTCACGCTCCGGCAGGGCGAGCTGCGGTTCCTGATCGGCCCGAACGGCGCGGGCAAGACGACGCTGCTGGATGTCATCTGCGGCAAGGTGAAGCCGGCGTCCGGCCGCGTCCTGTTCCGCGGCGACACCGATCTGACGAAGCGGCGGGAGCACCAGATCGCGAAGCTCGGCATCGGGCGGAAATTCCAGGCGCCGTCGATCTTCCCGTCGCTCACGGTGCGCGAGCATCTGGAGATCGCGATGCGCCAGGACAGGGGCGTGTTCGCGACGCTCCGGGCGAAGCTGACGCCCGGGGACGAGGACCGCATCGCGGCGCAGCTCAAGATGATCGGCCTGGAGGCGAAGGCGGGATGGAAGGCCGGAAGCCTCTCCCACGGCGAGAAGCAGTGGCTCGAGATCGGCATGATGCTCATGCAGGAGCCGGAGGTGCTGCTGCTCGACGAGCCGGCGGCGGGCATGACCGACCGGGAGACGGAGAAGACGGGCATCCTGCTGCGCGAGATCGCGCGCAGGCAGTCGGTCATCGTCGTCGAGCATGACATGGAGTTCGTGCGGAACTTCGCGAGCGCGGTCACCGTCATGCACGAAGGCAAGCTGCTCGCCGAAGGCTCCGTGGACGAAGTGCAGTGCGACGAGCGCGTGATGGAAGTCTATCTCGGACGAAGGCGGGATGCCGATGCTGACCGTTCGACAGCTTGAGACGGGCTACGGCGGCACCGTCATCCTGCGCGGGGTGTCATTGGATGTGAAGCCGGGACAGGTCGTCTGCCTGCTCGGCCGCAACGGCGTCGGCAAGACGACGCTCATGAAGGGCATCATGGGCGTGCTGAAGGCGCGCAAGGGAAGCGTCGCGTTCAAGGGCGAGGATCTGACCGGCCGCCCGCCGGGCTTCCGCGCCCGGCGCGGCATCGGCTACGTGCCGCAGGGGCGGGAGATCTTCCCGCTGCTTACGGTGTACGACAATCTCGTGCTCGGGCTGGAGGCCGCGGGCGGGCGGCTCAAGACGGTTCCGGAGGAAGCGATCGCGCGTTTCCCGGCGCTGCCCTCGCTCTACGGTCGGCGCGGCGGCGACCTGAGCGGCGGCCAGCAGCAGCAGCTCGCCTTCGCGCGGGCGCTGGCGTCGCGGCCGGAGCTGCTCCTGCTCGACGAGCCGTGCGAAGGGATCCAGCCGTCGATCGTGGAGGAGATCCGCGAAGTCATCCGCGACATCAAGCGCGAGGGCCGGACGGCGATTCTGCTCGCGGAGCAGGATCTCGAGTTCGTGCGCGGCGTCGGCGACTATTGCTACATGATGGACCGGGGCATGATCGTCTGGCATGGCGAGGCGTCCGGGCTGACCGACGACGTCGTGCACCGGCATCTGGCGGTATGACCCGGTTGTCCGGGCGAGTCTGGCGAGTATACAGAAGGAGGCATGCATCATGCATATACCGGACGGTTATTTGAGCCTGGAAGTGTGGACGACGACGACGGTTGCGGGGGCGGCCGCCGCGGCCTGTGCGCTGCGCCGGACGCGCGTCGAACTTGCGCAGCCGCAGGTGCCGGCGGCCGCCCTGGCCGGGGCGTTCATCTTCGCGGCGCAGATGCTGAACTTTCCGATCGCCGGCGCGACCTCGGGCCATTTCCTCGGCAGCGCGCTGGCCGCGATCCTGTTCGGCCCGTGGGCGTCGGCCGCCATCATGACGGCCGTGCTGATCGTTCAGGCGGTCCTGTTCCATGACGGCGGCATCACCGCGCTCGGCGCGAACATGCTGTGCACGGCCGTCATCGGCTCGTTCGCCGGCTGGGGCGTCTACAAGGCCGGACTCCGGCTGCTCAAGGGCCGGCTGCACGCCGCCGCGTCGTTCGCCGCGGCTTGGGCGTCCATCGTCGCGGCCGCCGGCGGCGTCGCGCTGCTGCTGGCGCTGTCCGGCGCCGCGCCGCTCGGCGCCGTGCTGGACGCGATGCTCGGCTGGCATGCGCTCATCGGCATCGGCGAGGGCCTGATCACGATGGCGGCCGTCGCCTGGCTCACGGAGCGCCGGCCGGCCCTCGCGCGGGAAGGTGCGGCGGCATGAGCGGCAGACGCGGCGGACCGGGCGGGGCGGGCGAGGCGGGCGGCCGCGCGTACCGGCTGACGGGCAGCCGGCGCAAATGGGCGGCGCTGGCCGTCCTGACGCTGGCGGCGGCGGGTCTGTTGTCCCCTTGGGCGTCGGGGCATCCCGACGGGCTGGAGCGCGTCGCCGAGGATCTCGGGTTTATCGAACGGGAGGCGTCCGTCCACTCGCTGTCGCCGATGCCCGATTACGAAGTGGCCGGCATTCCGTGGGAAGCCGTCCGGGTCGGGCTTGCCGGCCTGATCGGCGCCGTCGTCCTGGGCGCCCTTCTGTGGGCCGCGCTGCGCGCGCTGGCGCACCGGAGCCGGTAGCCGGACGGCGGGAACGCCTGCGCGCGGGACGGCTTCCCGCCGGACGGGACACCGATCCATGGCGGAATACGATTCCGGTCCCGAAACGGCCGGCCGGGCGTGAACGCGCGCCCCGGCCGGCCGTTTCCCGTTCCGGGAAATGCTGGAGCCTTCCGCAAGCGCCGCGCGGCTGGTGGTTTCAGGACGATCCGGGCAAGCGCATAACGTTCTGGGAGCAGTTGAATACTATGGGCAGATCGCTTCTGGCTCACTCCAAGCCGCTTCCCGGACCGAGCGACGGCCCGGCGGGCGGTGTCACATATGCCAGGGTCAATCGTCCCGATTGTCTCCGCCAGATTCTGCCGAAACAAATCTTCTACGAAAGTGGGGCATCCAGAATGAAAGCAACAGGTATCGTCCGCCGGATCGATGACCTCGGCCGTGTCGTAATTCCGAAGGAAATCCGCCGCACGCTGAGAATTCGTGAAGGCGACCCGCTGGAGATCTTCGTCGACCGCGACGGCGAAGTCATCCTGAAGAAGTATTCCCCGATCGGGGAGCTCGGCGACTTCGCCAAGGAATATGCCGAATCGCTGTATGAGAGCACGGGACACATCGCCTTGATCTGCGACCGCGACACGATCATCGCCGTGGCCGGCGCGTCGAAGAAGGAGTTCCTGGACAAGCCGGTCGGCGCGCTGCTCGAGCAGAGCATGGAGAACCGGAAGGCCGTTCTCGAGCCGAACGGCGGACGGTTCGAGCTGGTCAAGGACACGGAGGACCAGTTCAGCTCGATCGCGGCCGCGCCGATCGTCGCCGGGGGCGACCCGATCGGCGCCGTCGCGCTCGTCAGCAAGGAAGAAGGCGTGAAGATGGGGCAGATGGAAGCGAAAATGGCGGAGACGGCCGCCGGATTCCTGGCGAAACAGATGGAGCAATAAGCGGGCAACTCTGTCGAGACCAAGCTTCCCCGCGCGTCGACCGCGAACGGGGGAGCTTTTGTTGTGCGCCGAATGCCCGATTGGGTTATAATGGTGAACGGCGGCCCCGCGGGCCGCCGCGGAAGGAGGATTCACGGGCGCGATGTCACCGACCATCATCGTCGCAGGGCTCGGATCCGGCGGCGAAGACCATATGACGCTGGGCGTCTGGCGGCGGCTTCGGGAGACGCCGCGGCGCTACGCGCGGACGGCCAGCCATCCCGCGGTGCGGAAGCTTGCCGGACAGGGGCTGGAATTCGTCTCTTTCGACCACATCTACGAGCAATCGGATTCGTTCCCGGAGGCATACGAGCGGATCGCGGACGAGCTGATCCGGCTGGCGAAGGCGGATGGCGGTCCGATTCTCTACGCGGTGCCGGGCCATCCGATGGTGGCCGAGAAGACGGTGCGGCTGCTCGCCGAACGGTGCGAAGGCGCCGGCATACGGCTCGAGATCGTCGGCGGCGAGAGCTTCCTCGACCAGGCGTTCATCCGGCTCGGTTTCGATCCGATCGAGGGATTCCAGCTGCTCGACGCTTCGGATGTTAAGCCGTCCCTGCTCAGGCCGGAGCTGCACACCGTCATCGCCCAGGTGTACGACCGGCTCACCGCGTCCGACGTCAAGCTGTCGCTGATGGAGCGCTACCCGGACGGCCATCCGGTGACGGTCGGGCACGCGCTGGGCGTTCCGGGCGAGGAGCGGATCGAGACGGTGCCGCTGCGCGAGCTGGACCGGCTGGAGGCGTACGGCAACATGACGCTGGTCTGGGTGCCGAAATCCGACGATCCGATGCTCAGGAACCGGTCGTTCGACCGGCTGCACGAGATCGTCGCCATCCTCCGCAGCCCCGAAGGATGCCCCTGGGATCGGGAGCAGACGCACCGGTCCATCCGCAAAAATTTCATCGAGGAGACGTACGAGGCGATCGAGGCGATCGACAACGACGATCCCGTCGGCATGCAGGAGGAGTTCGGCGACGTGCTGCTGCAGGTGATGCTGCACAGCCAGATGGAGGCGGAGAACGGCACGTTCGACATCTACG
>Ga0310826_100886_pt1 | contig 21085 bp, 15 predicted proteins | sample WT_ome_FD_201306 | JGI IMG/M metagenome (GOLD analysis project Ga0310826, IMG submission 201306) | Sorghum-adapted microbial communities enriched on wild type (WT) sorghum from Joint BioEnergy Institute, Emeryville, California, United... ... | reverse complement strand
TTGGCAGTTGCTTGATCTTGCGTGAGAGCTGAGAGGCGCTGATGGACTTCAGGTTGTCGTCTTGAAGGTCTGGCGAGATGCGAAGGTGTTCCGCGATCTCTTCCAAACTGGAACGATTGGACAATTGGGACTCTACGAAGATCTGAATAGCTTTGCCGGTTGTAAGTTTGTGAGTACGATGGTCGGCAAGCAGAGCGCGATATTCTCCGACATTCAGCAAATTTAGACATTTACAAATGACCGAAAATGAGTTATTGTTACCCATGCTTAGGTCTCCTTTGTTTTGGAGTGGGTAACATGCCTACACCTTAACAATAGGAGATTTTTTTATGGGCAACCAGAAGAAATCCAGTAATTACACCCATTATTAGGATATTTTACAAACGATTTTTTCGATAAATTCTCATGTTAGGTTTGATGCAAGGCTAGTGCCGATTGAGGATAGTCATGCGGGCACAATCAATCTCTCTATCGGGCTGCTAGATGATAAACCTCCTGCCAAAATGTAAGGTGCTCTTGGTAATTTCTACCAGCGGATGGCGGTTAATCGTAACTTTTGGTGACTGATTCAATTTCTCCCACTTTTTCTCGTCGATCATCAGTTTCTGCATGACCTCGTAGATATCCAGCTCAATCTTTTCTTTCGACAACATTCTCACCTCAAATCAATCATGAAAAGTACGTATATTCAGCCTTCTGGGGTGTCCACACCAAAACGCGCAGGAATATAACCAACATGCATCATTCCATCTATCGAGAGGAAACAAGAAGGATCATCTAATACTGGATATTAATGTGAAAATCACGTTTTTTAGTATATCGAATCTTTCATTACTCGATCATTACTGGGTCACGGATGTTCTGCTTCGGGAGATGAAGAACCAAGATGTTTATTCAGTTGAACGGACGCCGCCTGCATTACGAACTAAATAACTGTGCTTCTGCAGATCCTGAGAGAACGGTAGTGCTGATCCATGGTCTGGGGCAAAATCTGCGCACATGGGATCCGCTCATCCCCTACCTGTCCCATTACCGCATCCTGCGCTACGATATAGGCGGACACGGCGCGAGCGATGCGCCCGAGACCGGCTATCATCATCTGCATATTTACTCGGATGAGCTGCTGGCGCTGCTCAACTATCTCAATATCCGAAAGGCCATTCTGTTCGGTTACGAATTAGGCGCATGCATCGCGACGCACTTCTCCGGCCAGTACCCGGAATACGCCTCGCGGCTCATTACCGCATCTCACCCCGTTTACTATCCCGATGAAATTCGCAAGAAAAAGTACAAGCAACGCCTGAATGAGCTGAAACGCATCGGCTTGCCCAGATTCGCCGCCCGTTGCCTCACGGATATCACCATGCACACGGATGCTGACTTCCTGGCTCACGCCTATTCGCAAGTATCCATCGAAACCTATGAAGCCATCATTCAGATGTTGGACAACAGCAGCCTGCTGCACGACTACAGTCTCGTGGCGCAGCCGGTGCTTCATCTGATCGGCGAACGGGATACATTGTATCCGCCGGAGATGCTGCTCCAGGCGATCCGCTATTTCTATCCGCCTCCGATCCTGATGATGGTTCCGAATGCCAAAAGCCTCGTCCATGTGGACAACCCGGAATATACCGCGCAGCGCATCGACGCCTTCGTGAGGACGGAGATGAACCAGACTGCGCCTCTGGCGAAGGAGGCATCCACCTACTACACGACCTATACCTCCCTGCTCCATAAGCGGAAGCAAGACTCCCCGGTCAGTCACCAGTTGCGCATCGACGTCATGCACCAGTTTGAAGCGAGAATCAACGGGCATCTGCTGCAAGGCAACTGGAAGGTGAGGAAAGCGCAGGAGCTGATCATCTATCTCATCTACAACAAGGTCGCCATGCGGGAGAAGCTGTATGATCTGTTCTGGCCTCATCTCAATCTGGAGAATGCGCAGAACATGCTGCGCGTCAGCGTCAACCATCTGAAGAAACTGATCGACAAGCCATTCGGTACCTCATTCGTCATCTCCAGCAGAGACCGCATCGAGCTGACCGGCGAGGTGGAGAGCGACCTGCTCGATCTGCTCGGCGAGATCCAGAGGTTCCACGCCTGCGAGAACCACGACGAGAAAGAGATGATCGCCCGGAGGATCGGCCACACCTTCACCTCGTCGATATTGGAGGGGTATTACAACGACTGGATCATGAGTCTCCGCGAGGAGCTGATCAACTCCGCAGCGCCGATCATCAAGTGGGTTGCGCAGCGATACGAATCGAGAAACCAGCTCATGGACAGCATCATGTTCTACAAGCTGATGCTGCAGATGCTGCCGGAGGAGATCGAGCTCAACCAGAAGATCGCAGGGCTGTACGATGATCTCCAGCTCAAGGGCCTGGCGCGCGAATGGCAGGAACGATACTGGCGCGCCTTGAACGGCGAGGACTATTAGCTGCGTCAGGCATCCTTCGTCCAGACTCTCCGTTCAAGGCGACGCTTCCCCTTGGCGGACCGGCGATCGATCAAGCTGCGGTTCAGCTGCTTCATTGCTTCGGCACGACTTGCAGACCAAGGTGAATCTGGATGTTGTCGATGAGCTCCAACACGCCTGCGCGCAGCTTGTCCATCATCTGCTTCGCCTCCTCGCGCGAATGACCGACGGTGCTGAAGTAGATCTTCAGCTTCGGCTCCGTGCCGGATGGGCGAATGGCGAACCATGAGCCGTTGATGAAGGAATAATGAAGGACGTTCGAGCGCGGCAATCCGATCGATCTCAGCATATTGCTCGACAGATGCAGCTCAGTGCCGCGGTCGAAGTCGCGGATCCAGCTGACGCGCCATCCGTCTACCCGAGGCACGATCGACTGGCGCAGATAATTCATGATCTCATTCATCCGCACCATGCCTTCGATCCCCTTCAGCGTGATGGAATGCTGGGATTCCTCATAATAGCCGAACTGCTCATGCAACTGCTTCAGCCGGTCGAGCAAGGTCATCCCCCGTTGCTTGTAATACGCCGCCATCTCGCAGATGAACAGGCAGGCCTGTATGGCATCCTTGTCCCTGACGAAATCGCCGATCAGATAACCATAGCTTTCCTCATATCCGAACAGGAAATGCTTGTCCCCTGATCTCTCGAACCTGCCGATCATCTCGCCGATGTATTTGAAGCCGGTCAGGGTGTCCATCGTTTCGACTCCGTAGGAGGAAGCGATCAATCGGCCGAGCTCCGAGGTGACGATCGTTTTCAGGATGACACCGCTTTCAGGCAAACTTCCGCTTCGCTGCTTCTGCATGAGCAGGTAGTCGAGCATCAATGCTCCCGTTTCGTTGCCATTCAGGCACCAGTAATGGTCGCCTGCATCACGCACGGCGATGCCTGCCCGATCGGCATCCGGATCCGTGGCCATCACGATGTCCGCCTGCACCTCCCTGGCCAGCTGTATAGCCAGTTGGAGGGCCTCCTGATCCTCCGGATTGGGCGAGCGGACCGTCGGGAAATCTCCGTCCGGCTTCTCCTGTTCGGGCACGACGAATACCCTGGAGAATCCTGCTCTCCTGAGCGCTTCTCGCACCGGAACATTGCCCGTACCGTGGAGAGGCGTATACACGATGGTGAGCTTGTCCGCTTGCTCCCGAATGCACGATGGGTCCTGGATGATCGTCAGCAGCCGTTCATAATATTGCTCAACCAGCTCCTGACCGATCGGAACGAGCAATCCCTGCCGGATCGCTTCCTCCTTGTCCATAATCTCGACTGCCAGCTCGTCCTCCACCTGATCGATGGCAGCCATGATATCCTTCGCCGTCTGTGAGGTGATCTGCGCGCCATCTGCGCCGTACACCTTGTAGCCGTTGTCGGATGGCGGATTGTGGCTGGCGGTGATCATGACGCCCGCTGACGCCTGAAGCTGGCGAACCGCATACGAGAGCAGGGGGGTCGGATACAGCTGTTCGAACAGATACGCCTTGATGCCGTTGCGCGCCAGCACGCATGCCGTCTGCTCGGCGAACTCCCGCGAACAGCGGCGCGAGTCGTAACCGATGGCGACGCTTCTTGGTTCCGGCTGGCTCTTCAGGTAATCAGCCAGCCCCTGCGTCGCCTTGCGCACCGTATAGATATTCAACCTGTTCGTTCCCGGACCGATCTCGGCGCGCAGGCCGCCTGTTCCGAATTCGAGATTTTTGCCGAAGTATTCTGAAATTTCGGAATCGTCCATGTGCTCCATTTCGTCTCTCAGCTCTTGCGGGATATCCGCTCTCAGCCACCTCAGATAATCGATATAGGATTCATGTTGGATGGACTCCGCTTCCTGCATCCTCTCTGGTCCCTCCTCCAGATATTGCTCCAGGATTTTCTTCTGTTTGCGTTTCAGGTAGCTCCTCCGGTTGTATTCCCGCACCTTGTCCTTGTTGTTGGCCCGCCATTCGCGATGGTATTCCCGCTTGTCCTTGGGCACGCCGTCCTGCTTGCGCCTCGGTGCGGCTTCCACCCTCAGTCCGTTGACGCAATGGCTGAGCCTGACGCACATGTCATAGGCTTTTTTCTTGCCATAGACAGACATGTACGGCTTCCCCTGATAGGTGATTAACCATTTGGAAGGATATGATTTCCCTTGCAAGTTACTTATCACCCCGATCTGAAAACGAGTAACTGCCTGATCTCAACAGCAGATGGCCACATATCAAAAAGCCGTGAGCCTGATATGGGCTAACGGCTGATGAACCGATAACGTCATTCATCCAGGAAGCTGGCAGTGATCATGATCTTCCCGATCACACCCGGTTTACGGTCGAACACGGCCTTGGGCAAGTTCCGCCATTCGGACGGCTCATGCTCAGACGAACGATCGGCCAGGGCATGGACCGAGTCTGGCAAGGCGTCCCTGGCAACCCGCTTTTCATAGGCGGTCAGGATCCCGTAGATGCGGCTCAATCGATCCGCCGAAGCCTTGCCTGCCAGCTTCATCGCCTTCGCAACATACGCGGTGATCTCCATTCGCGTGAGCGGGTCGTTCCATCTCGTCCATCTGGACAGATCCGCAGCCAGACTCTCCGCCAAAGGCTGCATGGAAGCGTAGGACACCGCCTCGGCAGTCTTCGCCTGTTCCAGCAGACGCCTGATGGCGGCAGCCAGCTCTGCCCTGGTGATCCATACGCCCGACATGCGATGCGGCCCCAGCACATGCGTGTCCGCCATCTGCCAGATGCCGCTCGCGGACAGCATAGCCTTTGACCCGAGCCATTCCTGCCTCCTGACGAGCAGGTGCGGGCTGGTGGACATGCTGACGGTGGCCGCATAATGGACTCCGCCTTGCTCGATGAACTGCGCAGGTACCTCAGCGAGGGAGCCGTTTCCCGTCCAGGCGAGCATGGTGACATCCTGCGGCGATAGATGACGCGGTATCGGCAGTTCCCGACGGATATGGTGATCAAGAGCCGACAGCTCCATTCGCGTATCCCCGCTGATGGCCTCCAGCTTCAAGCGAACCGGTTCCGTGAGCGGTACGGGCATATCGCCGGATGCCGCTCCGTCGAGGAAGCGCAGATAATATCCCGTGTCCCGAAGCAGCTTGATCGCAAGCGAGACCGATCCCGCATCCTGATCAGCCGCGAGCAGGCTTCGCAGCTGCTCGATCCGGACATCCTGCAGCGGAATCTCGAAATAACCGAGCGCTGTCTCCAGGCGCAGCACCGCCTGCGAATCAGCAAGCTGCCGGGTCAACTCTTCTTCCATCGTCAGCACCACGCGATCGCTGTCTGCATCGATCCTGATGAGGATCACGGGCTTAAGCTGCCCTTCCAGCACATAGGCGAGCCTCTGTTCATCCAGCTGGATGCTGACCTGCGAATCGAGGCCTTTCCTCCTCAGGCTGTGCGCGATGCCTTCATGATGCGCGCCGTTTACGTACAATTCGACAGGAGTAAACTGATATGGAACCGCAAACAATTCCACCGCCAGAAGCTCCGCCTCATTCGCCTGACCATCGCCCATCTGTCCGTATTTGTTCCAGCCCCAGCCCATGACGACGCCGTTCTTGCCGAGGGCATAGCTCGTATACCCGCCCGCAGCCACCGAGATGACATCCTTCACCTGCGACACCTGTACGGGCAGAGGACTGCTGGTCTGCGTACCATCTCCCAGCTGCCCGTATTCGTTGTTCCCCCAGGCCCAGACCGTGCCGTCTCGCTTCAGCGCCAGGCTGTGCACATAGCCGGTCACGGCCTCCTGGACATCGCGGATCGTGTCCAGGAGTACCGGCACATATGCCGCCTCTTGACTGCCGTTGCCCAGCTGTCCGTATCGGTTGGCCCCCCAGGTCCATACCTTCCCGTCCTCATCAACGGCGATATTATGATAGGCACCGGCATGGATGCTCCGGATCCTGCTCAAGCCTTCCACCTTGACCGGATATGGCGCGTGAAGGACTTCTCCCAGTCCCAGCTGTCCATCATCGCCGCTCCCCCACACTATAGACTTCGCCATCCCGGCTCAGGGCCAGGTTGTGCCAGGCGCCGGCAGAGACCGCGGCGATCTGTTCGAGACCGCGGACGCGCTGCGGCTCGTCGCGATGGTTGCTGGTGCCATCGCCCAACTGGCCGCGGTCGTTTCTGCCCCAGGCCCATACGGTACCGTCACTTTTCAGCGCCAGACTGTGCCAGTAGCCGCTTGAGACGGCCACCACTTCATCCAGCGGCAAGGCTTGCGCCGTTGTCCTCTCCGGTACCGGTCCCGGGTCAGGCTCGGGCAGGCCGGGGCCGCTTCCGAGCTGACCATAGGTATTGCTTCCCCATGACGTGACGGTCCTATCCCGCATGACGGCCAGGTTGAAGATCGGACCGGCGGAGATCGCACGGGCATTGCTCAGGATGGGAATCGGTCCCGCGCTCGTCTCGCTCACTTCGTCTCCCAGTTGCCCGAAGATATTGTTTCCCCATACCCACACCTCGCCCCGATCATCCAACATCGCACCATGATAGAATCCTGCTGACAGATTAGGTACGGTTGCCGAGGCTTGTGCCATGCTGATCGACCAGGTCAGCATGAGGAGCACCGCACTGGCCAATGCACCCCTGTATCGCACGATGGCGTTCTCTCCTTTCTCTCTGGGTGTTCAACAGCATCCATCACCTCCAGGAGTTACGATGATCGAGTTCCTGTCAAGGAGCTTCTTCGCCTCATCAGAACATGGTTTTGTTGATCAGCCTGATCCTTGATGTGCAGAGCTGCAACATCTCCTCCCAATCCATGATGAGCCTCGTGATATCCTCTTCGATGAGCAGGCTGCCTGTTTGCACCTCGATGATCCCGAGATCCTGGATGGCGCGAACGCTGTGCCTCGTACCCGCAGGAATATGCAGCACATCCCCCGCCTTGACCGGCATGAGCCGTTCGTTCACGATGACCTCGCCGGAGCCGGAGATGATCGTCCATACCTCGTCACGCATCTCGTGCAGCTGATAGCTGAGATGCTTGCCGGCGTGAATGCAGATGCGCTTGGTGAGCGTCTGCCTGCCCTCGCCGGTGACGCTGAAGTCGAGCACCTTGTACCAGCCCCATCGCCGTTCCTCATACATCGGCCGCTGCTCCAGACACTGGACGACGTCCTTGATCCCGGGCGAAGCCTCCTTGCTCGAGACGAGGATCCCGTCCGGGCTGGCGGCCACGATCATATCCTTCATGCCAACAAGGGCGATCGGAATATCCAGCTCGTTGATCACGCGGACGTCCCTGCAATCGTCGCTGACGATCGCCTTGCCACTGACCGGATCAGGCATATATTCGACAAGCGCGTTCCAGGTGCCCAGGTCCTGCCAGCACCCGTCATAGATGGAGGCGATGATGTCGGTTTCCTTCTCCAGCACCTCGTAATCGAAGCTGATCCTGGGCAGCTGGTGATAGGCCTTGCGCATCTGCTCGAACTGGATGGGCAAGCCTCTGTCGATCAGCAGCTGAATGAGGTAATCCAGCCGGAATACAAAAACCCCGCTGTTCCACAGCGAGCCCTGACGAATCAGGTCCTCCGCCTGTGGAGCGCGAGGCTTCTCTACGAAATGACTGACCTGGATATACTTGCGTTGGCCCTCTGACGAAGCATCCGAGGGCTTCGGCACGATATAGCCGAATTTGGATGAAGGGCTGTCCGGCTTGATGCCGATCAGGCCAACCTTCGCTTCCGTCTGCTGAAGCAGGGACTCAAGCGTCAGCAGCCTGGTGAAGAAATCGTCTTCCACATAAGGGTCCACCGGAAGGACCGCGACCGTCTCTCCCAATCCGACGCCGGCGACCGAATACAGATAGGTGGCGGCCAGCGCAATCGCAGGAAACGTATCCCTTCTCTCCGGCTCCACGATGATCGGAACGTCGAGGCCCAGCTGCGCCTGCAGCATCTCCACCTGGCTGCGGCTGGTCGAGATATGGGCGTCGCGCCGCAAGCCCGCTTGCCCGAGCTGTCTCCATACCCGCTGCACCATCGATTCCGGCCTGCCGTCCGGGGCCTTCAGCACCTTGAGAAACTGCTTGGACCTCGTCTCGTTGGACAACGGCCAGAGCCGTTTCCCTGAACCGCCTGACAATAGCACAACCTTCATTCGCTCACCCTCCGTCCTTCATAGTGTAGGCCATGCCCGATCATCCGGTCTTCTCCCCCGCATCCACGTACCTGTGCTCATGCACGGGCAGGCTGTTCATCATCGGCCTGCCGATCGAGTAGTAGGAGAAGCCGGTTCCGGCGATGTCCTGCACGGTAAACACATTGCGGCCATCCACGAGAATCGGCTGCTTCATCAGCTTCGCGAGCTTGCCCAGATCCACCTTCGCGAATTCCTCCCACTCGGTCAGCAGGCACAGCGCATCCGCGTCCCAGGCTGCTTCCTCGGCGCTGTTGCAGTAGGTGATGGAAGGCGAATCCACCTTGCGCCGGAAGTGCTTCATCGCGATCGGATCATAGGCGCGCACGCTTGCGCCAAGATCCAGCAGGATCGGGATGATCTCCAGCGACGGTGCTTCGCGGATGTCATCGGTATCCGGCTTGAACGACAACCCCCAGACCGCGATCGTCTTGCCCTGCAACGTGCCGAGTGATTCCGTCAGCTTGCGGATCACGTTCAGCCTCTGCAGCTGGTTCACCTCAATCACGGAGCGGAGCAGCTTGAAGTCGTACTCGACATTGCCGGCGATCTGGATAAGCGCCTGCGTATCCTTCGGGAAACAGGAGCCGCCATAGCCGATGCCCGCCCTGAGGAAGGCGGGGCCGATCCGCTTGTCATAGCCCATGCCTCGCGCCACCTCCGTCACATCCGCCCCGACCTTCTCGCAGATGTTGGCGATCTCGTTGATGAAGGAGATCTTCGTGGCGAGGAAGGCGTTGGACGCATACTTGATCATCTCCGCGCTGCGCAGATCCGTCATCACCAGACGGTCCGTGAGCGTCCGGTGCAGCCCGGCGATGACCTCCGCCGCCTGCGAATTGTCCGCGCCGATGACAACCCGATCAGGGTAGAACGTGTCCCTGACAGCCGTGCCTTCCCTCAGGAACTCGGGCACGGATACCACGTCAAAAGGATGTGTGGTCAGATCGGCGATGAGCTTCCGGATGCGCTCATTGGTACCAACGGGCACCGTGCTCTTCGTAACGATGATCTTGTAGCCGTTCATCGCTTCGGCGATCTCCCGCGCCGCTTGCAGGATGTAGGTCAGATCCGCCTCGCCGTTCTCCCCTTGCGGGGTCCCGACGGCGATAATAACAATCTCCGCATCCTTGACAGGAGCGGAGATGTCGGTGGTGAAGAACAGACGCCCTTCGGCTGTATTCTGGTCGATCAATTCTTTCAGGCCAGGCTCGTAGATCGGCACTTCGCCACGCTTCAGCATGTCGATCTTCGCCTCTACCTTGTCCACGCATGTGACCTCATGTCCCAAATGGGCGAAGCATACACCCGACACAAGCCCGACATACCCGGTTCCGATAACCGTCATTTTCATAGCCTTCACCTCTCCGTTAAGAAATGTCAACCTTGACTTTCCGTTGCACGTGTTCAGCCCGCATTGCAAGCGCCTGGCGATAGATCTCCAGTCTGGATCTGGCCGCGTCCTCCCAGGTATATCGCTGTGCAGTCTGATAGGCATTGACGCGAAGTCTGGTCAGGAGCTCGCGATCCTTCAGCAGCAATTCAACCGCGGCGATGATCGCCTCCACATCCCGCTTCGGAACGACCAGCGCGTCATGGCGATCCCGCACGATGTCCCTTGGCCCGGCGGTGTCTGTCGTGATCGGCGCCAGACCGCAGGCCATCGCTTCGATCAGCGTCTTGCCGAAACCTTCGGACAATGTCGCGAACAGATTGATATGATGGCCCCGCATCAGCTCCGGGAGCAGCCGATGCTCATAATGGGCGATGACGCGCACCCGATGTCTGACCGCCTCGGGGAAGCAAGCGTGAACCTGCCGTTCATTCTTGCCAGTGCCGACGAAGGTCACCTCCAGCCGGTCATTCCGCTCAAGCAGTCGCGCCAGCGCCTGTGTGCTGTAATGGATGCCCTTGCGCTCAATAAAAGAGCCGATATGGGCGATCCGGATCACTTCATCCTCTGTGGCTTCCAGATTCCCTACCGGCAGACCGAGCATATAATCCGGCAATCCATTGGCGACGACGCTCACGCGAGACTGACCCAGCTGTTCCTCGACGAACCGTTTGTCCTCCGCGTTGAGCACGATGCAGTAATTGCTTCTTCTGATCGACTGGCTCACCTCCCAGATCCGGAAGCCTCCCCAGTAGATAAAATACTTCCAGCTGAGATGGAGATTCCCCCTTCGCCGCTCCTCCAGCCTCTCCGCCTTCGCCATATGCTCGAGCCCATGGCTGCTGAAAATGATCGGCGGCCTGTTTCGGAGATAGGAGAGCACCCAGCTGTCTCCGGAAGCAATATCCAGGAGATCGTAGGACCTCCATTGCCGGCTGCGGGCAGCCACATTCCAGGGGAAGATCACCCGGTCAAGCAGAGCCCCGCGAAAAAGCTTGAGATCATCCATAAAGTAAAGATCCACTTCCACACCAAGCTTCCTGAGCGCTTCCGCGATGGCTACGCGAGTTCCGGCTACGCCGCTGTTGATGTTGTAATCCGCATTGGATATCATCGCGATCTTCATCTCACGATCGCCCCCTTCATTTGCAGTTTAATCGGATGATTCTGCGATAAATGGCATCAGTTCCTCGAGAGCACATCAACCTGTGGATTTTCGAACCAGTCCTGGCTTCCTGATTTGCCTTCTGATGTCCGATATATCGGCCCCTCTGATCATCAGAAGCTCACGAAGGCTGATTCGTTCACTGTATGCATAAACGATGATGAACAGGAAACAGGCTAGCGAATAGGAGATCGATGAGGAGATGGCTGCGCCCTCCGCTCCGTATCTGGGAATCAGGTACCAGTTGGCCGCGACGTTGACGATTAACGACGGTATGGCCAGCAACATGCTCAGCAATGGCTTCCCGCGACCAGAAAGATCCGAGTGAAGAAGCTTGACAATGACCATCAGGATGATGCCTGGCAGGAGCAGCCTGATGACCGGAATCGAATCCGAATAGGCCTTGCCGTACAAGAGGTTTACAAATATCGGCATGATCCCCCAGAAAACAATGCCAAAGACAAACAGGACCGGCACAAGCATGCGAATCATCCTGGCGGTTCTCTGCACCGCTTCGTTCGCCGTCTTGCTGTTCGCGCTTCGCGCAAATAACACCATGCCGACCGCAGTCGGTATTTGCCAGATCAGTTCAGATACATTCGTACCCAGGGAATAGATGCCAACCTCATAGATGGTGGACATCGATTCAAGCATCACCAGATCGATTCGCAGGTTGAGCTGGAGGATCAGGATTGCGGCCGCGAAGGCAATGCCCCGACTGAACAATTGCATCGAGATCGGCTTCAGGATACGAAGCTTCAACCTTACTTCCTTGCCCGCATAAAACGTCGATAATATGCAAGCTGCCAGTGAAATCGTGAATGTCGTCAGAACCATTCCCATAACGCCCAAACGTAATCCGGCAACGAGCAACAGCGTACATGCAATATTCAACAAAACTCGGTAGACGTCCAGCTTGTTCATGGCGCTGATCCTTTCCTTGCCTTGCAAAAAGCCTTTCATATAGCGTATCCCGAGATCGCAAGGGATGACGAGCAACATGATCAGCAGCAGCAACCAGTATTCAGAGCCGAACTGGAAGGCATAGAAAATGGCAGCCACGCAAACTGCGAAGATGGACGTCAGGATCCATAACAGCAACAAGGAGGAGGCAATATCCTCCTGGCGATGGATTTTACGCCCAACCAGATAGGCAGCTGAATGACCAATACCGAAATCCGAAAAAGCAAGAACGAGTCCGGGAATAACAGAAATCGCAGCGTATAAGCCTTTGCCCTCGGGACCCAGCAGTCTGGCTGTAATGATGGACACGATGAAATTGCCGACCAGTACCAGGAGACGTGTACCGAACGTTGTGGAAACATCAAACAATGTGCTGTTTTTTTTCACAAAAGCCACCTTGCAGTATGGAAGATTGATATCATACACTCTCACACTCTTTTCTTGTGATCAGATCAGGATAAGCGGATCATCTGCGTGTCTTTGCATTTTGCATTTCTTCTTGCTTTCCGGTCATTTCTGATATAGGAACAAGCCAGCCTGAACGTCCGCCAGCTGGTCACAAGCCCGCATAGGACATTCCGCTTGAGATTGGTCAACACATTATGCGCCGTGGCAACGATCAAATAAATCACAGCTTTCGCAGCCTTCCGCTCCGAATACAGATATCGCTTGAATGTCACGTACAATCGGGAAGCATCCTTAAAGGGTTTGTAGTAGTTGCGATTTGCAGGTGAAGGATAGTGCATATTGAACGCATCCCTAAGCAGATGAATCTTGTAGCCTTCATAGCTGCTCCTGAGTGCAAAGTCTACTTCTTCATACCCATATACCAACTGATCATCAAAGCGAAGCTTGTCGAAGACGCTGATCGGGAACAGGGTGCTGTTGATCACGACCGATCGCAATCCTTGATCCGAACGATACTCGACTTGCTGAAAGCCGAGGAAGCTCTGATCATGCGGTAGCCGGACCCTTCCATCCCGGTGATGCTCCGTCCCGGTGACGATCAATTTGACGGACTCCTCGAGCGGACGAGCGCTGATGTAGTTCCACATTTTTTCCAGAAACCTCTTCTCGAGGATCACGTCATCGTCGATGAACAGCACATTTGTTCCGGTTGCCAAATTGACCGCATGATTGCGATTGGCCCCAAGTCCCTTACGCGGTCCCCTCGTATACTTGACTTCGGGATACCGGCTGCGTACCATGATTTCCGTCTCATCGTTCGTGCTGTCGTCTGAGACGATCGTTTCATAGACAGGAATTGTTGATCTCATAAGAGATGCCAGCGCCCTGTCCAGTTCCTCCGGCCTGTTTCTGGTACAGATACATACAGATACCTTGAACACATAGATCAATCCTTGCCTGAGTTATTATTGAGGGCTCAACTGTTTATTGGTGATCCCTGTTGCGGAACGTTATATAACTCATACCCCCATGTTCCTGGACCTTTCCTCGTTTCCAGGTCCGCCAACCCTCATACCTTCCTATTAAGGAGCAGATCATCTTCTTCCACGCCAGAAGCCTCTCTCTGGGCAAGAAACGAAAGAACTGGACGATGCCTGGAATTGCTCTCGTTCCGATGAGGACAGCCCAGACCAGGAATATCGGTATCTGGACCATTCTCAGATGCTTGAGCAAAACCAGTGTTTCGTTATGAACGGCATTGATCATCGCCTCGCGATGATAGATACCCCGCTGATCCTCGTCATGTCGGACAGATGGATAATGATCGACAGCGACATCCGGGCTGTACACGAGTTTCCACCCGGCTCGTTTGACCGACAGGCTGAAATCCAGGTCATTGTGCACCTGCGCTCCCTTGCCCCTGAGCCGTCGATCAAACCAGATTCCGCGAATCGCTTCCCTCCGGTAACTCATATTGGCCCCCTTGAGCACATCCACTTCACGCATGCCGCCTGATCCGAGGTGGTGGTTGCCGGTGACGCGTCCATACCACGCCAGACGGCCTACCTTTCTTCTCGTCCCGCTAACGACCCGACCGTTTCGATGTATCCAGTCACGACCGCCTATACCTCCGACATCGGGATGCTCCCTGAAGATCGCCTCGATGCGAAGCAACCAGTCCGGACGAGGAACCGCATCATCATCGATAATCGCAAGAATATTTCCCGAAGCATGCATGATGCCGGTATTCAACGCATGTACTTGCCCGGGCTGATCCACCTCGACGATTCTAAGCCGCCTGTCGTGTGGCCTGTTGCTGAGGGCTTCCTTCGTCTCCAAGTCAGAATCCCGCACGATCACGAGCACTTCGTCGGGCTGTCTGGTTTGATTGTCCAGACCGGACAGACAATTGAGCAGGTCGCGAACACGACGATAGGTCGGGACAATGACCGTGATGCTAGGTTTCAACGACTTGCACCTCACTTATGTTCCTGGTTCTGTTCTCCGTCTCGGTGATGAGCCGGATCTCGCGCAGGAAGCGAGCCGTGTCGAATCGCTCCGCATGTTTCCGGATCCGTTCACTGTCCCAGCGGGAGTCATCCCAGTCCTTCAGCACTCGCACCAGGCTGTATACATCCTGTTCATCGAAGAACAGGCCGTTTAGTCCCGGTTGGATCGTATCCAGCGCTCCTCCGCCGCGATAGGCGATCACCGGCCTGCCGCAGGCATTGGCCTCCAGCGGCGTGATGCCGAAGTCCTCCAGCCCGGGGAACAGCAATGCGCGGCAGTGTTTCATGTAATGGATGACCTCCGCATCACCCAGTCGGCCAAGGAACTTCACCGTGGGCCCGGCGAGCGACTCCAGCCTTGCCCGATCGGGACCTTCGCCGATGACGATCAGCTCCAGGCCGAGCTTGCTGCAGGCTTCCACCGCCAGGTCGATCCGCTTGTACGACACGAGCCGCGACACGACCAGGAAATACGGCTCCGGAGCGCTACCCGAACAGGAGAAGCGGCGTGTTTCGACGGGCGGATAGACGATCTGGGCAGAGCGATTGTAGCAGCGCTCGATGCGTTCCTTCACGATGGAAGAGTTGGCAAGGAACAGATCGACGTCACTCGCCGTGCGCACATCCCATAAGCGAAGCGGATACATCCACAGCTTCAGCAGCCGCTTGACGATGGCCGGTAGCCGCACATCCCGGATGTACGTCTCAAAGTCCCAGGCGAAACGCATCGGGGTATGACAATACACGACATGCTTCGCTCCCGCCGGCTTGGCGATCCCTTTCGCATAGGCGCTGCTGGAGCTGATGATCAGGTCGTAGCCGCGCAGCGACCAGGAGCGGACCGCCAGCGGATACAACCAGAAAAGAAGCTTGAAGTGTTTCCGGATTCCCGGTATGTATTGCATCCAGGACGAGCGAATATCCGCATCCCTGAGCTCCCCGATCAGCCGGTCGCGGTCCACGACAGTCGTATAGATCGGCGCATCGGGATACAGCTGATGCAGAGCGGCCACCACCCTCTCCGCGCCTCCCATCTGAATCAGATAGTCATGCACGATGCAGATCCGTTTCTCATCCTGGCCAGGCGGTCGAAGTACGCGGTCATACACGTCCTTCACCTTGCGGGCCGTCCTGTGGATATGGAACCGCTGCTTCGCGCGAAGCGAGCCATGCTCGCCCATCGTGCGTCTCAGCTGATCGTCGGCCAGCAACAACCGGGCATATCGCAGCAGTTCCTCCACCTCTCCGGTGCGGTACAGATACCCGCTTGCGCCATGCTCGATGATCTCCGGCACGCCTCCGCCGCTGGTCGCGATCACCGGCAGCCGCTGCGACATCGCTTCGATCAGCACGCGGCCGAAGGGCTCATTGTCCGAACAGAGAAGCATGAGATCCGCCGCACAACAGATGTCCAGGATATCCCGGCGGAATCCGGTGAACACCACATGCTCCGATATGCCAAGCTGTTCGGCCAGCATCTTCAGCCGTTCCTTGTAACGGACATTCTCCTCCCTGAACTTCGCCTCCCCGACGATCCACAGCTTGACATCCTCCCGCTCCGCCAGCAACCTGGCAGCAGCATGGATCGCATCCTCCTGGCGCTTCCACCGGGTGATCTGACCGATGACGACCATCACTTTATGGTGCTGGGCGGCGCCAAGCTCCGCGCGTATCCGCTCGCGAATCTTGAGCTTCTCCTGATCGGATCGTTCGACCAGCTCCAGCCCGTTGTGCACGAGGTAAGTCCGGTTACGCGCGATTCGTCCCGCGATCGGTTCCAGTACCGCCTGGGAGATGCCGATCACGGAGTCCGCCGCATGGCGCATGATCTGTATGATCAACTTGCCGAGGATGCCCTGCGGCACATGATCGCGGATATGCCAGATCACCGGTTTCCGATGAAGCCATCTCATGGCGGATGCGATCAGGCCTGCGCGAATCGAATTCGCGTGGATGAGGTCCACATTCATCCGGCGCACCCTTCTGGCGAAGGCAACCGCTGCAACCACGAGACCAAGTGCATCCTTCAGCAAATGCAGCGGATTGCTCCTGATCCGGGCGTTGTACGCGGGCATCTCCTCCGTCTGCAAGCCCGCCTGCCTCGCCTGATCCAACAGTTCGCCCGCGGGGGCACAGACGATCATCTCGCAATCGGGGATGTGCTTGGCTGTCTGCAGCAGGCTCATCTCCGCTCCGCTGATGACGCTGGTATGGTTGTAGAACGCAGCCTTCACACTCGCATCAATCCTCTCTTCAACGCGGCTTCCTCCGCAAACACCTCACAGACGGAATGAACGACATGATCCCAGGTGTAATGGGAGAGCACGTAGCCCCGGCATACCTCCCGTTCCGGAAGCGACACCTCCCCGTCTGCGATGCGTCCGATCAGCCTGGCCATCGCTTCCGGGGTATGATCGCGAAAGAGCAGATGCGGCGTGAATCTCGCCAGGATCTCACGCGTTCCGCCGTACGGAGTTCCGATGACCGGAGTACCGCAGGCCAGCGACTCCACCGTGACGAGCCCGAAGCCTTCCAGCGTCAATGTCGGCACCACGCTGACATCGGCAGCCTGATAACGCCGCACGAGCTCCTCCTGGCTGATCCTGCCCAGGAACTCCACATGGCGCAGAACCCCCAGCTCTCCGGCCAGCAGCCTGAGCTGCTCCCGCTGAGGCCCGTCGCCCGCGATCCATAGCTTCACATTCGGATGATCTGGCAGCACGACCGCCATCGCCCTGATCAGGTTGTCGATCCCCATCCGCTTGACCAGCCGGCGAACGCAGAAGAACACTCGAGTCTTCTCGTCGATTCCGTACCCTCTGCGCAAGCCTTGTCGATCCGGAGCCGGTTGGAACTGCTCGATATTCACCGCACCGGGGATGATGATGATGCGGTCTTTGGGAATGCCGTAATCTTCAACAAGCACATCGCGGAAATATTCACTCAGCACGATGAACCGGTCGGATCGGTTGTACACCAGCATCTCGATGCCTTTCTTGGCGCGGATGCGAAGCTCGCGCACCAATCGATTGCCGCTTGCCTCCACCTGCGATTCATGCGCCCATGGTCCGTGGAAATGCGTGACGACCGGCATATGGGCGGGAAGCAAACCGCGCGTCAGCAGCGAGGCATACATGGCAAAATGGGGATTGAATACATCATACTCGCCGGATCTCAGCTTGCTGCGAAGCGTCGAGCGAAACGCCAGCATGCGGCTCAAGCCGTTTCGCGGCTTGTTGCCGGTGCAGGCTTCCAGCATGTAAACCGGCTTGTCGTCAGCCTCGGCGCCGTTGGTCGTGATGATGCCGGTCACCCGGTGACCGCGTTCGGTCAAGGCATGCAGATAATCCGCGAAATAGCGGTTCAACCCTCCTGGGGTATGATTGATCCATCCCATACCAGTCGCTAATATGTTCACATTCATTCCCTCTCTCCATTATGCGGTACACACCTTGATCATCCTGCTCCCGACGGAGTCCGTTCGTGCTTCAGAGTATTCCAGCGATGATGCATCATGACGTTGTCCATATAGCCAATCGACAGCCAGAGCACCGCACTCACTGAGGCGATCTCGCCGATGAGCCAGAACCCGATGGTCGCGAGCAATATGCCTGTCAGTGCGATGTGAAGCGGCTCCTGTCTCGGCATCGAGAAGAGCAGGCGAAACACCATGACCATGATCATGGCGTACAGGACACCGCCGATGATGCCGTGGGATACCATAATATCGCTGATGTCATATTCAGTATCCTGAGCGTTGGCGGCGAAGGTCTTGGCAGCCAGCGTGGAACTGCCCAGTCCATGCCCGATGGGTACTGTGAAGCCCTTGATGATGCCATTCATGAAATATCCAAGATGCAATTTCAGCGTCGAATGCTCCTCATCCAGCGGATTGAGCAAACCGTTGACCTGGTGCGCGATGAAGTCGTTGTCCGAGCCGACAAGTCTGTTTAGCCCTTCAAAGGCGAAATAACCGACCACCATCATCACGAGCACAACCAGCATTCTCGCCCGGATCGAACGACAGACCAGACATGTGACGATCGTGATGGACAGCGCCGTCAGTATGACGGGCGTCCTTGCGCTTGTCATGAACAACGCATAGCCGATGATCGGCAGCGTGCAGAGGACCGGAATCTTCCACTTCCATCGGCCGCGCAGCAGATATGCCCAGCCGATCATGAAGCTGATGGCCAGATAAAACGCAAATTCCTGTGAGCTGGGAAAAACAGAAAATGCCCGGATCCGCTCGCCAACTTTCAGGGCAGCATAGCCGCCCAGCTCGACCCAGGCTTCCTCGAAAGGAGCAAAACCGAACTGTGACTGTTTGATTCCGTATAGGGCGACTCCTACGGCGATCGTGTAGACACTGGCGTAGACCATCCGGATATAGCGGAGATTCATATATTCCTTGCCAAGCACCATCCAGAGTAGCGGCACGATGAAATACAATACCCCGCCTGCGCCGACCATCAGGCTGCCCTGCAATGGATTAAAGATCTGGATGCAGGACAGCAGCAGGAACAGGAGCACCAGCTTGAACAGGCGTGTATCTGCCGCGATGGGCTCACGATCAAAGACCCATTTCTTGACAAACCAATGCGCGCCCAGGATCAGGATGAGGGCTGGCGCCACAAGCAGGAGCGGGTCGAAGGAAGTCCAGCCTGACAGAGGAATCAGCACCCTTCGGAACAATGCCGTGAATGGCAGCAATATGATCAGAACAATAAGTGCAAACATTGGCTTGCGCACGCTCACCGCGATCAGGCAACAGAACACGGTCAGCGCAAGGAGCAGGCGATAGTAGCCAGGTATCGCCGCCAGATAACCGATCACAAGACCGATAAACGATAAAAGGACGGCTAGCGCAATCTGACCTTTGAGCTGCCATGTATGGAAACGAATCAGCCTGACATTCCCCCCATTCAACCCGTCTTCATCCAAATCTCCCAACGCCCCTTTCTGATAAGATTCGGAGATGATCGATGTCTCATGCCAGGTTGACGATCGAGACCTCCGGATTACTAGATTGCTTGCCTGTGGGCCAGTTCCTTGAGATTGCTGTGCAGATTTGCGGCCAATCCCTTCTTGCTGAGATGCCTGCGAACATAATCCAGCCCGGCACTTGCCGCAGCGAGACGTTCCGGAGCGTTGCGCTTGACGTATCGGATCTGCTCGTACAGGACATGTGAATCGTTCTCCGGGATCACCCAGCCGCCCGACGTCTTCCCGATCAGCTTGGGAATCTCGCCGCTGGCGGATCCGATAACCGGTACCTGGCAGGCATTCGCCTCCACGATCACCCGTCCGAACTGCTCCTTCCAGTTCGGCATGGTGATGGAAGGCAGCACGAGCACATCCATCATATTCATCCATTCGTGGATATTCCGATGCTCCACATGGGACGAAACGATCAGTTTCGTCGGCTTCTGCGCCTGCATATCCATCACTTGTCTGAACAACGGGCCGTTGCCGACGATCAGATAGGTGATATCCGGATCCTCGCAATGGGCGATCGCCTCCAGCAGCAATCGGATCCCCTTCTCCTCCACCAGCCTGCCGACGAATCCGACGACAAACGCATTTTCACGTATGCCGTTCGTGATGCGCTGGATGCGTCCCAGGCGCTTGTCCGGCCGGAATTGCTCCGTATCAACGCCAAGAGGGAACAGCATATGGCGGCCCTTGAATTGCTTCTGATGCAATACGTTCACCACTTCCTCGCTGACTGCGAGCGCCAGGTCCGCGTGATCCAGCACGTATCGCTCCATCCGGCTGAACGGGGGCGGATATCGCTTGTGAATGTTCTGCGCGGAGTACACGACGCGCGTCATCGCCATTCCTCTGGAAGCGTAGAAGGCCTGCCACGCGCTCAGCGAATACGGCTCCTCCTCGGCGATCAATACGTCCGGAGCATATGCCCGGATGACGGAACGCAGGCGAGCCAGATAGAAATGAAGCGGAATGCTGCCCGACATTCCGACCGGATAGGCGCGAATCGTGCCACGGAAATGCGGCCAACGGGAGACCCGCACCGCCTTGCCATTGGATAATGTGGTGCGAAAATTCGAAGGAACGATCAGTTGCACCTCATGCCTCAGCTTCTCCAGCTCGGCGTAGAATTGCTGATTCACGTCCGTAATGCACGGATGGCTTACGGCCAGTATTTTCATATTCGGGATCACTCCCTCTCCTTCTTAGAGATACAGCCTTGAACAACTCCTAGTACGCATTGCCCTTGCCGAAGAACACCAGGAAGGTTTTGCAGATGATCTTGATGTCCATGAGCAGGTTCCTCTCCCGAATATATCTCAGATCCATCTCCACCATTTCCTCGAAGCCGACGTCATTGCGCCCGGTCACCTGCCAGAGCCCGGTGCAACCTGGCTGCACCGTCAGTCGGCGGCGATGATCATCATTGTACAGAGCAACCTCGCGCGGCAGAGGAGGCCTGGGGCCCACCAGACTCATATCGCCCTTGATCACATTCCACAGCTGCGGCAATTCATCCAGGCTCGTCTTGCGGAT
>Ga0310826_100884_pt1 | contig 21183 bp, 25 predicted proteins | sample WT_ome_FD_201306 | JGI IMG/M metagenome (GOLD analysis project Ga0310826, IMG submission 201306) | Sorghum-adapted microbial communities enriched on wild type (WT) sorghum from Joint BioEnergy Institute, Emeryville, California, United... ... | reverse complement strand
GAACCTGCCATCAAATGTTTTTAAGTTGTTTAGAAACACCGTGAGGGGATTTGCGGCTGTATGGAAGCATGCTTTCAAGCCATTGTTTATGATTCAGAAGAATAGACTCACCGGAGCAGCGACACCCTTACGGAACGCGGCTTCACAAGTATTCTCAACCCAAAATCTCAAATCGGCGATGGCATTCAGCGACAACTACATGAATTCGCTGGCGCGAATCAGCGCTGTTAATGACGGGACGCAATCGAACGAAGAACTGCAGGCCAAGATTCTTGCGGCGGCAAACCGGTCCCGCGGACAGTATTTCGAGATGACGGAGCATGTTGCAAAACTCGGGCTCACAGCACCGAAATCGTTTAGCAGCAACGATGAGATGATTGCGTTCGCGGAATTGTCGCAGAAAGCGTTCCGTCTGGGCGGAGCCGGCGCTGCGGAGCAGCAGGCCGGAATGGAACAACTCATTCATGCAATGGGTTCCGGCGGGCTTCAAGGCGATGATTTCAAAACCATCATGAATACGGCGCCGATGCTGGCCGATGCCATAGCGGATTTTACGGGCAAATCAATCGAAGAACTGATCGCGATGTCGGCGGAGGGACAAATCACCGCAGACATTATCAAAGGCGCATTGTTTACCGCCGCGGATGAAATCAACGGCAAGTTCGAAAAACTGCCGAAAACATTCGGAGATCTCAAAAATCAGCTTTCCAACCAAGCGATCGCAGCCTTCGGTCCGGTAATCGAACGTGTGAATGAATTTATGAACAGCCCGGAAGGGCAACAACTGGTTGCGGGGATTAACCAGGCGATCCATGTGGCGGCCGCATTAATCGGAAATCTCATCAACGGCATCAAGGCGCTCATATCGTTTGTCACCGACAATTGGTCAACGATCGAACCGATTCTGATGGCTATCGGAACGGTTTGGCTGGGCATCATCATTGCCCAGTTGTGGTCCATGGTTCCACCGCTTGTGGCGCAGGCCGCGGCATGGCTGGCCATCAACTGGCCGATTCTGTTGATTGCGGCCGTCATCGCTTTGGTCATTTACGCACTGATCAGATTGGGCAAAACCGCCGAAGAGATTGTCGGAACGATATTCGGCGTGTTTGCGTTTTTGGGCGCCGCCATTTGGAATACGATCGTCGGCGTGATCAACGGGATCATCCAGTTTTTGTGGACAAGCTTTGTCGAACCTTTCATTGGGATTTTTGAATGGTTCTTTAACTTTCTGAACGGCGGATTTGATAACTTTGGTCAAGCGGTGAAGAACTTGTTTGGCCAAATCATCTCGTGGGCTTTGTCGATCTTAAAAGTGGTCACCAAAGTGACGGACGCCATTTTCGGCAATGACTGGACCGGCCATCTTGAGAAATTGCAGGACGATTTTGAGAGCTGGGGCAAAAATGAGGATGCCGTCACATTCAGCAAAGAAGCTCCGACAATCGGGAAAACGATGGATCCCCGCAAGGCATGGGACGCGGGATATCGGACAGGCGAAAAGCTGGTCTCTTCCATCCGGAACGGACTGGATGGATTCAATCTGGATCAGATGATGAAGAAATTCGGCGCAGAGGACGGAATGGGCGGCGAGTCCACCATTCCCGGGGGCGGAGGCAGCGCTGCAACTCTCGACAAAATCAACAAAGTCAACGAAGTCGGCCGCATAGGCGACACCGTCGACATCTCCAGCGAGGATCTGAAGATGATGCGCGAACTCGCCGAGTTGAACGCGATCCAGAACTTCGTGACGCTGACGCCGACGGTGAACGTTCAGACCGGGGATATCCGGAACGGCTACGATGTGGACACGATCATTGCGCGCATCGAGCAGTCGCTCACGGAACAGATCGCGTCGTCGGCACAGGGGGTGTATGGACTTGCATGACCGCTGCGGCATTTGGCTGAGTTGGAACAACCAGGAGGACGGCTTTGAACTGCCGGTGCTTCCCGGCGAGCTCGTCACGAGCATCGGCGGGGACAGCGCGGGGCATGAAGTCGCCGGCCTCGGCAAAATCACCGTGATCAAAGACCGCGAGCTGGCCGAGTACACGATCGAGAGCTTTTTCCCGGCATATCCGCCGCATCCGAATCCGAAGCCGGATCCGAAATCGGGTAAGGACCCGGAGACGAGCGTGCATCCGTACATCACGGCGGTCGAAGTGCTGCCCCCGATGGTCTATGTGCGCAAAATCATGAAATGGTGGGAGACGAAGCGGCCGATCCGGTTCGTGTTCGTCGGCGGCAACCGGTATGCCGGCGCCGCGGGAGAGACCATCCCGGAGATCAACACGCCCGCCAGCATCGAAAGCTTCGAATGGAAGGAAGTCGCCGGCTCTCCCGGCGATATTTCGTATTCGCTCCGTCTGAAAGAATACCGCTTCTACGCCGCGCGGAAGACGACGGTGATCGAGCTGGCAAACGGCGAGACCACGCTGCAGAAGTCGAAGCCGGGAAGGCCCGATGAGCGCGTGCCGCCGGGCACCTACACGCTTCAGCCGGGGGACAGTCTGTGGAAAGTGGCGCAGAAAATGCTCGGCGACGGCTCGCGCTGGCGCGAGATCCAGAAGCTGAACGGCATCAGCGACGCGCAGCTCAAGAAACTTCCGGTCGGGATGGTGCTGAAGCTGCCCGCGGGGGGGCGGGAACGTTGCTTAAGATTCTGTTGGACAACAAACAGGGGCAAGTCTGGGATATCTCCGAAATTGTGTCGGACATCAGTTGGACGACGACGCGCGTCGGGCGGCCGGCGAGCTTCGAGTTCACCCTGATCGGAAGCGCCATTTATCAGGATCGGACATTTGCGGTCAACAACGGCGACATCGTGCGGGTCACGAAGGATGATGTCCATGTGTTCTACGGCTACGTGTTCAGCATCGACGTCAATCAGGATGCGGAGATCGGCGTCAAGGCTTACGATCAGGTCCGCTATCTGCTGAACAAGGACACCTTCGTGTTCAAGAACCAGACCATCGGGGACATCATCCGCCAGATCGCCGAGAAGTTCGAATTGAAAACCGGCCGCATCGACGATACCGGCTACAAGATACCGTCCATGGTGGAGGACGGGCAGACGCTGCTCGACATTATCGAGAAGGCGATCACCCTCACCATGTCGGCAACGGGGCAATTTTATGTGTTCTTTGACGATTTCGGCGAGCTGTCGCTCCGCGACGTGCGCTCGTTCGACGCCGGCATTTACATCGGCGACGGCAGCCTGATGACCGGGTTCGAGCATAGTCGGGACATCGACTCGGACACCTACAACCAGATCAAGCTGTACCGTGACAACCAACAGACCGGCCGGCGGGAGATCTATATGGCGAAGGACAGCGCCAACATCGCCAAGTGGGGTGTACTCCAGCTGTACGAAAGCGTGGACGAGAACATGAACGCGGCCCAGATCGGCGAGATGCTGGACCGGATGATGAAGCTGAAAAACCGCGAGCAGCGCACGCTCAAGCTTGACGCCATCGGGGACATCCGGGTGCGGTCCGGCATGTACTTGCCGATCGTCATTGAGTCGCTCGGGATCAACCAGCCAATGTTGGTGGATGAAGTGAAGCACCGGTTCAACGGCGCCGACCATACGATGAGTCTGACATTGAAAGTGGTGTGAGACATGCTGAACGCAATCCGGCAGGCCGCCCTGACCGCGATGGAGACCGCCGCGCCGGTCGCCGTCCTGATCGGCACCGTCACGAAGACCGATCCGCTCGAGGTGAACGTCGATCAACGGTTCACCATCGATGCGGATTTTTTGTTGGTGCCGGAGTCGCTGACGAAGCTGGAACTGGATTTGGGTCACACCCATTCCGCTTCGGGCGGAACGACCGGCCCGGCGCTCACGGAGCCGGTGGTGATCCGGCCGGGGCTTGAGCCCGGCGACCGGGTGGCGCTTCTCCGGGTTCAGGGCGGACAGAAATATATCATTCTGGACAAGGTGGTGAGCGGATGATTCCGACGGGCGGCAGCATCGACGCGCAGAGGCTTGAAGTGATCGAACAGCCGTCCCGCACCTGGCGGCTGGATATGGAGCGCGGGCGCGCGGCGGGGATGATCGACGGGCTGGAAGCGGTGCGGCAGTCGGTATTCAAAATTTTGCAGACCGAACGGTTCCGGCATCTCATCTATGACGCGGACTACGGCGCGGAATTGGCGGGTCTGATCGGGCAGGATCCCGCGCTCGTCCGGTCCGAGCTGCGGCGGCGGATCACCGAAGCGCTCACCCAGGATGACCGGATCGACGAGGTGACGGATTACGAAATGGATTTTGCCGAGGGGACGGCGGCCGTACGGTTCATGGTCGTATCGACGTTCGGAACTTTTCGGGAGGGGGTGACGCTCCGTGTATGAAAACCAGACGTTCGAAGCGATTTTGCGGAGAATGCTGGACCGGGTGTCGGCTGACGTCGACAAGCGTCCCGGCAGCGTGATCCATGACGCGCTGGCGCCGGCGGCCGCCGAGCTGGCGCAGCTCTATGCGGAGCTGGACATCAACTACAACCTGTCGTTCGCCGACACGGCCAGCGGCGAATACCTGACCCGGCGAGCGGCCGAATTCGGCGTGCGGCGCAAACCCGCGGTGAAGGCGCGGCGGGAAGGGCGCTTCTACGGCGAAGACGACGCGCCGATCGACGTGCCGATCGGGAGCCGGTTCGGCATCAGCGGGCTGTATTACGCGGTGGTCGGCAAGCTCGACACGGGCGTGTATGTGTTGGAGTGCGAGACCGCCGGTGTGGCCGGGAACCAGCCTTACGGGGCGTTGTTGCCGGTGGATTTTGTGCCCGGTCTGGTGCGGGCCGAGTTGGGGGCGGTGGTGGTGCCCGGCGAAGCCGAGGAGGATGACGAGTCGCTCCGGCAGCGGTATTAGGCGGCCGTCAACGAGCCGCCGTTCGGCGGGAACGTCGCGGACTACAAGCAGAAGATCCGTGCGATCGAAGGCGTCGGCGGCGTGAAGGTGTTTCCGGCCTGGCAGGGCGGCGGAACGGTGAAGTGCACGATCATCGCATCCGATTGGAGCGCGCCGTCGCCTGCGCTTGTGGATGAGGTGCAGGAAATGATCGATCCGATCGGCAGCAGCGGGCTGGGCTACGGTCTGGCGCCGATCGGCCATACCGTGACGATCGCCGGTGTGCAGCCGGTGACGATCAACGTGGAAACGACCTTGACCCTGGATGGCGGCACCACCGTCGGACAGGTTCGGGAGCCGATCGAGGACATCATCGGGGCTTATTTGCTCGGACTGCGGCGGGAATGGTCCGCCCAATCCCAGCTCGTCGTCCGGGTGGCGCAGATCGAGGCGGCCATTCTCTCGGTTCCGGGCGTCATCGACGTGGCGGACACGAAGCTGAACGGCAGCGCCGCCAACGTGACGCTGGGCGAGGAAGAGATCCCGGTGCTCGGAACGGTGATTGTCCATGGGTGATCGCGTTTTGCAGCATTTGCCCGGTTTCTACCGGGGGATCAAAGATTTCACGGAGCTGGACAAGACCGAAAGCACGGAATTGAATGATCTGGCGGCCGCGGTGCAGCAACTGCTGGATGATCAGTTCGTCATGACCGCGAGCCTCGCCGCCGTGAAGCGGCGGGAGAAAATGCTGGGGATCCAGGCGGACCCGGAGACCGAATCGCTGCAGTTCCGGCGCAACCGCATCGTCAACCGCTATTCCACGAAGCCGCCGTTCACGCTGCGGTATTTGCAGGAGCAGTTGGATCGGCTGGTCGGGCCGGGTCGGACGCTTGTCGCAGCCGATGCGAAGAACTTTCTGCTGACCGTCACGGCCGCCGTTGACGACGCCGAGGTTTTCCGGGAAGTCGAGCATACCATTCAGACGATCAAGCCGGCCAACATGGTCTATCAGCAGAATACCGCATTGCATGATGTCCTCGGGCTGGTCGAGACGATCGTCGCGCACGAAGTCACCTGGAATTACAAGCTGGATGGCTCGTGGCAGCTCGGCTCGGCGCCGTTTGCAACTTTGGGACCGGAGGTGCCGGTGAAATGATTGATTCGGCGTTTTTGCATGACGTGGCCAATTATGTCGACAGCCGCGTTGCAAAGGTGGTGCTGAACGGGACATACGTCATTACGAATTTTGAGGTGAAGCAGGTTACGGACTATGTGCTGGCGATGAAATATCTCATCCCGGCCGCGGACGTATCGCTGGTCACGAAGATCGAGCTGAAGGATGGTGCGGACAACGTGATCAGTTCGAACGATGTCATTATTCCGATTACGGCGGATCATCTCATGATTCAGTCAATCACGGTCAAGGAAGGTGATGAATAATGGCCAAAACGGACTGGAAGATGGGCGACACAGTGATGCCGGATGATCTGAAAGCCATCGGGCAAGAAATCAACGAAAACGCATCCGCAATCGCAGATCACATCAACGCCACCACCGGCGTCCACGGCGCGACGAGCGCGGCGACGCCGAACACGATCGTGCAGCGCGACGCGGACGGGAGGTTTAAGGCGTCTGCGCCTGTTGCAGCGGATGATGTGGCAAGGAAAGCGGAAGTCGATCAAATGCTTCCGAAGTCCGGCGGCGTCGTAAATGGGCTTGTCGAGTTTGCCAACGGAAAAATTCAAATTGGGTCGTCCGCCGGAATCAAGCGTTATTTACGTTTTGATGGCGCGATTTCCGAAGACGATCAGACATATCATACACTGTGGCACAGTGGAAACGACGGAGCTGGTAGCGGGCTCGATGCGGACACTGTTCGCGGGTATTTACCTATCAATAAAAACGGCGACACAATGGGCGGTCCTCTTATTTCGGATGCAAATGGTTTCAGAACCCCACAAGCGGACCGGCCCCTCATCACAAAAGGTTGGGACCCGTTCACCAGCGGCCATCTTGCTGGTTTGGGGCGTTGGGGTATCTTTATGGAACAAGGCCGAATGGGATTCGGCCTTCCGAACAATACGGGACAAGATCCAAAAGTATTCCGTTACAGAGAAAACAGCACGATCGAGGCCGAATACAAGTTATGGCATGAAGGCAACTTCCCAATTGAATCAGGGTCATGGACACCTAATGTTCAACTAGGAGGTATCAATGTATCTTTTGCATCTCGATCCGGAAATTATACGAGGATCGGAAATCTTCTGTATTGGTCGTTTGATGTTGAACTTTCAAGCAAAAATTCTGGTACAGGGGTAGTAGTAGTAGGAGCGTTTCCGTTCCCTCTTGCATACGAGCATTCTTCGATCGCGGTGGGGACACTCACCAATGCATATCTGCCATCTGGAGCAAATTGGGTGGGTTTGCGGTTACCGCATAATGGTGCAACGTGGTTTGGGTTGGATTTATCGGGCAATGTTTCTAAGGATACGCGTTTGAACGGAAGCCACATATCCAATAACACGACAATAAGCGCAAGTGGGGTTAACAGAATTTGGCCGTAAATAATTCATGGAGGGATTCGAAATGAATGAAATGATTGAACAGATTACATTGGACATGCTCACGAAAGATGCCGTGAGCATTAAAAGACAAAGATATATAAACGTTGACGGGACGGAGTATCCAATTGGAGAACCGTGGCGTCGCGCTTATACGAATACCCATTCCGGCCGCCAACAAGTAATGGAGGAGGTGTCGGAACCGTATCGGGCGGCCATTTTCGCGGCATGGGGAGACGAGCCGACGGTTTCCGATTCGGTTCTCGATCCGATTTCAGAGGAAAGCGAAGAAACCGAAGACGAAGAAGGCGAGGGCACCGTCGAATAGGCGGTGCCTGATTTTTTTAGATGCAGAAGGGGTGATGCCGCATGAGCATGAACCAAACAGAACTACAGACGCTCGGGAAGATCGAGAGCCGGCTGGCGCGGCTCGAAGCGCTGCAGGAGGCGAACGTCCGAACAACCACGGAGCTCACAACGAACGTAAACCGCCTGGTGGAGAAATTGGACCGTTCCGACGAAATCGCCAGGGAAGCCGACCAGCGGGCCCGCAGCGCGCATCACCGGATCGACGAGACGAACAAGCGCGTTGACGGCGTGGAAAATGACATCACATGGCTCTGGCGGACGGTCATTACGGCGATCGTCACCGGCGCCATTGGCGGCGCCATTACGTTCATCCTGAAAGGGATTGGTTCATGATGCAGGAAGACCAACTCTTGACTTGGGAAGCGCTCTCCGCGATGGGGGGCGCTTCACTGCTCACCTACTTCGTGGTGCAATACACGAAGAGCCTGATCGACCGATTCGCCGCCCGCTGGCTGCCGACGGATCTCTACGCCGTGATCGTGGCCGGCTCGATCCTCATTACCGCACAGCTCGCGCTCGGCGCCAACCCGGCGGATTGGCGCGTCTACCTCCTCGCCATCGCGAACGGCTTTCTCGTCGCCGCGGCAGCCGGCCAGATGCAGCGGAAGGCGGTCGAGCCGCCGGGAGAAGCGGCGCAAAAGCCGAAGAAGGAGCGGAAGGGAGATTTCGCCGATGCCAATGCGAATCGCCATTGACGCCGGCCACGGGCCGCAGACGCCTGGCAAGCGCAGCCCGGACGGCAGCCTGCGGGAGTACCAATACAACTCCGCAGTCGCCCGGTACCTGGCCGACGAACTCCTGCACGGATATGAAGATGTCGAAATTCTCATGACGCACGATGACAGCCGCGATGTGCCGCTCAAGGAGCGCACGGACAAGGCGAATGCGTGGCAGGCGGATCTGTTCGTCAGCATTCACGCGAACGCTGCCGGCGACGGCGCGGCCTGGAACCATGCGCAGGGGATCGAGACGTTCGTCCATGCGACGAACCCGCCGGCCGCCGCGGCGCTGGCCAACGCCGTCCAGCGGCAACTGATCCGGGCCACGGGCCGCCCGGATCGCGGGGTGAAGACCGCCAATTTCCACGTCCTGCGCGAGACGAAGATGACCGCCATCCTGGTCGAGTGCGGCTTCATGACGAACCGCGAGGAGTGCGAGCTGCTCAAGAGCGACGGTTACCGCCGCAAATGCGCGGAGGCCATCGCCGCCGGGATCGCGGAAACTTTCGGACTGAAGCCGAAGCAAGCGCCGCGGATGCAACCGGCATCGGGCCGGCAATCCGGGTTCGAGGCGGCCCGGGAATGGGCCATAAGCCGCGGCATCACGGACGGCAGCCGCCCGAAAGATCCGGTCACCCGGGAAGAGCTTTGGACGATTCTGTATCGCACCCTGGAACGCCGGATCAAATAGCAAGATCCATCAAGCGATACCGTCAAAGCGGCCTTCAGGGCAACACCACGCTGGCGTGGCACAGCACCGTATAGGTGATCCCGTCCCGCCGCCTCCGCAGCGATCTTTGCTTCGTCTCCTCCTTCGTCCCGATCACCTGATCCCAGAACGGGATGCGCCGGCTGAGCCGCACGATCAGTTGCCGGATGTGGTCGTACCGCAGTTCCAGTTCCGCGCCGCCTTCCCCGAGAACGGCGGCGATGTCTTTTGCCCGGACAAAATCATCCGACCGAATCAGCGCCCAGAAAACATAAAACGCGTGTTGCGAGAGCGGTTCGGCCACATCCCGGAACCTTACGGAATGCCCTTCATCCACGATAAGCAGCACTTCGTTGTCCTGTGCCTTCCACGGATAGGCGAGAAACTCGTCCCGGGAAATATGGCGCGTCCCCTCCGGCGTGCGCATGCAATAAAGATGCTGCTGCAGCAGTTCTTCACTCTGAATGAGCATTTGTTCGTTGTAGCGTTCAACCAGGTCCCAATCGAATTCCAGAAACTCGTTGTCCTGCAGGTATCGGACTTCCCGCAGCGCGTCCTTCGCGATATGAAAACCGCAATTGACGAGCACCATCTGGGCGACCAGCGTCTGGGAATCGTTGAGGCCGGTTTCCCGGCTTCCGTCCAGCGCCCGCCGGAAATGCCAGGCGGCTTTCTCGTATTCTCTCTTCCGAAAAAGCAAATGCCCGTACCGGTAGTTCGCGACCGGATGATCGGGTTTCAGCTCCAGCGCTTTTTCCAGACAACGTTGCGCGGACGTGTAGTCCGGCGTCTCCGACAGTTTGAAATATTCGCCATAGTACACATAAAGGTTGACCAGCTCGTTTCTCCATTTTCTCTCCTCTTCCCGGTTTCCCGCCCTTATGGCTTCCTGTCGGCGCTTGCGGAGGTCGCGTTCCTCTTCGTAAGGAACCGGCGACCACTCCCGGCTTGTCTCCCGCATGGCCATCCCCTCTCTCTCTGTTTCTTTCCGGCATGCGCCTCTGTGACAGGGTGTCACAGAGCAGCTTGATACATTTAGCCTATCACAGATGAAAGGGGATTGCCGTATGAACATGCATCGACTGTTGGCGCGTCACGGGTTCAAATCGTCCGAAGATCCTGCCGGCCATGCGGGCAAGCTGCTGCGCGCGGCGCTCGCGCAACTCGGCTTCAGCGAAGATTGGCCCCAAGAGTTGGATGAATCCCGGTGGATGGAAGCGTTGCGGCATGCCGCCCGGCGCATGGACGGCCCGGGCGGAGAATATCTGGCCGACCCGCGGATGGCGGAGCTGCCGCTCTCGGCCATCGATCCCCACATGCGCGGCATCGTCCGGTGGATGAATGAACTGGGCATCCACACCGCCCATTGCTGCGAAGGCCACGGGAGGCGCGAGCCCCGTGTGGCGCTCCTCCACCCGCCGACGGAACAGCAATGGCATCTCTTGCGGTCGTTCCTGCCGGACGGATTGAGGTTGCGCCGGCGGGGAAACCGCTCCCTCGTCTTCGCATGCGACGATCCGGCCGGGATGTACGCGCTGCTGCTCGACTATGCGGAGCGGCTGCACGGCCTTGTCCGGGATCCGGGCCTGGCCACCCGGCTGGAAGCGGAGCGGTTCAAGGAACGGCACCTGCTGGACCTGCTCCACATCCCCGGCGCCAGCGGCCACGAGGGGCCGGTCCGGCGCTGGCTGCTGCCCAGGCTTCGGCGCATCGCGGACCGCGTCATGACGGACCGCTGCGGCAATGTCCTGGCCGCCATCCATCTCGGCGACGGGCCGACCGTGCTGCTATCCGCCCACATGGATGTGTGCCGGGAGATCGTGCGCGGCCGCGAAATTTTGCAGGTGGGCACGACGCTGCGCAGCAGCAGCGGCATCCTGGGCGCCGATGACCGCGCCGGCATCGCCATTGCGCTGCACGTTGCCGAACGGGTGCGGCGGACCCGTTTTCGCGGCACGCTGAAGCTGGCCTTCACGGTCCGGGAGGAGATCGGTCTCGTCGGCGCCCGCCATATCGATCCCGCGTTCATGCGGGACGTCGACGCGGCGATCGTCATCGACCGGCGGGGAAATCGGGATATCGTGACGTCGTGCGGGGGCGTCATTCCCTTCTGTGATCCGGTGTTCGGCCGGTTGTTCGAGGAAGCGGGCAAGCGGGCGGGCATGAGCGGGTGGAAGATGACGGCCGGGGGACCCAGCGACGCCGTCGTATTCGCGCGGGATTTCGGCATCAGCACCGTCAATCTGTCCGCCGGCTACCGGAACGAGCACACGGACCGGGAGACGCTGGACTACGCCGCGGCCCATGAGACGGCGAAGCTGATCGAGACCGTGCTGGACCATCGACTGATCGGGGCAAAAAAGGAATAACGGACGGCAAACAGAAGAGCGTTTCCCGGGGCAACCGCCGCCGGCTTGAATATCGAACAGACGTTCGGGTATAATGGGATACAAACACCTGTTCGGTTGGTGATCCGCATGCACAAATATGTAGGCCGACGCATCGAGATCATCTACATGGCCAAGGGCGGCAGGCTCACACAGCGCACCATCCGCGTGCTCGACGTGCGAGGCGGCGTCGTGCGCGCGTTCTGCATCACCACCGGCGCGCCGCGCACGTTCCGGATCGAAAGCATCCTGGCCGCGCGGCCCGTCGCAAGGCCGGCTTGAGTCCGCCGCAAGAAACGGCGGCATCCCGTCAATCCGGCCGCAATCCGGACGCGAAGCGCATAAACCTTCCCTCCCGGCTCCATCCTATGGTGTGCCGACACCAATTCAGGAAGGAGCAGGAAGATGGCGGAAAGCAGGAGAAGAATGCGGGCGGCGGGCGCGCTGGCGCTGACGCTTGCGCTGGCGTCCGTTTCGCTTGCGGGGTGCGGAGAGCGGCGGGGAACGGCGGGCGAGGGACGTCCGGATGCGGACAACCCGACGCAGAAGATAGCGGAGCGGACGACGATTCCGGATGATGGCGGCGCCGACTCGCCGGACCACGCGGTTGTCCGGTTCGAGCGAATCGCCGGCCGGACGTACGCCGACGCCGGGAAGCTGGCCGGCTTGATCGGGTTTCATACGGAGTTTGCGGAAGACGGCAAGTCGCTGCTCATCGGCGATCACGATCCGGTCCTGACGATTGCGGACCAATCCCGGGAAGTCGTGAAAGCGGGGCGCGTCCTGGCGATGGTTCATCCGGCGGTCCTCGCGAGCGGCCGCATGCTGGTCCCTTCGAACGAGCTGAAGAAGCTGTTCGGGGACGAAGCGGCGTTCACGGTGGATGCGGCGCAGGCGGTCGTCTTTCCGGTGCCGCCGGCTGATGATCCGGCCGCCGACCGGGATTTTGCCGACGATCCGGCAGTCCCCGCGGGGGATCGCCACAAGGACGCCCCGTGGACGGCGCAATCCGCGGATGACAATTCCGGCGCGTCGGCCGCCGAACTGATCCGGGAAGCGAAACGCTATCTCGGTGTGAAGTACCAGTTCGGCGCGGCGCATTATACGGTTTCGAAGCGGTTCGACTGTTCCTCGTTCGTCCAGTTTCTCTACGCCGGGCAGGGGATCGAACTTCCGCGCACGGCGAGGGCGCAGGCGAAATTGGGCGTCGAGGTGCCCCGCGACAGGCTGCGCCCGGGGGATCTGCTCTTCTTCCATGTCCCCGGACGGTTCAAGAGCGACAACGTGGTCGGCCACGTCGGCATCTACATCGGCGATCGGCAGATGATCCACTCCAGCCCGCTGCCGCAGGACGGCGTGCAGATTACGGACATCGACAAGCCTTACTGGAAAGAAACGTTCCTCCTTGCGAAACGCGTGCTGTGAAACAGCGAAAGCCCTGCGGCGGATGCGCAGGGCTTCGCTTGTGCACGCCTACATGGCGATGTCGACGACTTCCAGGTCCATGCGGCGGAACACGTCGATGAAGGTGTCGCCGCAGCGCACGAGCGGCCGGAAGAAATCGGTCGGATTCGTCATGACGATGACGCCCGACTCGCCGTTCGACAGGACGGCCGTCTTGCCGACGAAGAACGGGAGCAGCCGGCGGATGAACGTATGGACGACCGTCGGATCGAGCTCGTTGAAGCTGAGCCGGTGCAGTTCCCGGAGCACGTGCAATAGATCGCGCCGCTCACGGTACGTGCTCGTCGAAACCATCGCGCTGCAGACGTCGGCGACGGCGACGACGCGCGCCGCGATGTGAATGTCCTCGCCCTTGATGCCGTAGGGATGGCCCGACCCGTCCATCCGCTCCAGATGCTGGAGCACCGCCTTGGCCATCACTTCGTCCCGGAACGAGCGTTTGACGATTTCATACCCGTAGATCGGGTATCTCCGGACTTTGCGCAGTTCTTCTTCCGTCAGCGGCTCGGATTTGTTGAGCAGCGCCGGATCGATCCGGCATTTGCCGATGTCGCACAGGAACCCCGCCTTGCTGACCGAAAGCGCTTCCTCTTCATTCCAGCCGAGCCATTTGGCGATGTAGTAAGCGAGGATGCCCACCCGGACGGAATGATTGAACGTATACTCCGATTCCGAATTGAGCAGCAGCAGAATCGAGACGACGTCGCGTTCTTCGGAGAGCTTGTCGGTGAGCGGCCGGTACACTTCCTCGATCTGCTCCTGCCGGACCAGGCCGGTCTCCAGCGCTTCCCGGAACAGCGATTCGTTGCCCGATACCGCGTGCTCGAACATCGGCTTCAGGAGAAGCGCCGACGGCACATAGCCGCGCCGGGGTTCGATGTCGACGTAATCGATGTGATGCTGCAGCAGTTTGGCGATTTCCGATTCCGACAGCTGCGTGCCGGCGGGCAATACGAACAGTCCGTACCCGTTGAACACATCACGGCTGATGACATCGCCGCTTTTCAGATCAGCAACGTGGACCAGCATACCATCACCTTTCGCAAGCCCCGGAAGTTGAGAACCAAGTGCAGTACCATGGTATCAGCAATTCCACCGCTTGACAACAACCGATTCAGGGCGCCAGCATTCGATCGTAAATCCGTCTCGCATGGTCCGGATCGCCGGTGCCCTGCACCAGCGTCCGCCCGTCCGGGAACAGGACGATCGAGATGCCGTCCTCGAGCTTCAGCCGCAGTAGCCAGGGGTTGCGCTCGACATGCCCCGCGGATTTGAGCCGCTCGGCCATCTCGTCCAGATCGAGCGTCAGCGGTCCGGCGGACGGCGAGATCTGCACCGTCTCGCGGCCGCACAGGACGGCCGCGGGTTCCCCGTATCCCGCCGCGTCCAGATACTCGAACCGGCGATGGCCGCAGCAAGGGCAGCCGTCCCGCCGCGCGCCCGCCGTCTTCATCGTCGCGAACCCCGTGTTCCACAGATCCGCGTGGATCAACGCGCCGTGCAGATGCTCCCTGAGGCCGCCGAGCAGCTTGATCGCTTCCATCGCCTGCAGCGAACCGATCACGTCGACGATCGGCGGCAGGACGCCGGCGGTCTCGCACGTGTCGCCCGTGCCCGGCGGAGGCGGCGAAGGGAACAGGCAGCGGTAGCATGGCGTCTCGCCCGGCAGGATCGTCATCGTCATGCCGGAAGCGCCCACCGCGCCGCCGTAGATCCACGGGATGCCGAATTTGACCGCGGCGTCGTTGATCAGATACCGGATGGCAAAATGGTCCGTCCCGTCGATGATCAGATCGGCGTCGGCCAGCAGCTGTTCCGCGTTTCGGGGATTCAGATCGGCTGCCGCCGCTTCGATGGCGACCCCGCTGTTGAACGCGCGCAGCCGCGCGGCCGCGGCTTCGGCCTTCGGCAAGCCTTCTTCCGCGTCCGCTTCCGTGTATAGCGACTGCCGATGCAGGTTGCTCCAGCTCACGATGTCGCGGTCGATCAGGCGGATCCGGCCGATCCCGGCGCGGACCAGGTGGCCCGCGATGACGCAGCCGAGCGCGCCCATCCCGACGACGGCCGCGAACCCGCGGGAGAGCCGCCGTTGGCCCTCCGGCCCGAAGGGCGCAAAGCGCACCTGGCGGGCGTAGCGTTCCGATGAATCCGGCATCCTCATCGCTCCGTTTCGCCGACGGGAGTCGTCGGGTCCCAGGACGCCTGCCGCTCCCCGATCCATTCCGATCCGTCTTCCCGGATCTCCTTCTTCCAGATCGGCACGATTCTCTTCAGCCGGTCGATCGCGTACCGGCTCGCCTCGTAGCATTCCGCGCGGTGCGGCGCCGACACGGCGATGACGACGCTCGCTTCGCCGACCGGCACCGTTCCCAGGCGATGGGCGATCGCCACCCTCGCGCCCGGCCATTTCGCGGCGATCTCATCGCCGATCTGCCGCATCGTCCTCAGCGCCATCGGCGCATAGGCTTCGTACTCCAGACGGATCGTGCGCCGGCCGTCCGTCCATTCGCGCGTCGTGCCGGCGAATACCAGCGAGGCGCCGTGTTCCGGCACGATCACCTTGTGCAGCATCGCGCTTGCGTCGAGAGGCTCCGTCGTCAGGATGAAGCGGCCGTCCTCCGACGCCGTCCCGCCGCCGGCTTCCTCCGGCTCGCCGCCGGAGACCGGCGGCAGCAGCGCCAGCTCGTCGCCGTGCCCGATCGGCTCGTCATCGGCCGCGTACACCTCGTTGCGCGCCACGAACGACGCCCGGATCAGGCCGGCGTGCGCCGGGTGAAGTTCGGCGAGCAGCTCCTTCAGCTTGCCGGCCGTCATGCCGTCCCGGCCCGACGATACGCTGATTTCGTATCCTCCCAGCCGTTCCGCAAGCCCCGCGAACAGACGGATCGTCCATTGCGTTTCCATATCGTCAACCCCGCCCGATTGGTGTGTTGGATATGGAATAGCATATCATATTCATCGGAGAAGTGATAAACTAGAAATGACAAAGATTCGCGCGGCCAACGAGCGACGTCCCGGATCGGGATGTAACGACGCCGCCCTTGACCTGGAGAGGAAGGATTCATGACCGATGCGCGCTGACGGCCTTATGCATCCCGGCCGGGTGCTCCTGCTGCACAGCAACGATCTGCACAGCCGGCTGGAACAATATGCGAAGATTTCGCGCCAGATCGCGGATGCCCGGAACCGGTACGGCGCGGACCGGGTGCTGGTGCTCGACGTTGGCGACCATATGGACCGGATGCGGAAGGAGACGGAAGGAACGGGCGGCCGGGTCAACATCGAGCTGTTGAACGCGGCGGCCGTCGACGCGGTGACGCTGGGGAACAACGAAGGGCTCTCCTGGACGATGGACACGCTCGATGCCCTGTACGGCGGGCATGCGCGTTTTCCGGTCGTGTGCGCGAACATGGTCCGGGAATCGGACGGCGGCCGGCCTTCGTGGATGAAGACGTCCGTCCTCGTGCAGAAGGGCGGTATCATGTTCGGCATCACAGGCGCGACGGCCGCGTTCCGCGAGTTCTACCGGGAGCTCGGCTGGCGGATGCTCGATCCGGCCGACGCGATCGCCGGCGAGGTGAGCCGGCTCCGGCAGAAGGCGGATATCGTCGTCGTCCTGTCCCATCTCGGCCTGCCGATGGACCGCAGACTGGCGGAGGAGATCGGGGGCATCGATCTCATCCTCGGCGGGCATACGCACCATCTGTTGGAGGAGCCGCTCGTCGTCGGAGAGACGGTCATTCTCGCCACCGGGAAGTTCGGGGATTGGCTGGGCCGGGTCGAGATCGGCCGGCGCGCGGACGGCCGCGGCTTCACCTTCAACGCGTCGGTCGTGCCCGTTGCCGAAACGGAGGAGCATCCGGCCGCGGCCGGCCTGATCGCCCGCGGGCTTGCCGAAGCCGAATCCGCGCTGAGCCGCGTCGAAGCGGTGCTGGCCGAGCCGCTCAAGGCGCTCGACGACCGGGAATCGCCGCTCCCGAATCTGCTGGCCGCGGCGCTTCGCCGCCACACCGGCGCGGAGATCGGCCTCGTGAACGCGGGACAGCTGCTCGGCGGCCTCCCGGCCGGCGGCGTGACGACCGGCCGGCTGCACGCGATCTGCCCGTCGCCGATCAATCCGTGCCGGATGACGCTGACCGGGCGGGACATCCGGCAGGCGCTGGAAGAAGCGCTGCTCGCCGATTGGATCGAGCGCCCGATCCGCGGATACGGCTTCCGCGGCGAGCGCCTCGGCACGCTGGCCGTGGACGGCCTGACGATCGTCTACGACCCGGGCGGCCCGCCGTTCGGCAAGCTGCGCGACGTGACCGCGGCCGGCGAGCCGCTGCGGGACGACCGGCTGTACACGGTCGGCACGATCGACATGTTCACGTTCGGCGTCGGCTACGAATCGCTGAAGCTGGGCACGGACATCCGGCTCTACCTGCCCGAATTCATCCGCGACATCCTCGCGGTCGAACTCGCGGACGCCGCATCGGTGGCGGACGCGCACCGCAGCCGGTGGATCGCCGCGCCCGGCGGGGCGCATTTGCAAGGGACGGCGCCCGGGCAGTACAATAACGATATTGGATTGAAGCAGAACTCACAGTAGGGGCTGGCCATGAACATCAATGCTGACCGATTGGCGGCACGGCCGTCCGGACTGCCGGAGCTGTCGCCGGAATACGATCCGTGGGATCCGATCCGGTCGCTCCGCCGGTACGGACGGCATGTGCTGACCAGCGTGGAATTTACCGTATCCAACCTGTGCAACATGCGCTGCGAGCATTGCGCCGTCGGCTACACGCTCACGACGAGCGAGCCGGAGAAGCTGCCGCTTTCGCTTCTCCTGAAACGGCTGGATGAGGTCGAGCATCTCGAGACGATCAGCATCACGGGCGGGGAGCCCTCCTTCTCGGAGAAGACGGTGCGCGAGTACATCATCCCGCTGCTGAAATACGCGCGCGGCCGCAAATTGCGCTCGCAGCTCAATTCCAACCTGACGCTCGACTACGGCCGGTACGAGATGCTCGCGCCCTGGCTCGACGTCATGCACATTTCCTACAACTACACGTCGGTGGAGGAATTCCGCCGCATCACCTTCGGCGCCTCGCCCCATCCGCCTTCGCTGGAGACGGCCGCCCGGCTGTACGAGCGGATGGTGGACAACGCGCAGCGGCTGGCGAAGGGCGGCCTGTTCGTCTCCGCCGAGTCGATGATCAACCACCGGACGCACCGGGACATCGTGCGCATTCACCGCGACATCGTCGAGATGGGCTGCCGCCGGCACGAAGTCCATCCGATGTACCCGAGCGCGTTCGCCGCTTCGCTGCCGATGCTGCCCAAGGCCGAGATGAAGGCCGCGATCGAGCGATTGATCGAGCACCGCGACCCGAACGTCTGGATGCTGTTCGGCACGCTGCCGTTCTACCGCTGCAGCCCGGATCCCGAGGAGCGACGGCTGGCGCGCCGGCTGGCCGAAACCGAAGGCATCACGGTCCGCAACGACCCGGACGGCCGCAACCGGCTCAACGTGAACGTGTTCACGGGCGACGTCTTCGTGACGGATTTCGCCGATGTGCCGCCCTTCGGCAACATCCGCGGGGAGCGGCTGGACGACATTTTCGGAAAATGGCTGAACGATCCGCTCGCCCGCAGCGTGAACTGCCACTGCCCGGAAGTCGGATGCTGCGGACCGAATCTGCTCGTCAAAGCGATGTATTACGCCGATGTCGATTTCACCGCCCGCAAGGCGGCGGCGGATGCGTGACCGGGTGCGTATCCGGCAGACGGCAACGGAATCTCCCTGTCGAAAGCGAGGTCGATGAACGGACATGCCGATACGCACTCTGATCATGATCGCTCTGGGGCTCGGGCTTCTGTATCTGCTGTTCACGGTCGGCGCTCCGTTCCTGCTCGCCCTGGTCGTGGCGATCTTCATCGAGCCGCTCACCGCGTTTCTCATCCGGGTGACCCGCGGCAAGCTCAACCGGGTGGCGGCGGGAACGATCTCGAGCACGGTATTCACCATCGTCCTGCTGGGGCTGATCGCGCTGCTCGGGGCGCGCATCGTGAGCGAGCTGGTGGCGTTCTGGAACCGGGTTCCCGATTTCGTAAGCAATCTCAATGTCTACATTCAGGACGCGCTCGACAACGCGCGCTCGCTGTACGAGCATCTGCCGCCGGAGTCGGCCGCCCAGATCGAGAAATGGCTGGCGGGTCTCACCGGCACCCTGACGCAGGCGGCGACGAGTCTGTCGCGCGTTTTCATCAGCCTGGCCGGCGAAATTCCGAACCTGTTCATTTTCTTCATCGTCTTCCTTGTCGCCGTGTACATGTTCAGCTACAGCCTGCCGACGATGAAAGCGTCGTTCCTCTCGATCTTTGCCGAGGAGTCGCGCAAGCAGGTGGAAGAGGTGCTGGACAATCTGCGCAAGTCCATCTTCGGCTTCCTGCGCTCGCAGCTCATCCTCAGCGCGCTGACGTACGTCATCACGCTGAGCGGTTTCCTGCTGCTCGGCGTCAAATACCCGATGGCGATCGCCCTGCTCGTCGTCATCGTCGACATCATGCCGATTCTCGGCACCGGCTCGGTGCTCGTGCCGTGGGCCGTGTACCTGATCCTCCTGCACGGCGACTGGTATACGGGGCTCGGCCTGATCGTATTGTTCCTGTTCATCACGGTTTTCCGCCGCATCATCGAGCCGAAGGTGCTCGGCGATTCCATCGGCATCAGCGCCCTGGCCGCGCTGATCAGCCTTTACGTCGGGCTCAAGCTCGTCGGCGTCATCGGCGTTTTCCTCGGCCCGCTCGTCGTCATCATCTTCATGGCGGCGCGCAAGGCGGGACTGTTCCAGTTGAAGATTCGGCTATAGTTTGGTGCAATAGCGAAAGCCCATGTGCCGATCGGGGGTGTATCCGTGGGACATGGGCTTTGCTCTTCTGTGCAATCCGATGATCAACTTATCTTTTCGGGCGTTTAACCCTATCAATATATTTCTGAGTGATAAATTTACTTGGATTCAACGGCATCAGCATAGGAGCACACTTTCAGGTTGGGCTACTTCAACTGCAAGGATGGTGCCGATAAAATGGTACTGATTTATTTCTAAATGTATAGAAATAAATATAAAACTTAAAAATAGTGTATTAAGTATTAGGAAGGAGAAGACCCTTATAGATAAGAATAAGCAATCAGAGAGGGATGGCTATGAAGTTCTTTCAGGCTATATGTGTGGAATGCTTTTTTTCGAATCAGAGGACAACAATTTTGCAATTTGACGCAAATGATAAAGGGATTTATGAAACACAATGCACATTTGGACATAATCAAACTTACGTTTTACAGAACAATAAGTTTGAAATACTGTTTGAACTTGGTGCTATTAAAATGGAGGAAGGAGAGTTAAGGGGAGCGGTACTTGATTTCGCAGGTTCAATGGAGCGTTTTTTTGAATTTTGCATAAGGGTATTCACACAAAAACATAATATTAATTCAACTATATTTAATAAAACATGGAAACTAGTATCTAATGATTCACAGAAGCAACTAGCAGTGTTTTACTTTCTTTATATGCTTGAGCTTAATGAATCACCGCCAAAATTGGATGAGAAGCAAGCTAAATTTAGAAATTCAGTTATTCATAAAGGTGTTATACCTACCTATGAGGAAGTCTACAGTTACGCAAATTATCTGTATACATATATGACATCAATTCTGAAACTAATAGTAAAGAATTACAGTCATGAAATTATGAGACTTACAATAGCAAGTTTAGAGGAAAGATCTAGTATGGTCCACGGGAAATTCTTCAATGGTTGTATGAATACGATTATCTCTGCTTATGCTATACCCCAGGACATTCCATTCAAAGTCGCACTAGAACGATCACTATCAGTTAGAAAATTAATTAGCAATAGTATTATTTCCCCATGAACAAAGCGGAAGGGAGATTGTCCCTTCCGTTTCGTACACTCTTGGCCTGCCATCCACAAAGAAATAACAGCAATTAATTCTTGAGCGTTTTGCAATAATCCAAGGCCTTGATTTGTAAGGATTTTCGGACATAAAAAAGGGACTTCACCCCAACTTGGAGAAGTTTTCAAGTGATCAAACAAGAAAACTTAAGGAGTGAAGTCACGA
>Ga0310826_100864_pt1 | contig 22062 bp, 17 predicted proteins | sample WT_ome_FD_201306 | JGI IMG/M metagenome (GOLD analysis project Ga0310826, IMG submission 201306) | Sorghum-adapted microbial communities enriched on wild type (WT) sorghum from Joint BioEnergy Institute, Emeryville, California, United... ... | reverse complement strand
AATACGATACGACGATTTTTTTCAGCCAGATGGCGATTCAGTTCGATCAAATTGTTGAAAGGCATTCCCGTGGTATCGAGCATGATCTTGATCCAGAATTGTCTCCATGCGGATTCTGAAAGGTTTTGATGAATGGCTTCCTCAATCTTGTCGCTAATCTCCTGATTGGAGGCAATGGATTGCACGTTCATTAGGAAACCGACGTCTTGATTTACAACTTCTATTCGATTCCGAATTTTATCCAAAGCAGCATTATCAATTAATGATCTAGATCTGATGAATGGGATGGTGTGCGTGACAGGACTGACTTCATTATTATTTTCTCCAATTTTGACAAGGAAATTTTCCCAATATTCCAAATGGAGAAACTGAAAAAAGGCGAATGTTTTGCCGGATCCCTTGGCGCCCAAAATGACAGTGCTTGGTACATTTACACGAAATTTTTGAGCCAAATTCTTTAGTGAAGACGTTGCCAAAAAGTCAAAAACATCATTGGATTCGGCTGTTTCCATTTTCCTTGCCGTTTCTTGAAGTTTGTGCAAGAATGATTGTTTACTCATATGCTTTTCGGAAATATCGGTCTCGGAAACACTCGGTTTTTCCGAAGGCAACCAATCCGTTACTAGACGTTCAAAAATATCGTCGATTTGTGCATATGACAATTTGCGGTCGATAGAATCAAATCCGTCAAGATGAACCAAAGAAGAAGAAAAAGGAATTTCCTCAATAATTCTGTCCGTTGAGATATCGGCGATGGTTACATCGTCGGGATTTTGCTGGTTATAGATTGGTGCCAGCGCTTCAACAATTTCCTTTTTGATTCCGCTGGTATCGACCCCTTCTTGCACCATTGTAATGAGCACTTTGGGACAAGTATGATCGGCATCGCCGTATTGTCCGCGTGCAGGGTAAACTTGGTTTAAAATGGAAATCATGCCCTGCTTAGACTGAAGAGAAGTTGAAGTCACAAAGATCTTTTTCACCCGAGGGTCGAACAATAGAGGAGAGGAGATCTCGCTGAAACCGGCGCGCAAATCCACTATGACGGCTTCAGCCCCCAAAACAGCACCCAATGATGATAGAAAGTCAGCAATAATCCACTCGCGGTCTTTCATGCTGATGACTTTCTCAGGCAAGTTCGGGATTTGAAATACTTGTTCGATGAAACGATATGCCGGCAAAAAGAAATGGTCAACATAACGCCCCGTAATGGGCAAACGCAGCATCCTTTCCCGAACCTTCTCGGCTATGAATGGCAATGCCGTTTCCTGCCAATTATCTGAGATATGTAATATATTAAGCGCATCAAGGAAAGAAATATCGCTGAAGTTCGATTCGGCATCCAAACCTGATAAGTGGTTGGCCATCCAAGAAAGCCCAGGTGCTTCAAGATCACTGTCTACAATCAAGAGTCTCTTGCTCTTACTGGTATCGTGTTGACTAAAGGCTCTAACAAAGGCGAGAAGCGAGAGCGTTCGGCCCACGCCACCTTTGTACGAATGAAATGCAATAACAGGAGAGCCCATTAAATCATTCGGGGGAGTGCCAATTCGATTTATCGATTTAAAAAGCGGTAGCACTTTATTTGAAACGATTTCATCGGTTTCGTCAACATCAAAGGAAACAATAACTTTTTGGTTACCATACGCCAACAAGATTGCCGTTTCCTCAGGAAGATAATAATGGCCAAACAGTTGCTCAAAAATCTCTATACGTGTTTTCTGCATCTGTTCATCTTCCGGAGACTCCAAGGTAATGACCACTTCATCGTGATAACAGTCCACACGTTTCCAATAATTAGGCCATGAAATTCCTAAATGCTCGTATTCTCCCGAATACAATTGGTCAAATTTTCTCTTAACATCCAACCATGTGTAATTGGAAGTCATGTCAGATCTCCCTTTCTATCCATTCCGCTATCCTTTCAAGTTCGCGAACTGCTTCATTTTCAATCGCCTGGTCATCAAGCTCTATTCCGTAACGCCACACCTGATTGTATTCTTTTACGGCAGCTTCCTTGCCGTTCTTGCACTTAAGATTTTGCAATTTGTAGGAATGATTATTCAGATAATGAAGATAATTTTTTAAATTGTGGCCTTCGATCCCTTTAAGTTTCGGTCCCAAGACACCGTGCTTGTGTATATCATCAGTAGTCTTGCCTAATATATCTTTTAATATAAGTACTTTTAACCCGCATTCCACCGCATAAAACAACAATAGCTTATAAGACATGTTCCTGTGAGGTTCTTTTACCGATCGAAATGCGTACCAATGCTTTCGAAAAGCTTTTTCCAGCTCTTTTCTTGTGGCATGAATCATGAAAACCACCATGTTTTTGGCGTAATATAAACTTTTATCAATAAAGTTATTATAGGATACGGAAAACGAAAAGAAAATATTTACATTAAGAACGACTATGTCGATTTGCTCTTAAGGTGTCGAGTGAGGTTGCACCGGCCTGGCAAGTGAGATGATTTTAAACGCACGGGCCCGGATATTCGATTATAATAGGTTCATAGCAACGGAACGGATCACGGATAAGGAACGATCGCGATGCGAATGCTATACGGGAACGGCTGGAAACGGGAAATCCGGACGGACGGGGAATGGCGCGCCGGACGGCGCCGGCGGCGCGGATTGGCCGCGCTTGCGGCTACGCTTGCGGTTGTGCTGGCCTCGGCGGCTCCGTTGGGCGAGTTCGGCGGACCGTTTGTGTCGGGGCACGCGCATGCAAGTGCAAGCAAAGATGCAATCGCGGACGGCCCGGCTCCGCAAACGGCTGATGACGAACCCGCGACCGGCAAATGGCTGCTCAAGTGGCGGGTGGGCGCGGACGCCGATCCCGCGCTGCTGCCGGGCACCGTCGTGCTCTCCCGGCAGCCGGAGACGCGCGTCGACGTCGTCGCGCCGGCGGACGGCGAAGACCCGGAACACTGGCTTGACCGGCTGGCCGCGCACCCGGATGTGGAGTATATCCATCCCGTCGGAAAGGTGAAACTGCTGGCCGCAAACATCGGCGGCGGGCGGGAACAGGCGGAAGCGGCGGGCGAGGCGACCCGGGCGGAATCGCGGGCGGAGGAGGCGGCCCGGCAAGCCGGACAAGCGGCTGTTGGCGCGCAAGCGGGCGCGGCCGCAGTCGCCGTCGGCACGGCGGAAGCTGATGCGGCGTCGCACGTCGCACCGGCCGCGGCGCCGGCCGCCGCGCGGACGACGCCCGCCGCGGCGGTGACGAAGGCGGCGGCGGATCTGCCGGGCAAGCCCGACGACCCGTTTCTGGACAGGCAATCCCATCTGCCGCTGATCGGGGCGGACCGCGCCTGGGCGCTGGCGCCGGGCATGGCGAGCGATCTGACGATCGCGGTGGTCGACACCGGCGTCGATCTCGATCACCCGGACCTCAAGGACAATCTCGTGAGCGGCATCAATCTGATCGCTCCGGGCAAGCCGCCCGAAGACGACAACGGGCACGGCACCCGGGTGGCCGGCGTGCTCGCGGCCGCGGGCAACAACGGCATCGGAACGGCCGGCGTGCTGTGGAAGGCGAAGGTCATGCCGGTCAAGGCGCTGGACGAAGACGGGTTCGGCGACGAGCAAATGCTCGGCGAAGCGATCGTGAAGGCGGTGGACGCCGGCGCGAAAATCGTCGTCCTGTCGGTCGGGCTGTACCGCTATTCCCCCTACATGCGGGATGTCGTCCTGTATGCCGAGCAGAACGACGTGCTGCTCGTCGCGGCCAGCGGCAACGACGGTCTGCAGCACGGCGGCAAGGCGGCGGTCAAATATCCGGCCGCCTATCCGACCGTGCTGGCCGTCGCCGGCGCGTCGGCGGACGGCAGCCCGGAGCGCCGGTCCAACGCCGGGCCCGAGATCGATATCGCGGCGGCTTGGGAGGTGTACACGACCGCTCGCGGCGGCGGCTACCGGAAGGAAGAGGGCACGTCGATGGCGGCGCCGCAGGTCGCCGCGGCGGCCGCGCTCGTCTGGTCGCGGGAACCGGATCTGAAAGCCTGGCAGGTGCGGGAGCGGCTGATGCAGACGGCGCAGGACATCGGAGCGCCCGGCCGCGACGACCAGTCCGGCGCCGGGCTGCTCAGGGTCGATCTGGCGCTGAAGACTTCCGCTGCGGCCGATGCGCGGGAACCGAACGACACGCGCCGGAAGGCCGCCGCGCTGCCGGTCGTCAACCAGATCGCGGGCTACATGAGCGGCGGAACCGACGTCGACTGGTTCCGGATCGAGGCGCCGCACGACGGTTGGCTGACGCTGTCATTCGAGGGCTACCCGGGCGAGCAGAAATCGCATCCCGCCGTGTCCGCCACGCTGCACAGAGCGGACGGCACGGCTGTTGCCGCGGAATGGCGGAAGGACGCCGGCCAGGTCGAATGGCAGGTGAAGCGGGGCGCCCTCTGGCTGAAACTGAAGTTCAAGAGCGGCTCGGAGACGGCGGTCATGCCGTACAAGCTCACGACCGGATTCCGGATGGCCGCCGACGGCTACGAGCCGAACGACACACAGGCCGCAGCCAGTCCGGTGACGCTGACGGACGGGCGGCTGAAGCTGACCGGAACCTTCCATCGGGAAGGCGACCAGGACTGGTACGCCGTGACGGTCGACCAGACGGGCGACCTGAAGCTGTCGCTGTCGGTTGACACGATGCGCATCGATCCGGCCCTGCTGGTCAGACCCGAGCGCGGGACGGAGCAGCGCGTCGACGACTACGGCGAAGGGGCCACGGAGCGGGCCGGCATTCCGGTAAGTCCGGGCCGCTATCTGATTCGCGTGCGCGACGCGTCGTCGGCATCCGCGCATCCCGTGATCGGCACGTATACGCTGACCATGGAATTCGAGCGAAGGCATGAGGACCCGAATGAGCCGAACGACCGGATCTATTCGGCGACCACGCTCTCGCCCGGCGCGGAGTACCGCGGGGTTTTCGCGACCGCCGGGGATGAAGACTGGTTCCGGTTCAGGCTGGACGGACGCTCGATCGTGACAATCGGGCTGGACGGGGTGCCGGCGGACCGGCGCGTGAAGATGGAAGTGTACGACCGGCGCCAGCAGCTGCTGGAAACGTTCGAGACGCCGGCCGGCACCGGGAGCATTCGCGTCGAGCGGGAATATGATGAAGGATACCACTATATCCGGCTGACGGCCGACCGGCCGTTCGACCGGAGCCTGTACCGGCTCCGGGTGAACGCGGAGAAGCTCGCGGGGGATTTCCGCGATATCGCCGGCCACTGGGCGGAAGACGCGATCCTCCGGCTGCACGCGCTCGGCCTCGTGTCGGGCACGGGCAATTGGCGGTTCGAGCCGGACCGCAGCATCTCCCGCGCGGAGGCGGTCGCGCTCATCGTACGGTCGTTGGCAAACGCCGGGTCGTCGACCGGCCGGATCGCCTACCGCGACGTGAGCGAGCAGCATTGGGCCTACAAGGCGATTCTGCAGGCGACGGCGGCCGGCATCGTCAACGGCATGCCGGACGGCACCTTCGGACCGTCCCGTCCGGTGACGCGGGCGGAAGCGTCCGTCATGGTCGGCCGGTCGCTCGGCCTGGCGCCGATCGGCGCGGCATCGTCGCCGTTCGCCGATCTTGAGGCCAGCCATTGGGCGGCGCCGATGATCAGCCGGATGAAGGAGGAGGGGCTGCTGAGCGGTTCCCCCGGCGGTCTGATCCGGCCGGATGATCCGATCAGCCGGGCGGAGTTCAGCGTTCTGCTGCTTCGCGCGCTGGAGAAGGGGAGAATGAGCTGAGATGGAGGACGTCTATTTTTCCGTGGGGCTGAACGCGCTCCTGGCCGTGGCCGTCATGCTGCTTAGCGTCTATCTTGCCTGGATCGTGCTTCAGGAGCTCAAGCTCGACGTGTTCCTGAAGCAGCCCAAGGGGAGGCGGGCCGTCATGCTGCGGCTGATGCTGGCGGTCGCGATCGGCTACCTGTTCTCCCGCTTCATTCTCGACTACTGGGACTGGTCGATGTCGCTGCGGCTGCTTGTCGAATAAGGCGGACCTTTTCCGTCAACAATGGTATTGATTCTGCGGTCCGAAACCGGCATGCGTCTTGCGAAAGATGTAGAATGTCGGGAAAATCCCGCTAATCCTGTAAAGATTCGAAATTTTGTGCTTGTCGATCTGTGTAAGGAAATGCTAAGATAATCAGAGAATGTTGGACGGATGAAAAAAATGCACGTGTTCGGATCGTGATGGGTTAGGATTATGTGCGCGGAGGGACCCATATGAGCAAAATCATCGTCCGCGGCGGCCGGCGGCTCACCGGATCGGTGCGCATCAGCGGCGCCAAGAACGCGGTGCTGCCCATTCTGGCCGCGTCGCTGCTCGCCGAAGAAGGCGTCAGTGTCATTCGGGACGTCCCCCTGCTTGATGATGTCTTGACCATCCGGCAGGTGTTGTCGTCGCTCGGCGCCAGCCTCCGCCAGGACGGCGACGCCGTGGCCGTTGACGCTTCGTCGCTGCAAAGCTTCGAACCACCCTATGAGCTCGTCCGCAAGATGCGGGCGTCCTTCCTCGTGATGGGACCTCTGCTGACGCGATTCGGACAGGCGCGCATCTCGCTGCCCGGAGGATGCGCGATCGGCACGCGCCCGATCGACCAGCACCTGAAAGGCTTCGAAGCGATGGGAGCGGAAATCGCACTGGGACAAGGTTACATAGACGCGCGCGCGAACGGCCGGCTGAAGGGCGCCAAGATCTATCTGGACGTGCCGAGCGTCGGCGCCACGCAGAACATCATGATGGCCGCCGCCCTGGCGGAAGGGACGACCATCATCGAGAACGCGGCGCGGGAGCCGGAGATCGTCGATCTGGCGAACTTCATGAACAGCATGGGCGCCGTCGTGCGCGGAGCGGGGACGAGCATGATCCGCGTCGAAGGGGTCGAACGGCTGCGCGGAGCCGAGCATACGGTTATACCCGATCGGGTGGAAGCCGGCACTTATATGGTTGCCGCCGCCATTACCGGCGGAGATGTCATGATCGAAGGCGCAATTGTCGACCATTTGACCCCGGTCATTTCGAAGCTGGAAGAAATGGGCGTCGATTTCGGCGAATGCGAGAGCGGCATCCGCGTGACGGTGAACCGGCCGCTCAAGGCCGTCGACGTGAAGACGCTCCCGCATCCGGGATTTCCCACCGACATGCAGTCGCAGATCATGGCGCTGCTCATGGTGTCGGAAGGCACGAGCGTCGTGACGGAGACGGTGTTCGAGAACCGCTTCATGCATGTGGAGGAGTTCCGCAAGCTGCAGGGACAGATCCGGGTGGAGGGACGGTCCGCGATTGTGACGGGCGGCGCCAGGCTGGTCGGCGCGAAGGTGTGCGCCACCGATCTGCGCGCCGGTGCCGCGCTGATTCTCGCCGCGCTGGCGGCCGAAGGCGAAACCGAGATCACGGGCGTCCATCACATCGACCGCGGCTATTTGAACATAACGGAGAAGCTGGCGGCGATCGGCGCGGACATCATCCGGATCGATTCGGACAAGGCGCTCTCCCTTGCGGCGGAAGAGGCGCAGGACGAGGCGGATGCGCTGCCCGGGACCGCTTATGCCCGCGACAAGGAGCGCGCCCTCGTCCAGGTGCGGCCCTCCTGGGCTTGAATGATGGGCAGAATTCCAATGTTGAACAGAATTCCCAAGGAACGCGTTTTGAAGAGCGCGTTCTTTTTTTTGAACATGCGGTGAGGGAAAAAGGAGCGGCGGAAGAACGGAAAATTCCGGCGGCGGACAAGGCAAACGGCGGGCGCGCGACCGCAGCGGGGCGGAAATCCGACAAGCCCGGGGTTCTGTTCTACCAATCGGCTTCATAGGATGTACCAAAGCCGGCGGATGAGAGAATCAAGCGGATGGACCAGCGTCGATTGGAGGGCATGCGGAATGGGGCGAGTACCGGCATGGAGGCGCATCCTGCACGGCGGTGGCGGAACGTCGGGATTGGCGGCGGCGTTTCTGCTCGGCATGGCGGCGGCCATGCTGCTGAAGCTGGTTTCCGCGGGCGGAGGCATGTCGGATTCCGGCGGCCCGCATGGGGGAGCCGACGGTAACGGCATGGCAACGGAAGCCCGCGAGGCCGAATGGGAAGGCGGACCGCGCCTGTCGAAAGCCGGACCGGCCGGAATTACGGGCGGACCGCGGCCGCCGGAAGACGGAGGCGGCGGCCGGAAAGCCGGTTCCCGGGACCGGGCCGGCGTAAAAACGGGACAGGCCGGCGGGTTGCGGCGGGCGGATGAAGGCGCGGCCGCGGGCGCGAAAGCCGGCGGTTTCGGGAAGGCCGAGGCGCGGGACGAGCCGCTTGTGCGCGTCTATTTGACAAGCGGGCGGCGGGTGGAGACGGTTCCGCTCGAAACGTATGTCCGCGGCGTCGTGGCCGGGGAGATGCCGGCCGATTTCGAGCTGGAGGCGCTGAAGGCGCAGGCGATCGCGGCCCGAACGTACATCGTCCGCAAGCTGTTCACGGGTACGGGCGATGCGGGCGCAGGCGGCGATTACGACGTCACGGACGGCGAGACCGATCAGGTATACGTTCCGCTCGAGCGGATGCGGCGGCTGGAACGCGAGCGGAAGGAAGACATGGAGCGGATCGGACGGGCGGTGGACGAGACGGAAGGGCTCGTGCTGGCTTACGGGGGAGAGCCGATTCAGGCGGCCTATTTTTCGACGAGCGGCGGCTACACGGAAAATGCCGAGGACTACTGGTCCGTGGCGGTTCCGTATCTGAGGAGCGTGCCCAGCCCTTGGGACGCGCAGTTGTCGCCCAGGTACGAGCAAGAAATCGGGATGGGGCTGGACGAGTTCTACGACCGGCTCGGCGTCCGCAAGCGGGAGCGGAAGGGCGGCATCGAGGTGTTGAGCCGGACGGAAGGCCGCAGCGTGAAGGAGATCCGGATCGGGAAGAAGGTCCTGACGGGCCGCGAGGTGCGGGAGGCGCTGGATCTGCCGTCGGCCAACTTCACCTGGCGGATCGAAGGCGGCCGGATCACCCTGATCTGCCGCGGGCACGGGCACGGCGTCGGCATGAGCCAATGGGGCGCGCAGGCGCTGGCCCGGGCGGGCAATGACGCGGAGCAGATTCTCGCCTGGTATTACCGGGGCGCCCGGCTGGTCCGCGCTGCGAGTCTTGCGGCGCCATCCGAAAGTTTCAAAACTTGAAAATTATCATTTCCGGACGTATAAAAGATTCCTCGCTGGCAACAATGGCTGGTGAGGTGATCAAAAAATGAGTGAACAAGACAAGCAGAAACCGCTTGGGGAAGCTTCCAGGCTGTCCCGAAGCGGAGCCGCCAAGACGTCCGGTTGGAGGAGATTGCTGTCGAAGAAATGGGTTTCTCCGGCGCTGTTCATGGCCGCGGCAGCAATCATCGTAACGATCATGTGGCTCTATCAGGGGACCGAGAAGGCCGATGTCAAGCCTGCCGATGACGAGTCCGCCGAAGTGAGCGACGTGACGACGGGCGATGAGGAAGCCGCGAACGAGAAGACGCTGGAGGTCATCGCGGAAGGCGAGGCGCTGCAATGGCCGGTGGTCGACCGGGGCGGGCTGGAGATCGTGCTTCCGCACTACGACGCGGACGCGCCGAGCGAAGAGCGGCAGCAGGCGCTCCTGGTGTCCGGCACGACGTACATGCCGCACATGGGCATCGACCTGGCGCGGCCCGACAACGCGGCGTTCGATGTCGCCGCCGCGATGAGCGGCAAGGTGACGGTGGCCGAACAGCATCCGACGAACGGCTACGTCGTCGAGATCGAGCATCCCGACGGCCTGGTCACCGTTTACCAAAGCCTGGGCGAAATCGGCGTCAAGGCCGGCGACGAAGTGAAGCAGGGCACGCTGATCGGAAAAGCGGGACGCAGCGAACTGGAGAAGGATCTCGGCGTACACCTGCATTTCGAAGTCCGCGAGAACGGCGCGCCGGTCAATCCGCTGGCGCTGCTTGACGAAGACGAATAAGACCCGGGACCCGGGCGGACCGGGACCCGGACGCGAAGGCTGTCGGGCTGCGCCGCCGGCGACGGCGGCGCAGCCGGCCGGCAAGGCCGGCGAACGGAGAGGCGGCTTGGCGGCACGGACGGCATGGAAACGATGCCGAAGCATGAACACCAATCGGTGCGGACGGACTGACGCCATGATTTCACGACCGCCCGACGCGCGGATGCGGCCGGCCACAAGCGCAGGTTGTCCGGATGGACAGGCCGGCGAAGGGACGCGCGGGCGTCGCAAATCGGCTGCCGAACCCTGGCGCACGTCGATGCGTCCGCACCGGAAGGTTGAACGAAGAAAGCGGGGGACTTCCCCTGCTTTCTTCGTTCAACGCCGATTATTTCCCGGAAAATAATTTGTACGGCCGGGCTTGTCACGCTTGACCACGGCGAATATAACCCTCCCCGACTCATATAATGTACCAAACATTCCGAGTTGGGAGGCGGGAACGTGCACGATTACATCAAAGAACGGACGATCAAAATCGGCAGATGCATCGTCGAGACGAAACATACCGTTCGAACGATCGCGAAGGAGTTCGGCGTTTCGAAAAGCACGGTTCACAAGGATCTCACCGAGCGGCTGCCGGAGATCAATCCCGATCTTGCGGACCAGGTGAAGCACATTCTCGAGTACCACAAATCGATCCGTCATCTGCGCGGCGGCGAGGCGACGAAGATCAAATACAAGAAATCGGCGGGAAAGAAGCGCGAGGCGTTGACGGCGGGGGTCCCGGCGGGAAAAAACGGGTAATTCTTCAACAAAAATAGAGGATTTCGGACAAATACATCGAATTGATAACGAATGTGGGCCGGTAAGGAATCAAGGCGACATTTCTTGACATACCGTGTGCCTCCGTCCCGGCGGGGCGGGACGGCATGCGGTATTCGTCGGGTCCGGACAGGCCGGTTTGCTGACGGCTTGCGAACGGACAAGCCTTCGAAGCCGGCCGGCGCGCCCTGATCATATTCGTGTTGGGGGACAAGCGGAATCATGTTTGGCAAAGATATCGGAATCGATCTCGGAACAGCGAATGTATCCATTCATGTCAAGGGCAGGGGCGTCGTGTTGGACGAGCCGTCCGTCGTCGCCATCGAGAGCGACACGAAGCGGGTGCTGGCCGTCGGAGAAGAAGCGAGGCGGATGGTCGGCCGCACGCCGGGCAACATCGTGGCGATCCGTCCGCTGAAGGACGGCGTGATCGCCGATTTCGAGATTACGGAACTGATGCTGAAGTCCTTCATCAGCCGGGTCGGCGGTCGGAAATGGTACAGCCGCCCGCGCATCCTGATCTGCGCGCCGACGAACATCACGTCGGTCGAGCAGAAGGCGATCCGCGAAGCCGCGGAACGAAGCGGAGCGAAGGATGTATTCCTCGAGGAAGAGCCGAAGGCGGCGGCGATCGGAGCCGGCATGGACATCTTCCAGCCGAGCGGCAACATGGTCGTCGACATCGGCGGCGGCACGACGGATGTCGCGGTGCTGTCGATGGGCGACATCGTCACGGCTTCCTCGATCAAGGTGGCGGGCGACAAGTTCGATTCCGAGATCATGAAATACATCAAGAACAAATACAAATTGCTGATCGGCGAGCGGACGAGCGAGGAGATCAAGATCCGGATCGGCTCGGTCCATCCCGACGGACGCAAGGAAGCGATGGACATCCGCGGGCGCGACATGGTGACCGGGCTGCCCCAGACGGTGACGATCCGTTCGGAGGAAGTGCGCGAAGCGCTCTGGGATTCGGTCATGTCGATCGTCCAGGCCGCCAAGTCGGTGCTGGAGCGGACGCCGCCGGAACTGTCGGCGGACATCATCGACCGCGGCGTCATCCTGACGGGCGGCGGAGCGCTGCTCGACGGGCTGGACGCGCTGCTGGCCGACGAGCTCAAGGTGCCGGTGTTGATCGCGGACGATCCGATGCACTGCGTCGTGAAAGGGACGGGCATCATGCTCGAGAATCTGGACAAGGTAAGCTCGAAGAAAATTTGACGCATCCGATTCACAAACCGGACTTGAAACGCCGATAACAATACCGGAAGGGATGAACGCCCGGAAACGGGGAGGAGGCGCATCATGCTTCGCGGTTTGTACACGGCCGCGGCGGGGATGATGACCCAGCAGCGGCGTCATGATACGGTCACGAACAATATCTCGAATCTGAATACCCCGGGCTACAAGCAGGTGACTTCGGTCGGCCGCTCGTTCCCGGAAATGCTTCTGCGCCTGACCGGCGTCGAAGGGGACAAGCCCAGGCGGATCGGCGCCGTGAATACCGGCGTGTTCGCGGAGGAGAGCCTGTCGGTCCATATCCAGGGCGACCTGTATTCGACCGGCCGGATGTCGGATTTCGCGATCCTGTCGGACCTGCAGGTTCCGGGCGTCCAATTCGACGGTTCCGGCAAGGCGGTCGACGAAGACGGCAACGTCGTCTACCAGCCGCAGGCGTTCTTCACGGTGCGGGACGCGGACGGCGGCATCCGCTATACGCGGAACGGCGCGTTCCTGGTGAACGATGAAGGCTATCTGGTTACGAACGACGGCTCGTTCGTCCTCGGGACGGACAACAATCCGATCCAGTTCCCGCCGGGCTTGGGGCTCGACCGGCTGACGCTGACCGGCGAACTGCGCTTCGTCGACGAGAACGGCGCGGACACCGGCGCGCAATTGTTGGTGACGGTGGTCGAAAATCCGAACCGGCTCGTCCAGGAAGGGTATGGCAAGTTCCGGCTGAACGACGACGACGCGGATCTGGCGCGGCCGGCCGAAGCCGAAGACCGGATCGCGGTGCGGCAAGGCCACCTGGAGCGTTCGAACGTGGACGCGGCGCAGGCGATGGTCGATCTGATGAGCGCGCTCCGCGCATACGAGTCGAACCAGCGGGTCATCCAGTTCTACGACCAAAGCCTGAACAAGGCGGTCAACGAGGTCGGGAAGGTCTAGGTCTGGCATTCGCGCCGAATTTCGGGTATGATGCAGGATAAGAGCGGGAAAGGAGCGGTTCGATGAACAGCTCGATGATCAACGCGATGGCGTCGATGCACGCGATGCAGCGCAGGCTCGACGTGATCGCGGACAACATCGCCAACCTGAATACCGCGGGCTACAAGCGCAAGACCGCTTCGTTCGAGGAACTGCTCACGACACTGAAGGAACAGGATGAACGGTTCGCGCAAGCCGGAAGGAAGATGCCGCTTGGCTTCTCGATCGGCTGGGGAGCGCGGATGACGCAGGTGCGGCTCGACCTGTCGCAGGGGCCGATCCAGTTCACCGACAATCCGTATGATCTGGCCATTCAAGGCCTTGCGCTGTTCGAAGTGATCGCGGACGGCGAGGGCAACCGGGCCTATACGCGAAACGGCGCGTTCCAGGCGAGGCTGAACGACGCCGGCGACATCGTCGTGACGACGGCGGACGGCCATCCGGTCGTCGTGCAGGAAGAGAACGGCGCGGAAGGGCCGCTGCTCCTGCCGGCGGGCTACGACCTTCAAGTCGACGCATGGGGCAGGATCCGGGCCGTATCGGGCGACGGTTCCGACATCGTGGAGCTCGGACGGCTGAAGCTGGTTGAGCCGGTGAGGCCGGAGGCGCTGCTGGCCGTGGCGGACAACCTGTTCGCCGTGGCGGACGGTGTCGATCCCGCGGATGTGATTCGCGACGTGCAGCCTGACGCGGAGAACGACGTCCGCATCACGCAAGGCGCCCTCGAGCAATCCAACGTCAGGCTGGAGACGGAACTCACGGAATTGCTGATGGTCCAACGGGCCTATCAACTTAGCGCGCGCGCGCTTTCGTCCGCCGACACGATGATGAGTCTGGCCAACCAATTGCGCGCATGAGCGAAACGGGATGAGACATGAATAACGGACAAGACCGGCCGAAGGCGCCGGCAAGGGGGACGGAGCCGTTCCGCGCCGCGGCGGCCCGGCGGGAGACGCCGGGAGCGGCCAAAGCCGCGCCGCAGCGGTCGGACGGTTCGCCCGGACCAGGCGCCAGGCGGCCGAGCGAAGGGAAACCGCAGGCCGGCGGACCGGGCAAGCCCCGCAGGCGGAAGCTCCATCCGGCTGCCAGGGCGCTGCTCTGGACGCTGCGCCTGTTGATTGTGCCGATTCTCTGCATTGCGGCGCTGATCGCGGGCTTGTATATCGGCTACACGAAGATGGGCGGCGGATCGGCCGAGGACGTCTGGAACCTGGAGACGTGGCTCCACATGTTCGATCTGATCTTCGCCGAATCTTGAGCAGCATGATGGAACAAGGATGGAGCGGCCGGGAAAACGGGCGCCCCGCACCGTCATCGCGACGGGCGGGGCGCCCTTGTTGTCGTGCCGGGTTATTTCGTCACCTTCACCCGGATGGTTGCGGTCTTGCCGCCATACGAGGCCTTGATGGTCGCCGTGCCCGACGCCTTGGCGGTGATCTGTCCGTTCGACACAACGGCCACGCGCTCGTTCGACGACGACCAGACGGCAAGCGCCGTCACATCGGTTTCTTCGCGCTTGTCGAATTCGGCGGTCAACCGCACCGTGCCGGTTCCGCCGGGCGCAAGCTCCAGCGTCTTCACCGACGCGGTCAGCTTGGTCAGCTTCGGCGTGACGGATACCTGCACGATCACCTGGATGCCCTGATATTCGGCGGTGAGCGCCGCCTGTCCCGCGGCCACGGCCTTGACCTTGCTGCCGCTTACGGAGGCGACGGACGGATTGCTCGACGTCCAGACGACCTTGTTCGTCAGGGTGACCGTCTTGCCGTTCTTGTAGGTTCCGGTAAGCCGGATCGACTTCGTCTTGCCGGGGTTCAGCCCGATCGAAGCCGGGTTGGCTTCGAGCTTCACGATCTCCTGCTCGACGGTGACGCGGAAGGTCAGCTTCTTGCCGAGATAGGACGCGGTCAGCGTGTAGCGGCCCGTCAGCAATCCCTTGATCTCGCCGCCGCTCACCAGAATGTTCGGCGACGATGCGCTCCACTCCAGCTTCGGTTCGATGTCCTCGACGATGTTGCCGTTCTTCAGGATCAGCGTCACGTCCGGCAGCGGGACCGACTTGCCGGCGACGACCGTCAGTTCTTCGGCTTCGGAAAGCAGCGCGAGCGGCTCTTCGCGCACGGCGACCTTCACCTGCGCCGTTCGCGTCCCGACGCGCGCCGTCAGCACCGTCTCGCCGAGTCCGCGCGCGAACCATTTGCCGTCCGCGACTTCGACAACCGCATTGTTCGCCGAGGTCCATTCGGCCAGGCCGGACACGTCCCTGGTGTCGCCGGCCAGCGGCTCGCCGGTGACTTTGGGCAGCCTTCCTTCTCCGCCTTCGAACGCGTCAATCGACTCCGTATCGACCGCAATCGATTTGAGGTGCGGATAGACGGTGACGTCAATGCCGACCGTGCGGCCCTTGTACGATGCCGTGATCCGGGCCGTGCCTTCCTCCTTGGCCTCAAGCAGGCCGCCGGAGACGGTCACCGCGTACACGTTGGACGATTTCCATTCGGCAAGCGCCGTGACGTCAAGTTCCGGCTCGTCCGGATGGCTGGCCGCGAAAGCCTGAAGCTGTATCGCATCGCTCCCGAGGAGCAGGTGCAGCGGCTTGTCCGCCGACAGCCGAAGGGCCGCGTAGGCGGGCCGCACGACGACCGTCACCGCCTCGTGAACGCCGAGATATTCGGCGCGAACCGTCGTCGTGCCGACGCCGGCCGGCTTCACGAGGCCGTTCTGCACCGTGGCGACGGACGGGTCGGCCGACTGCCAGCTCGCTTTCGCCGTCACGTCTTCGCTGCCGCCGCCCTTCAAGGCGGCCGTGGCCGCAAGCTGCACGCCCGCATCGCCGTAGCGGAATTCGATCAGCTCGTTCGGCGACAGCGCGAGCGATTCGTAGGGCGAGGTCACATTCAGTTTGACGCTGTCGGTGCGGCCTTTGTAACGGGCCGAAATCGTGACCGTTCCCGGAGCGGACGGTTTGACTTTGCCGTCCTCCACGCGGGCGACGGCTTCATTGGAGGAGCTCCATTCCGCGTCGCCGGTCGCGTCCGTGGACACGCCGCTCTTCCAGGCGAGCAGCTTCAGCTTGAGCTCTTCCGCGCCGAGCACGACGTCGAGCGTCGACGGCACCGGGCCGCCTTCGGACGATGCGATCTCCACCTTGTCGTATTCGTGCGTGACGGTGACGCGCATCGTTTTCGATACGGATGAATACTTCACGGTAATGTCGGCGTAGCCGGAAGCCTTCGCCGTAAGCAAGCCCTTGTCCACGCTGACGACGCTGCTGTTGGACGTGCTCCAGACGGCTTCGAATGTCACGTCCTTGGTCGTGCCGCCGGACAATTCCGCGACGGCCGAAATCTGCTCCTTGTCATCCACGTACATCGACAGGGTGTTGTCGAGGCCGACGAACCGGATCGCCTTCACCGTCTCGTCCGCCGCAGCCGCCCACGCGGCGGGCAACGCCAGCAGGATCAGTGCGGTGATTGCGGCGATCAGGCGAATGCCGGTCGCGCCGGTTCTCTGGTTCGTTTGCATCATGTCATCCTCCTTGCGTTCAAGCGGCCGTCAGGCAGTCTACTATATATAAACGGCCGGATGCGTCGCATTCTGAAGGATTTTCGGAAAAATGTTCCTGCGGTCCCATGAAGCGCGCGACGGAGGTGCGGCGGTTTTATTTTTGTCGGGCAAGCGGTATAATGGTGGAGGACTTGGAAGGCGGCTCCTGAGCGGAAGCAGACAGAGGGGGAGGGGAGACGTTGAATCTGCCGAATATGCTCACGGCAATAAGATTTTTGCTGATTCCCGTCTATTTGATCGTATTCGCGAACGGGCATATGATATCGGCGTTCATCGTTTTCACCGCCGCGGGGCTGACCGATATTCTTGACGGCTACATCGCCCGGTCCAGGGGGCTGGAGACGCCGACGGGCGCGCTGCTCGATCCGCTGGCCGACAAGCTGATGCTGATCGCGGTCATTTTGTCGCTGCTCATGGCGGGCATCATTCCGTGGGCGGCGGCGGTGCTGCTGTTCATCCGTGACGTCGGGATGATCGCGGGATCGGCGTTTTTCCATTTCCGGGGCAAAAAAACGGTCAAGGCGAACTGGATGGGCAAACTGACGACCGTGCTGTTCTATGTGGCGCTCATGTTTATTTTCCTGGATCTGCCGCACGGGGTGACGATGCTCTGGTGCGTCATCGCGTTCTCGTTCGTCACCTCGATCATGTACATCGTGAAATTCAAGGCGCTCAACCGCCGGCAGCCCGGCTGACGGGCGGGCGGAAGGCCGAAAAGGAGCTTGCCCTGCGGGATGCTTCGATCCCTGCCGGACAAGCTCCCTTATCTGAACCTCCGCGATCTGCAGGTTCGCGAAGGGTATTATTATTCTTGGTGGTTCCGCGACATTTTATGCAGCCGGAACACGAGGGAGGACGAACTTGTCATGATGGATATCCGTCAGATTCAGGCGGTCATTCCGCACCGCCCGCCGTTTCTGCTGATCGACCGGATTCTGGAGGTGGAGCCGGGCGTCCGCGCCGTCGGGCTGAAAAACGTGACGATGAACGAACTTTTTTTTGCGGGGCATTTTCCGGCATATCCGGTCATGCCCGGCGTGCTGATCGTCGAGGCGCTCGCGCAGGTCGGCGCCGTCGCGATCCTGATGGTCGAGGAGAACCGGGGCAAAATCGCGATGTTCGCCGGCATCGACAATCTCCGCTTCCGCGGGCAGGTGACGCCGGGCGACACGCTGACGCTGTCGGTCGAGATCATCCGCCTTAAAGGGCCGATCGGCAAGGGCAAGGCGGTCGCGGCCGTGGACGGCAGGACGGTCGTCGAAGGCGAGATCATGTTCGCCCTGACGGGCGGGGACGGCAAGACCGGCGCCTGAGGCGGACCTTTTTTAGTGAAAGCTGTAAATCGGAAGCCATGCTTTCTGCGCCAATTTCCGGAAGCAAAGGAGTGGGGACGATGACGGAGTTGAACGCGGCCCTTGAGCGATATCGGGCGTGGCTCGCGGATCCGTCGATCGACGAAGAGACAAAACGCGAGCTGCGCGCGCTGGAAGGACAGGAGCAGGAGATTGCGGACCGGTTCTACCGGGAGCTCGAGTTCGGAACGGGCGGCCTGCGCGGCGTGATGGGCGCCGGCTCGAACCGGATGAACGCCTACACGGTCGGCAAGGCGACGCAGGGGCTCGCGAACTGGCTGCTCGGGCGCAAGGCGCGGCCCTCCGTGGTGATCGCGCACGATTCGCGCCGCTTGTCGGACGCGTTCGCCCTGACGGCCGCGGAGGTGCTGGCGGCGAACGGCATTCGGGCGTATCTGTGGCCGGGGCTTCGCCCGACGCCGCAGCTGTCGTTCACGGTGCGCCATCTCGGCGCGGACGCCGGGATCGTGATGACGGCGAGCCACAATCCGCCGGAATACAACGGATACAAGGTTTACGGGCCCGACGGGTGCCAGCTCGTCCCGGATCTCGCGGCCGAAGTGATCGGCCGTATCCGGGAGGTCAAGGGCTTCGCGGAGGTGAAGCGGATGGCCCGCGCCGAAGCGGAGGCGGCCGGGCTGATCGTCTGGCTGGGCGAGCGCGAGGACCGGGCGTACCACGAGGCGGTCGCGGCCCAGAGCCTCCGGCCGGAGCTGCTGAAATCCGGCGCGGCGAGCGAACTGTCCATTATTTATACGCCGCTGCATGGGGCGGGCAACGTGCCGGTGCGGGAAGTGCTGAAGCTGGCCGGTTTCGGCAACGTGCGGGTCGTCGCCGCGCAGGAGCGGCCGGACGGCGATTTCCCGACGGTGAAGTCGCCGAATCCGGAGGAGCGGGAAGCGTTCGCGATGGCGATCGAGCAGGCGAAGCGGGAAGGCGCCGACCTCATCATCGGCACCGATCCGGACTGCGACCGGATGGGCGCCGTCGTGAAGAACGATCGCGGCGAATACGTCGTGCTGACCGGCAACCAGTCGGGCGCGATCCTCGTAAACTATCTGCTTGCGGCGCTGCGCGAGTCGGGACGGCTGCCCGCGAACGGCGCCGTCGTGAAGACGATCGTCACGAGCGAGATGGGGGCGGACATCGCCCGCAGCTTCGGCGTCCGGGTCGACAACACGCTCACCGGGTTCAAGTACATCGGCGAGCGGATGACGCGCTACGAGCAGACGGGCGAGGCGACGTTCCTGTTCGGCTACGAGGAGAGCTACGGGTATCTCGCGGGGCACTATGCGCGCGACAAGGACGCGGTCGTCGCCTCGCTGCTGATCGCCGAGGCGGCCGCGTACTACAAGCGGCAGGGCAAGACGCTGTACGACGTGCTGTTCGAACTGTATGAGACGTACGGGTATTATTTCGAGGCGCTGGAGTCGCGCACGCTGAAAGGTCTGGACGGCGTCCGGAAGATCCGGGGCATCATGGAGGACTGGCGGTCGGCGCCGCCCGCGGAAGTCGCCGGGGTCAAGGTGGAGCGGGTGCTCGACTATCTCCCGGGGCTGGACGGCCTGCCGCCGGAGAACGTGCTGAAGTTCATGCTGGCGGACGGCTCATGGTTCTGTCTGCGTCCGTCGGGCACGGAACCGAAGATCAAGGTGTACTTCGCCGTGCGCGGGACGAAGCGGGAAGAAGCGGAGTCGATGCTGGAACGCCTGATCGCCGAAGTGATGGCGCGGGTGGACAATCGAAGCTGAGGAGTGGACAATTTGCCACAGGCTTATCGCAAATGGCACCGGGCGGCCCGCCGGCTGCTCCTTGCTTTGACGGCGCTGGGCGTGCTCGCGGCCCTGCCGCTCGGTTTCGTTCGCCACCAGATGGAGCAGAAGTCGAGAACGGTCGAGTTCGTGTTCGATTACCGCGATCTGCTGCTGGTCGCGTCTTATCACGCGCAACCGCGCGCGTTCATCGCGGAGAAGCTGCGGCAGCTGAAGGAGGCCGGCGTCACGACGCTGGCCGTCTTCGAAGGATCGCTGGACGACTTCGTCCGGTCGGGGCGGATCGCCGTCTACAGTTCCGCCCAGGCGGCGATGCTGCGGGGCGAGCCGGCGCCGGCGGACGAGAACTATACCTATGTGCTGTTCGAGGACGGGGCGGCGGCCGAAGCGCTCGAGCCGGTGATCAGACGGGCGTTCGGGCGGAGCGGCCACGCGGTCCGGGAATGGTCCCTCGGCGGGAAGCCCGGCCTCGTGATCGAGACTTCGGTCGAAGACGCGCAGCTCAAGCCGATGGAGCCGGACCCGCTGACGCTGGAAGAGCTGGCGGCCGCCGGCTTCCGGCTGCTGCCGCGGCTCACCGACCGGATCCGGCCCTACGATCCGGAGCTGATGGACGGGCTGCTCGGCCGATTCGCCGCGCTCGGCGCGACGCGTCTGCTGTTCGAAGGCGGGGAGGCGACGGGCTATGCGGATCAGGCGGAGCAGAAGAGCCTGCATCATTTCGCCTCGCTGCTGAACAAGTACGGCATCGGGCTTGCGGCGATCGAGAACGTCCGCGCGCAGCAGGCGGGTTTCGCGACGCTGGCCTACCGGACGGATTACAATGTCGTGCGCCTGTATTCGCTGTCCGAGAGCGACGCGTCCGCGATGAGCCCGGAAGCGATCGCCGACCGGTTCCTGCTCGCGGCGAAGGACCGGAACATCCGGATGTTCTATCTGAACGCCGCGCCGGTGCGCAGCGTGACGAAGGCGGCGGTCACCGATCCGCTGGACAACCTGGCCGCCGCGCTGGCGGGCGGCGGCGGCACGGAAGGGGCGATCGCGAAGCTGGAGCGGTTCGGCTTCAAGGCGGGCTTCGCCGAGCCGTTCGATTACCGCTATGAAGGCTGGCAGAAGGCGCTGCGCGCCGTCGTCGCGCTGGGCGCGATCGCGGTGATCGCGCTGATGCTCGACGCGTTCCTGCCCGGTTTCGGACCGGTCGCGTTCGTGATCGGCGCGGTCGGCAGCGCCGGCCTGTACGCGCTCAGTTCCTCGCTGCTGGAGCAGGCGCTCGCGCTCGGCGCGGCGGTCGCGGTGCCGACGCTGGCCGTCATCTGGGCGCTCGGGCGGGTCCGCGCGCATACGGAGGGCGAGCGGCGGCCGGTCGGCGGCTTCGCGGACGCGGACCCGGCGCTCGCGGACGGCGAGCGGCTGTTCGGCGGCCTGTGGCTGTTCGACGGCCATCCGGCGGGCAAACGGCTCGTGTCGGCCGTCTTCCTGTTCGGGGCGACGTCGCTGCTGTCGCTGCTCGGCGCGGCGTTCGTCTACGGCCTGCTGACGAACGTGACGTACAGCCTCGTGCTGCAGCAGTTCCGCGGCGTCAGCGTGCTGCACGCGCTGCCGATCCTGCTCGTCGCCCTTTACGTGTTCCTGTACACCGGGCGGTCCGTGTCCGGGCAGCTGCGCAAGCTGCTGCGGCTCAGGGTGACGGTGCTCGGCGTTGTCGTCACGGTCGTGCTGGCGGGCGTCGGCTACTATTACATGACGCGCACGGGGAACGCCGGACAGGTGACGCCGCTGGAGCTGGCGTTCCGGAATTTCCTCGAGTCGACGTTCGGCGTCCGGCCGCGCACGAAGGAGTTTCTGCTGGCGCATCCGCTTTTCGTCTTCGGCCTGTTCCTGTCGCTGCGCTATCGCGCGGCATGGGTGCTGATGATCGCCGGAGTGCTCGGGCAGCTGTCGATGGTGGACACGTTCGCGCACATCCATTCGCCGATCCTGCTGTCCCTGATCCGCAGCCTGCTCGGGCTCGGCCTCGGCCTCATCATCGGGCTTCTCCTGATCGCGCTGTGGCAGCTCGGGGAAGGAGCGTGGCGGCGATGGGCGCTCTCCGCGAAGGGCGAAAAGCGTTCCGTGTAGCGATATCGGGCTATTACGGGTTCCGCAACAGCGGCGACGAGGCGGTGCTGCGGTCCATTCTGACGGCGCTGCGGGAGGAAGGCCGGAACGCGGGGCTTGAGATCGAGCCGGTCGTGCTGTCCGGCGATCCGGCCTGGACGGAGGCGGCGCACGGCGTCCGGGCCGCGCACCGGATGCGGCCCGCCGAGGTGCTGCGGACGCTGCGCGGCTGCGACGCGCTGATCAGCGGCGGCGGCAGCCTGCTGCAGGACGCGACGAGCGCGAAGACGATCCCCTATTACACGGG
>Ga0310826_100862_pt1 | contig 22077 bp, 16 predicted proteins | sample WT_ome_FD_201306 | JGI IMG/M metagenome (GOLD analysis project Ga0310826, IMG submission 201306) | Sorghum-adapted microbial communities enriched on wild type (WT) sorghum from Joint BioEnergy Institute, Emeryville, California, United... ... | reverse complement strand
GATCGGGATGCCGGATGAGCCGAGCGGGATCGTGTCGTCGATCGCCGTCTTGACGATGACCGGCTGCAGCAGGTCGGCCGCGATCGCGAGGAACGTGCACAGGAAGCCGAGCAGAAACATCCGGCGGTGCGGCCGCGCATAGGCGAGCAGCGCGCGGATCGCCCGCTTGCGGTGCGGCCCCGGCTGCGGCGGTTCGCCGGTTCGCCGTTCGCCTTCGGACCGCGGCGGTTCGCCGGTTCGCCGCTCGACTTCGGACCGCGACGGTTCGCCGGTTCGCCGCCCGCTTCCGGGCTGCGGCGGTTCGCCGGTTCGCCGCCCGCTTCCGGGCTGCGGCGGTTCGCCGGGTCCTCGCTCGCCTTCAGGCCGCGGCGGTTCGCCGGTTCGCCGTTCGCCTTCGGGCCGCGGCGGCTCGCCGGATCGCCGTTCGCTTCCGGACCGCGGCGGTTCGCCGGATCGCCGTTCGCTTCCGGACCGCGACGGTTCGCCGGTTCGCCGTTCGCCTTCGGACCGCGGCGGTTCGCCGGTTCGCCGTTCGCCTTCGGGCCGCGCCCCTCGACCTCCGGGCTCTGCGCTCCCGGCCCGCTCCGGTGTTCCGCGCCTCTCGTCAGCCATGGAGAACCGCCTCCTCTCCCTGCAGCCGGGCCATCGCCGCGTAGAGGCCGCCCAGGCGCAGCAGCTCCTCATGCGTCCCCTGCTCGACGATCCGCCCGCCGTCCATGACGACGATCAGGTCCGCGTGCATGACCGCGCTGATCCGATGCGCGATCATCAGCGTCGTCTTGCCGCGGCGGGTCTTGCGCAGGTTGGCGAGGATGCGCGATTCGGTCACGGTGTCGACCGCGCTGACGCTGTCGTCCAGAATGAGGATCGGCGCCTTCTTGATCAGCCCGCGGGCGAGGCTGGTCCGCTGCCGCTGGCCGCCGGACAGCGTGAGGCCCCGCTCGCCGAGCTTCGTATCGAAGCCGTCCGGGAATCCCGCGATATTGTCGTAGACGTCCGCCAGCCGCGCCGCGTCCTCGATCCGCTCCCGCGATTCGGCGCGGTTGTGGAACGCGATGTTGTCGGCGATCGTCGTGCTGAACAGGAAGCCGTCCTGCGGCACGTAGCCGATCGCGGTGCGCAGGCTTTCGAGCGTCGCCGTCCGGATGTCCTGCCCGCCGATGAACACGGTGCCCTCCGGCGGGTCGTAGACGCGCAGCAGCAGCTTCGCGAGCGTCGTCTTGCCGCTGCCGGTCCGGCCGACGATGCCGACCGTCATTCCGGGCTTGATGTCCAGCGTGATGTCCGAGAGCGCCGGCCGGCCGGCGCCCGGATAGGTGAAGGTGAGGCCGCGGATGACGATCGACGCGGCGCCCTTCGGCAGCGGCCGGGCGCCTTCCGCGTCGACGATGTCCGGCCGGATCGCGAGCAGCCGGCTCAGCCGCTCGAGCGAGGCGCGGGCGCGCTGCACCATATTGATCACGTTGCCGATCTGCTGCAAGGGGTTTGCGATCATGCGCAGATACAGCGTCAGCTCGACGAAATGGCCGAGCGACAGCCCGCCCCGCAGCACGAGCACGCCGCCCCAGACAATCGCCATGACAAGCGCCATCGCGCCAGCAAGCGGCAGCGACGCCTGGAACTTGCCGCTGAGCCTCACGAGCCGGTGCTGGTTCTCGCGGATCCGGTCCACCGTCTCCCCGAACCGCGCGCGCGCGATTTGCTCCGCCGCGAACGTCTTCGTCACCTTGATGCCGCCGAACTGCTCCTCCGCCGATTCGGTCATCGCCGCGAGCGACTCCTGCACCTGGAGCGACTGCCGGCGGATGCGCGGACCGAAATACACGACGATGAACGGAACGGCGCCGAGCGGCAGGACGCAGACGGCCAGCACATGCGGCGGAATGCCGCTCAGCAGCATGATGGTCACGCTGGTCGCCAGCAGCACGACGGCGTTCGTGAGCTGGTTGAACCCGTTGGCGATCGATTCCCGCACCGCCGTCACGTCGTTCATCACGTAGCTGAGCAGTTTTCCGATGCCGTTCTTCGAAAGCCACGCCTCGCTGAGCCCGGTGAAATGCCGGAACAGTTTCTGGCGGGTCGTGAATTCGAAATAGCGGCCGAGCCGGTGGTTGATGTACTGGCCGACGCCGAACAGGACGCAGTAGCCGGCGCCGATCGCGAGCAATTCGAGGCCGCTGCGCCGGACCGCTTCGGCGGTCAGGCCGCCTGCGGCGACCCGGTCGGCGAAATCGCCGAGCACGGCCGGATACAGCGCGTGGACGATGTTCGCCGCCGCGATGGAGAGCGCCGCCAGCGCGTAGAAGAACCCGTATTTTCGGATCTGCGCGACGACAAGTCCCGGTTTGCCCAACGGGCGTCTCACCTGCTTTCTTCCGGCTGCCGCTCCGGCTTCTCGACGAGGAAGAAGTTCAGCGCCTGAACGACCGCCGCGGCGAACAGGACGACGGGCAGCATGGCGGATTCGAGATCGCCCGCGAACGCGAGCAGCGCCACGATGGACAGGATGCGGCCGGCGTTCAGGAACGTCTCCCGCATGACGACGGCTTCGTTCCGGAGCTGGCCCTTGAGCGGCAGCAGCGCGATTTGGCGATAGTAGGAATTCGACAGAGTGTTGTGCATGAGCGGGTTGCCGAGCGAGAACAGGATCATGAACACCGCGACGGTCCAGAATGTGAAGTCGATGAACAGGAAGGCGGCGCCGACGGTGACGCCAACCGACGACAGCAGGACGTACCGCCTTCCGAGATACTCGCGGCCGAAGCGCGAGATGAGGAAGCTGGACAGGATGACGAGGCCGGAGAAAAAGATCGTGAGATAGCCGACCCAGTCCTCCCGCCCGACCGTCCGATACAGCATGATGTTGGGCAGGAACAGCGTGATGCCCTGGAGCACCCCCCACAGGAAGAACGCGAAGAGCGCCCGGAGCCAGGCGGGCTGCCGGCGCAGCGCCAGCGGCACGAGCTTCAGGTAGAACGCCTTGTGGCGCGTTTCCGAAGGGCGAATGCGCAGGCTGAACACGGCCGCGAGCACGAACAGGGCGAGGGCGAGCGAGAAGGTGACCAGATAGCCCGTAAGCCCTTCCATAACGCCGATGATCGTGCCGGCGACCGCCGGGCCGGCCAGTCCGGCCAGATTGAAAAACGTCGTGTTGAGGCCGAGGAACCGGATCCGGTTCGCTCCCGTGGACACGTCGTACATCAGGACGAGATAGGCCGTCCAGTACATGCCGGACGCGAAGCCGTTGAACAGCGCGAACCAGATGAAGTGCCGGACCACGGACGTGCCGGCGAGGATGACCAGCAGATAGAACAGCGCCGTCAGCACGATGCCGATCCGGTACGTGACGAGCCGGTCGGTCCGCTTCGCGAGCCAGGCGCCGGCCAGGAAGCCGACGGGGGTCAGCAGGAACACGATGATGTTGTAGACGCCATTGATGGCAAGATCCTCGGTCAGGCGCCACAGATACAGGTTCAGGAACAGGCCCGCCATCGAAGCGCCGAATTGGAACAAGCTGTTGATGCCGATCGCCAGGACCGCTTCGGCCGACAGGCGCCGGCTCGGATCGACCGCGCCTCCCGCCCCCGTAAGCGCCTTCACCCGGGACCATAAGCCCATGCTGCTTTCCCCTTCCGGTGACAAGTCCGGTAATGCCGCTTGCCCCCTATTGTAGACCCCCCCGCCGGGAAAGCAAACGGAACAAGGCCGGCTCTGGCGCGTTCTCGCGTCATGCCGGCCCGTTATGGGGCATTATCCGCCGCTTTTCAGCCAATTGAGCATGTCATCCAGCGTCGACACCGGGACGATGTTCAGATCCGGCGCGCCGAGACGGGCCTCCTCCTCCTGTCCGGCCGGCACGAAGAAGACGTCCGCGCCCGTCCGGCTGACCGCGTACGCCTTCTGCCGGACGCCGCCGACCTGGCCGATGACGCCGCCCGGGCCGATCGTGCCGGTGCCCGCGACATGGAGCCCGCCGGTGACGCCGCCCGGCGTCCACTGATCGAGCAGCGCGAGCGCCAGTATCGCCCCGTGGGACGGGCCGCCTTCGTGCATGAAATACCGCCGGTACGTGATGCCGTCCGGCACGTCCGGGTCGAGGGCGTTCTCGACGATGATGCCGAAGACCGCCCGCTCCGGCTCGTCCTCCGCCGGCCGCGTCGGCGCCGGAACCAGATGTTCGCTTCCGCCGCGCAGCACGGCGAGCCGGGCCGATTCGCCCGGCCGGATCTGCCGCATCGCCTCGGCCAGGTCGGCGACCTGCCGGACGGCGGTTCCGTTCACCGCCGTGATGACGTCGCCCGCATGCAGCGCGCCCGCGGCCGGGCTGTCCTTCAGCACGGCGGTGACGCGCGCGCCGAGCATGCGGATGCCGTCGCCGCGGCCCGCCCGCTCCCCGGCGACGGCGGCGCCCGCCGCTTCCGCGTCGAGCTTCAGGCTGCGGACGAGCTCGTCGTATTCGGCGAGCGGCATGCCGAGCGCTTCGATCGGCTCGAATTCGTAGTGGGGAAAGAGCCGCGCGTACAGCCGGTCGGCGAGGAAGGCCGGCCGGCCGATGACGAGCGCGCCGTCGATCCGCCCCTTCGGCTCGCCGTCCGCGGCGCGCGCGTACCGGTTGACGTCGAACGTCATGCCGGGGGTGGTCACGATCTCGCCCGTCGGCGTGAACAGCAGGGCCAGCAGCGCCAGCATGGCCGCGAAGGCGCGCAGCGTGCGCGCCGGAACGCGCCGGCCGGACCGGCGCCGCTCGGCGCAGGCCAGGTCCGCGAACGCCGCCAGCCACGCGGCCCCGAGCGCGCCGAGCGCCGTGAACATGCGCGCCGGTTCGAGGCTGATCGCGGAGACGGCCGCGCAGGCGGCCGCGCCGAGGACGGCCGTTGCCGCGGGCGGCACGAGCGCCCGCTTCGGCGCGCCGTCCACGGCTCCTTCCGCGAGGCGGAAGGAGGCCGCCGCCGTCCAGAGCGCCGGCGGCAGCGCGAGCGCGTACACGAGCGCGTCCAGCGCGTCGATCCACCGCATGCCGCCGGGCAGCGGCAGGGGATCGGGCAGCCAGACGAGCTGCCCGATGACGCACAGCGCGAGCGCCGCCGCCATGCCCGCCGCGTGCAGCCGCTCGGCCCGGCCGGGCCGCGCCGCTCTGAAGCCGCGCGCCGCGGCTTGCCCGCCCCGGGTGCCGCCGGCCCCGGGATTGCCTTCCGGTGAGGCCATCGTCTCCATCCTCATGATCGCTCCGTTTCCCGAAGGTTCCGCTTCTACGGCTACTATTTTAGCACGGACTTCTCACGGCTGCCCGCGTTGCGCTATCATGGTATGGAGAAGAGATAGGGGGATCTTGCAATGAATCCACGCGTACGTGCGGCGCTGCTCAGCCCGTTCGCGCTGTTCACGGTACTGCTGACCATCAAGTTCTACATGGCATCAGCCGTTGTCTTCGACGGTTCCGTATGGAATCCGCTTGTGACCTCGCTGCCCTCGGTATGGGCGGCGTTCGCGCTGATCGAGCTGCTGGCGGGCAAGCGCAAGACGCTCGCCTACGCGATCGTCGACCTTGTCTATACCGCCGTCTATTTCGCCGTCATCATGTACTACAAATATTTCGGGATCATCGTCACCTACCACGCGTTCTCGCAGATCGGACAAGTCAAGGAAGTGAAGGGGAGCGTCTTCCAGCTCATGCATCCCTACTTCCTGCTCATCTTCGTCGATCTCGTCGTCATCGCGCTGCTCGCCGCCGCAAGGCACCGCGGTTTCCGGCGCTGGGCGTCGCGGCCGAAGCCGAGCCGCGGCCACCGGATCGGAGCGGCCGCCCTGTTCGCGGCCATGGCCGCCGTCTGCGCCCTGCAGATCGTGCCGAACCGGGACATCGTGAACGAACTGGCGCGGGCCGAGCGGATGGGCATCATCAATTACGAAGTCGACGTCATGCTGACGTCGAGGCAAGAGGCGCTGTTCGAGCCCGCCGTCGTCACGCCGGCCTCCGTTCGGGAAGTGAAGCGGCTGCCCCGGACGGGCGTTCAGGCGTATTTCCGGGAGGCGGAAGGCCGGCACATCCTCTACGTCCAGCTCGAAGCGTTCCAGACGATGCTGTTGGATCTGAAGGTCGACGGCGTCGAAGTGACGCCGGTGCTGAACCGGCTCAAGGAGGAGGGAGTGTTCTTTCCGCTGTTCTTCCAGCAGGTCGGCGCGGGCAACACGTCCGACGCCGAGTACGTGGCGAACACGTCCCTGCTCACGCCGCCGGCCGGCGCCGCTTCGGAGACATACGGGGACAAGGCGCTGCCGAGCCTGCCCAAGCTGCTCCACGCGCGGGGGTATCAGACGGTCACGTTCCATACGAACGACGTCGGGTTCTGGAAGCGCCACGATCTGTACGCCGCCGTCGGCTTCGACCGGTACTACGATCAGCGGTTTTTCCGGGATGAAGATTTCGTTCACTTCGGTTCGTCCGACGAGGTGCTGTACCGGATGAGCGTCGCCGAAATCGCGCGGCTGGCGGAGGGCGGCGGGAAGGTGTTCGCGAACCTCATCTCGATGTCCGCGCACCATCCGTTCAATCTGCCCGCGCGCAAGGACACCTTCGATCTGCCCGAGCGGTTCCGCGGCACGTTCGTCGGCGATTACCTGCGCTCGCAGCATTATGCCGACAAGGCGCTCGGCGTGTTCGTCGAGGAAATGAAGGCGGCCGGACTGTGGGACAACAGCCTGATCGTCATCTACGGCGACCATATGGGCGTGCCCGTCTACTCGTTGACGAGGGAAGACCGGTCGCTTCTGAAGGAGCTGCTCGGCCGGACGTACGGCTACTACGACATGCTGCGCGTGCCGCTCCTGATCATCGCGCCGGGCGCGCTCGAGCCGCGGACGCTCGAGACCGTCGGCGGCCACAGCGACATCATGCCGACCGTCGCGAATCTGGCCGGCATCCGGCTCGACGGCAGCGTCGTGTTCGGCCAGGATCTGTTGAATGACGGCAGCAACCTGCTGCCGATCCGCTATTACCTGCCCACGGGGTCGTTCATCAACGACCGCGCGATTTTCGTGCCAGGCGAATCGTTCGAAGACGGGACGGTGTACCCGCTGGACGGCGGCGGACCGGTCGGCGTCGATGCCGCCGGGCCGGACGGCGCGCCGCTGGTGACCGAGGACGAGTACCGGCGGGCGCTCGATCTGTTCCGCATGTCGCACAGCTACGTCTCGCAGCTGCCCGGGCGGACAAGCGCGGGCGGACGGCGGTCGAGCTGACGATTGGCAGGGGCTGCCCGACGGGTTCGGGCGGCCCGTTTTGTTTTTTGCCGGCGCCTTTTTGTTCCTTTCCCCTTCGCTCAACGGCGCGCGGCTGTTCCCTTTTTGATCCCATCCCTCTCGCTCAGAAAGTGACCCGCCGCCGCTTCTTGTCCGCATTTCCTCGCCCTGGCGCGTACCGCCGGCCCCTTTTTTGATCCTATCCCCCTCGCTCAGAAAGTGACCCGCCGCCGCTTCTTGTCCGCATTTCCTCGCCCTGGCGCCTACCGCCGGCCCTTTTTTGATCCTATCCCCCTCGCTCAGAAAGTGACCCGCCAACCGCTTCATTCCCGTATCCCATTCGCCCGACAATCCCCGCCGCCGCGGTTCCGCCCCCGGGTGGGGAGCGGCCCAGACTCCGGTCCAGAACCGAAAACCGCCGCGGGACCGTTACGGGCATCTTTCGCCGGGAGCTACAATAAGATCATCAAGGAGATCCGCCGGCCGGCAACAAGCCCGGCCATCCGGAGAAAGGAGAATCGTTCATGAGAAAGCTTTACCGCTCCAGAACGGACCGCACGCTGACGGGATTGTGCGGCGGCATCGCGGCATGGATGGGCATCAGCTCGATCATCGTCCGCCTCGCCGTTGTCGTCATGGCGCTGTGCAGCTTCGGCACCGTGCTGCTGGTTTACTTTCTGTGCAGCCTGGTCTTCCCGTCCGAGCCGCCCATGCCCATGTTCGACCCGCACTTCGACTACCGGTACCGCTGACGGACGCCGGTCCGTCCATCCGTTCCGGACAATCGAAACCGATCTTCCCGAAAGGAGCATGACCGATGACAAGCATCTGGAAACGCATCGCCGACGTCGCGAAGGCCACGGCCCACGAAGCGCTGGATCGGCTGGAAGACCCCGTCATGATGCTGAACCACTACATCCGCGAGATGGAGGAGGAGCTGGAGGACGCGCGGGAAGCGCTGCTCAGCCAGCGGGCGGTCGAGCGGACGGCGCTGCTGCGCCACCAGGAATATCTCCGGATCGCCGCCGATCTGGAGGCGCGCGCATCCGAAGCGCTGGCCGCCGGCCGGGAAGCCGAGGCGAGAGCCGCCATTGCGGATAAGCTCGCGTTCGAGGAGAAGGCCGCCCGGTACCTGACCTGGCACGAGGAAGCCGGCGTGCGCGTCGCCGAACTGGAGGAGAAGGTCGCGCGGGCGAAGGAGGAATTGGCCCGGCTGCGCGAGAAGCGCGTCGAGCTGACCGCCCGGGCGGAGAAGGCGGCGGCCATGGGCGCCGGAACCGGCGGTCCGGGATTCGGCGGCAAGGCGTTCGCCGTCGGCATCGCCGAGATCGGCCGGGCCGCGGCGCGCGGATTCGAGCGGATCGAGGAGAAGATCCTGCAGTGGGAAGCGGAGAACGAAGCGCGCAAAGCCCGCGGAGGCTCGGGCTACTGGAACCCGCCCGGACCGCACGCCGCGGACGCCGCTCGGATCGACGAGCAGCTCGAAGCGCTCCGCCGAAAGCAGTCCGGCGCGAATGGACCGGCATAACCGGTATTCATCGGCATGGAAGGCTTCGCCCCGAACCGCGGAGCCTTCCGCGCCGTTCATGGACATGCCGCCGCATTCCCCGCCGATTCGACGACCGCCGGCGGCATTCCCTTGACACCCGGATTCGCGCAAGCGTATACTCAATAGCAAATAACCAACGTTGGATATCCAACTGCAGACAGGAGCATGCCATCTTGAATGTGACGAACCTCATCGTGCTCGGCTTTCTCCGCATGCGCCCGATGCACGGCTACGAAATCCAGCAGCTCATTCAGCAAAGCCGCATGGACGACTGGGCGAATCTGCTCTCCGGCTCCATCTACTATGCGCTGGGCAAGATGGAGCAGGACGGCCTGATCCGCGCGGAAGCGGAGGTGCGGACCGGCAACCGGCTGCGCAAGATTTACGCGATCACGGAGGAAGGCGAGGCGCGGTTCCGGGAGATGGTCCGCGAATCGCTGCTCTCAAGCCCCCACTCCATGAAATCCGATCTGGCGCTCGGCCTCGCCTGGATCGACGCGGTGCCGCGGGAAGAGGCGATCCGGCTGCTCGAGCGGAACCTGGAGCAGGTGGAGCGGACGCGGGAGCAATGGCTGGTCGGCCGGGAGATCAAGGGCAGCTACGGGCTGTCGCCGATCGTCATGGCCGCCTTCGACAACGCCATCGGCGTGCTGGAGCTGGACATCGCCTATCTGAAGCGTCTGATCGCGCTGCTTCGGGAAGAGAAGCCGGGTTGACATCCTGATCGCGGAACCGCGGCGGCTGATCGGCACGGCAGACATCCATCGCTCGGAACCGCGGCGGCTGATCAACCGGACCGCATCCTGCTCGCGGAACCGCGGTTGCGTCGACTGATTGGCCGAAGGAAAAAATAGCGCCGCCCCGCGGCCAACCGCCGTCTGCCCCGTTTCCGCCCAAATATCCAACGTTGGTTATATAACATTGGCTAAAAAGGAGTGTTTCCCATGGCAAACCGCCAAGTGCTGATCCGCGCCCAGTCGCTCGTGAAGCGGTACGGCCGACGCGCCGTCGTGGACGGCGTCAGCCTCGCCGTGAACGCGGGCGAGGTGCTGGCCGTCATCGGCCCGAACGGCGCGGGCAAATCGACGACGCTGGATCTGATCCTTCGCCTCCGCCGGCCCGACGAAGGCGCCGTCGATTACGCGGAGCCGGAGCTCCGGCGCCGCATCGGCGTCCAACTGCAGACGACGCCGGTCTTCCCCGGCTATACCGCGCTCGAGAACATGCGCCTGGCCGCCGCGTTCCACCGCCTGCGCCCCGGGGACGGCGAGCTGCTCCGCCGCCTGGCCGCCTGCGGACTGGCCGAGGCGGCGAAGACCGACGCCGCGCGCCTGTCCGGCGGCCAGCAGAAGCGGCTCGCCATCGCGATGGCGCTCGTCCACGATCCGAAGCTGCTCTTCCTCGACGAGCCGACGGCGGCGCTCGATCCGCGTGCCCGCCGGGAAGTCCGGGAGCTCATCGGCTCGCTCACGAAGGGCGGCACATCCGTCGTCTTCACATCGCACGAGATGGAGGAAGTCCACCGCCTCGCCGACCGGATCGTGTTCATCAGCGCCGGCCGCATCCTGGCGGAGGGCACGCCCGCGTCGCTGCTGGAAGCGCACAACGCCCCCGATCTGGAGCAGCTGTACCTCCGGCTGACGGCGGGTTGATTTTGTATGAAATGAAGAAACATGCGGACAAGACCATTCGCGAAGGAGGATTCGCTTCCATGACCACCGTTTTCCGCACGCTGCTGACCGGCCAGTTCCGGGACGCGCACACGCTGTTCTGGACCATCCTGCTCCCGTTCGCGCTGCTGATCGGCCTCGGGCTCTGGCTCGACAAGCCCGGCTACGCCGAACGGCTGCTGACCGGCGTCCTCGCCATGAACATCCTGTTCGGCCCCGGCATGGTCACGCCGTTTCAGGTGATGACCCTCCGCAACCGGGGCGTGTTCAAGCTGCTCCGGGCGGCGTCCCTGCCGACGTCGGCGTTCATCACGGCTTCCGCCTGCGCCCGCGCGGCCCTGTCCCTCGCGGTCAGCGCCTGCCTGGTCGCGGCGGGCAGCCTCTTCTTCGGCGTCCGGCTGACGCTGCCCGGCCTCGCGCTGATGCTGCTCGCGCTGCTCATCGGTTCGCTTCTCTTCACGGCCGTCGGCTTCATCTCGGGCAATCTCGCCCGGAACGAAAGCGACACCAGCATGATCTCGAACCTGATCTGCCTGCCGATGCTGCTTGCCAGCGAAGCGTTTTATTCGCTCGAACACGCCCCGCAATGGATCAAGGTTTTCAGCCGCCTCCATCCGTTCTCGCACTTCGTCGATCTCCTGTCCGCCGCGGCGCGGGGTAGCTGGCAGAACGGGGCCTGGACATCCCTTGCGGCGCTCGTCGCCTTCACGCTGATCTGTCTGGCGATCGCGGCCGCCACCTTCCGCTGGGACAACGAAAACGCGCGTTTCCGTATTTTGGCTAAAGATTGAAAATCGTCCCTCTGTGATGGATAATGGAGACGGATCGAACGTCTTAAGATGCGCCATCCCGAGCGATCCTAACCGAGACCGGAAACCGGCCGGACCCGCAGCATTTCCGCCGGCTGACGGTCATCTTGTTACGGGAGACTTCAGTCGAATGGTGAATCTTCGGGACGATTTCCGGCTCTACAGGCTCGCATATCAGCTTGATCGGATCGGCAAAGCGTTCATGGACCAGGACGGGCGGCTGTCGGGCGCCAACCCCGCCCTGTGCGGCATGCTCGGGCTTGAAGCGGCGGCGATCGCCGGCCGCCGCGCGACCGAGCTGTTTCCCGATCTGCCCTGGCGAAAGCCTTTGCAACCGCTGTCGGCCAGATGCCGGTACGAGCCGCCTTGCGGAGGATCGAGGTGGCTCCTCGTTCATTTGACGCCGCTGGATGACGCCGGGGCGGCCGCCGGAGGCGTATCCCCGGCCGGCATGCTGCAGGTGGAAGATCTGTCCGATTCCGTCAGACTGGAGAACGAAGTCCGTCGGCTGGCGCGGGACGCGGACGCGATCTACGGGGCCGAGAACCTGCTCCAGTCCGAGAAGCTTGCCGCCGCGGGCCAGCTGGCCGCCGGCATCGCGCACGAAATCCGCAATCCGCTGACATCCCTGAAGGGATTTCTGCAGCTGCTCAAATCGGGATCGTCCTCCGCGGCGAAACGGGAAGCCTATCTGACCATCATGCTCGAAGAGCTGGGACGGATCGAGCAGATTCTCGGCGAGCTGCTCGTCCTGTCCCGTCCCCGCGCCGTGCAGTTCGCCAAGACCCGCATCGCGCACTTGATCCGCCACGTGGTGCTGCTCCTGCAGCCGCAGGCCGTCATGCGCGGCGTCGAAATCAAGGTGCGGCCGATATCGGACACGGCCTACATCTACTGCGACGAGAACCAGATCAAGCAGGTGCTGATCAACATCGTGAAGAACGGCATCGAGGCGATGGAGCACGGCGGAACCCTGACGATCGAAGTCTACGCGGAAGGGGACACCGCCGCGATTCGGATTGCCGACCAGGGAACCGGAATTCCGCCGGACAAGCTGGACCGGCTGGGCAGCCCGTTCTTCACGACGAAGGAGAACGGCACGGGGCTGGGACTGACGGTCTGCTACCGGATCGTGCGGAACCACGGGGGGCGGATCGAGGTGGAGAGCCGGCAGGGCGAAGGAACGACGTTCACCCTCTACCTTCCCGTCGAAGGGCGGCCGCCGGACCGCAACCGGGACGATCCGGCCTGAGCGCGGCCCGTCGCCTCCCGGGCGCAACCTGCGGCCGCGGACATCGTAGAATTTGCCAGAGGTGAACCGCCAGATGGATCTCAGACAAGCGTACGAACGGCTCGGACTTCCCGAAAACGCGACCCGCGACATGGTGGAGAAGCGCTACGACATGTTTCTTCGCCAGGAGCGGCGCAGGCGCAGGGAATCGGGCGACGAGAGCGAGAGCCCCGAATTCGCGGAGATTACGCGCGCCTACCGATTCATCGTCGAGCAGGAAGAGAAGCAGGCCGTCACGGAATTGAACGAGCGGCAATACGGCAAGTACAAGCAGTTCGCCGGCCTGGCCGAGAAAATCGACCACTTCATCAGCTACTACAAATGGCACACGATCGGCGCGATCCTGCTCGTCGCACTCATCATTTACGGGATCAACAGCTACATCGAACACAAGGAAGAGCAGGCCCGGCTCGCCGCGCTGCCGCCGATGGATGTATACGGGATGATGCTCGGGCAGTTTTACGCCGAGGACGGCGGCGGAGAGACGGAAGGCATCGAAGCCGCGATGCTCGGCCATTTTCCGGATTGGAAGCGCGTGGAGCTGAAATTGCTCACGTTCTCCCTGGAACCCAAAAGCGAGCTGGACATCGCGATGCTCCAGAAGGCGACGGTCATGCTCGCGACGGAGAAGCCGGACATCTACATCCTGGACGCCGAGACGTATCCGTGGCTCGCGCAGACCGGCGTTCTGCTCGAGCTGGACGACCAGGTGTCCGGAAGGTTCGCCGGCCTGCTCCCGGAAGGCGCCGCGCCCAGGACATCGGGCGGCGAGGAAGCCGGCGAGCATGTCTACGGCATCGATCTGACGGACAGCCCGCTGATCGGGGAGCTGCCGCTCTACAAGGACCGGTTCATCGTCGGCATCCGCCGGGATTCGGAGCGGATCGGCAACGCGCTCCATCTGATCGAGACGTATCTGGCATCCATGCCATGAAACGACAAGGCTCCCCTGAGCCCGTCCGCGGGCTTCAAGGGAGCCTTCTTCGTCTCACCCGGACCGCGTCTGACGGCTCCGCTGACGCCACCTGAACGCCAGGCGGATCAGCGGCGGCGCGGCCATCAGCACGAACAGCAGCCGGAAAATCTGATACGACGTGACCCGCGCTTCATCCGCCCCGAGCACGATCGCGGTCACGGCCATCTCGCCGAGGCCGCCGGGCGCGAGCGCGAGGAACCACGTCACGATCGACTCCCCGGCGGCCATCGACCACAGCCCGGCGGCCAACGCCGTCAGGGCGATGAGCAGCACGGCGAAGAGCAGCGAGATCGGACCGAACCGGCGATTCGTGAGCAGAATGCGCGGCTGCACCCGGCAGCCGATGAAGATGCCGATGGCGAGCTGCGCGGCGGCGACGAGCGGCGCGGGAACGGCCGGCCAGGGCAAACCGGCGGCCGCCGCCGTGCCGACGACGAGCACCGGACCGAGGAACTCGCCCGCCGGCAGATGCAGCCGCCGTCCGAGCCACGCCGCCGGCGGCACGAGCGCCAGCGCCGCGTACCCGGCCCAGTCCGGCAGGCCGGCCAGGAAGCCCGAAGCTTCCGCCGCCCCGCCGCCGGCCGCCAAAGCCGCGCCGCCCGAGCCGTCCGCGGCCGCCGCATCGCCGGCTAACCACGCCGCCAGGAACGGCACCGTGTACAGCACCACGACGAGCCGCGACGTCTGCATGATCGCCACGTTGCCCGCGTCCGCGCCCGGCGTCTCGTCCGCGATCAGCACCATCTGCGTCAGCCCGCCCGGCATGCTGCCGAGCACGCCGTCTTGGATGCTGAGGCCGGTCATCCTTGCGAACAGCAGGCCGATCATCATGCAGACGGCCGTCCACAGCCCGGCGGCCAGCACCATGAGCGGCAGCTCCCGGGCGATCGTAAGCAGCGTGCCGGCCGTCATCGCGCTGCCGAGCACATAGGCGATGACCACGATCCCGGCGTCGCCGATCAGCCGCGGCCAGGCCGCGACGCCCGGCCGCGCCGCGTTGAGCGTCATGATCGCGAACGCGGCGCCCAGAATCCACGGCAGCGGCAGCCCGAGCGCCGCGAACAGCCCGCCTCCCGCCGCGCCGGCGGCGAATGTCGTCAGCATGTTTCGAAGCGTTCTTTCATCTCTGTACGCCTGTCTCTCCACTCCGCACGCCTTCCGAAACTTCAGCCCGCCATCACGACACCGGCGCCCGCTTTCCGCCAAGCAGCCGGAAGCCGAACGCCACCCGCGCCCGGCTTCCCGTCGATGCGCATCGTTTGCCGGGTTGAATTTTCACGGGGTTAACCGTTCACGGCGCCGACCCTGAGCCCGTTCAGATCCGCCGGCGCGCCGTCCGCATGCGCGATGCGCACCGTGCGCGTCTCGCCGGGCAGCAGGTCGAAATAGTTGTCGCTAAACCGCAGGTTCCCGGCCGGAAGCTCCAGCTTCACCATGCGGGCGAGACCGCCTTCCGCCGTCACGGCGACCTCGCCGGCCTTGCCTGTCGCCTTCGCCGCCACCTTCACCTTCGGCAGCGCGAGATCCTTGTGGTCGCGGAGGAAATAGCCGTTCGCCGGCGCGTCGAACCCTTCCGCCGCAAGGCGCACGTACACCTGCTCGGGCCGGCCGCCCGCCAGCGCGTCGCGTTCGGTCAGCTCGCCGATCTTCACGGCGGCGTTCGCCGGCACCTCCGCCTCCCACGCGCGCTCGCCGAGCCGCTTGCCCGAGAAATCGTACACGGAAAGCGTCACCTTGCCCTTCAGCGCGCCGAGCGTATCGTTCACGACCCAGATGTTCAGCGGATCGCCCGGCTCGTGGTCGATCGTGAGCAGCACGGGATGGAAGAACGTCCGCGCATAGTAGTACGCCGCCTTCGGCAGCAGCTCGTAGTCGATGATCGACCAGCTCGTCCCCGGCCAGCTGTCATTGTGCTGCCAGATGAGCGCGCCGCTCGTCCGGTGCTTGTTCCGGCGATAATGCTCGACGCCGTACTTCAGCCCCTCGGCCTGCGTCAGCATGGAAAAGGTCATGTATTCTTCGATGTCCTTCGGAACGCCGGTATACCCTTCCATCAGGAGGATGCCCTTCTGGTGGGCGGTGTCCTTGTTCCGGTGCGCCATCTCGGCGCTGTTCCATCGGAACCCGTCCGCGGGGATCCATTTCTGCAGCGTGTACCGGTTCGCCGAGGCGTGCATCCCGAATTCGCTGCAGAACAGGGTGGTGTCCTTCTTGTAGTTCTTGAAGCTGACGCCCCGGACGCTGTAGTCGAGGAGCGGCGGTTCCCCGGACTTGCGCGGATAGACCGAGCCGTGCCACACCTGCCAGTTGTGGCGGTCGCCGACGTCCGGGTCGTTCGCGTCGTCGCCGCCGTACGGCGAGGACGGCCAGTACGGCCGGCCCGGATCCAGCCGCTCCAGCACGTCCGGAATCAGCTCGTGGTAGATCGTCTCGCCCCAGAACGGGCTGCTCACCTCACCGCCCGATATCTTCATGTCGTAGATCCAGTCGATCTCGTTGTTGCCGCACCAGAGCGCGAGCGAGGCGTGGTTGCGCAGCCGGCGCACATTGTACTCGATCTCGGCGCGGACATTGTCCATGAAGTTCCGGTTGAAATCCGGATACTGCGTGTTCGCGAAGCAGCAATCCTGCCAGACGAGCACGCCGCGCCGGTCGCATTCGTCGTAGAACACATCCTTCTCGTAAATGCCGCCGCCCCACACCCGCAGCATGTTCTGGTTGGATTGCACCGCGAGATCGATCAGGTCGCGGTAACGGCTGTCGGGGATGGAGCCGATGAAGTGGTCCGCCGGAATCCAGTTCGTCCCCTTCGCAAATATCTTCACGCCGTTCAGCCGGAACGCGAACGCGTGATTCCCGGCTTCGTCCTTCAGCATCAGCTCGATCGTGCGGATGCCGAAATTCGCCTCGTACCGGTCGATCTCCCCGCCGTCCGCGAGCAGCTTCACTTCGAGCCGGTACAGGTACGGCTCGCCGAGATCGTGCGTCCACCACAGCTTCGCGCCCGCCACGCGAAGTTCCGCCGATCCCCGGCCGCCTTCGAGGGGGAACGTCTCCTTCGCCGCCGTGCGGCCTTCCCGGTCGGTCAGCGCCGCTTCGCACGCCAGGCTCCGGTCCCGGAATCCGCGGAACGCGGACGCTTCGGCATCGACCCGCACGACGGCCGTGCCGCCGTCAATCGAGGCCGTCCGGGCGTAGACGCCTTCCAGCTTCGCGCACCGCTTCCGCTCAAGCCGCACGCGGCCCCAGATGCCCGTCGTCACCATGCGCGGGCCCCAGTCCCAGCCGAAGTTCATCGCGGACTTGCGGATCCAGGAGCGCTCGCTCGCGAAGGATATCCATTGGAACCGCTCCTTGTCCCGTAGGTGCAGGAAGAGCGGATCGAACTTGACCGCGATCGTGTTCATGCCATTGACCAGCACGCGCGTCACGTCGAACGTGAACGCCCGCAGCATGTTGTCCGCGCTGCCGATCTCCCGGCCGTTCAGGTAGACGGTCGCGTACGTGTCCAGCCCTTCGAACGTCAGCTCGTACCGTACGCCCGGTTCCTCCGCCTTCGCGTACTTGAACTGCGTCCGGTACCACCATTCCTTCCGCTCGATCCAGTAGCATTTCTGGTCGTTGTGGCCGTAATACGGATGATCGATGACGCCGCGTTCGATGAGCGTCGTATGGACGTCGCCCGGCACGTCAGCCGTCATCCAGAACCGGTCGTCAAAATCGGGATCGGCGATTTCCTGCGGCCGGACTTGTCCGACATCGAATCCCTGAAGGCGCCACAGCGATTTCAGTTCCATCGATGGTTGCTCCCTCCGTGTAGGTCCATAAGCCGTCCGGTCTCCGGATGAGGGAAGCCCTGGAACGGTCTTCACCCATTATAGCACAGCGCCGGCGGGCGATTGAGCGGGTGGTGAAGACGCGTCTTCGGCATAACCAAAAAAGCGAAGAAGAGCGCGCTCACTCTTCTTCGCCTGTCCTGCGGCAACCGTCACCCGACACAGCACAAGATCAGCGCTTCATGCGGCCGCAGCTCGATCGTTCCCGCCGACAGCGGCTTGTCCGCAACGGCGTAATTGCCGAGCACCGGCTTCAGCGTCCGCCCGGCGTACGGCCCCGGCAGCGTGAACGCGCCGGGCGCGTCGCTATGGTTGAGCACGACGATCCAGGCCGTGTCCCCAAGCTTCCGCACATAGGCGTACACGTGCGGATCGTCCCCGCCGATATCCGCGAAATCGCCGTAGACCATCACCGGATGCGCCTTCCGCAGGGCGATCAGCTTCCGGTAATAGTGCAGCACCGAATCCGGATCGGCCTCCGCCGCCTCCACGTTGATCTCCGTGTGGTTCGGATTCGCCCGGATCCACGGCTCGCCGTCCGTGAAGCCGGCGTTCGGCCCGGCGTTCCACTGCATCGGCGTGCGCGAGTTGTCGCGGCTGAGCGGTTGCAGCTCGCGCAGCACCTCCCGCGGATCGCGGCCCCGGCGAACCTCCTCCTCGTAGCGGCTCTTCATCATGACGTCCCGGTAGTCGTCGATCGAATCGAACCGGACGCCGGTCATCCCGAGCTCTTCGCCCTGGTAGACGTAAGGGATGCCCGGCAGCGTATGCACCATCGTGGCGAGCAGCTTGGCCGACTGCACGCGGTACTCCCGGTCGTTGCCGTAGCGCGTGACCTGCCGCGTATGATCGTGGTTGTTCAGGAACTGCCCCATCACGCCCCGGCCGCGCAGCGCGTCCGCCCAGCGGCGCTGGATCCGCTTGAACCGGACCATGTCCCAGGACGGCATCTCGTCCGCCACCTCGAAATGGAACAGCGAATGCAGTTCCTTCCGCTCCTCGTCGACGAACAGGAGCCCGGTCTCCGGCGTCGCGAACGCGACCTCGCCCACCGTCATGACGTCATAGTGCCGGAGCACCTCGCGGTTCAGCTCCCGCAGGTAGTCATGCAGCCCGGGATTGTGCGTCAGATAGCGGATGTCGTAAGGGTCGGCCGCGTCCCTGAACGCCGCGGGCTTCGCGAGCAGCGCCAGCGCGTCGAGCCGCAGCCCGTCGACCCCCTTGTCCAGCCAGAACCGGAGCATCCGGTACATCTCCCGCCGCACTTCGGGATTCGCCCAGTTGAGGTCCGGCTGGCCGATCGCGAACGAATGCATGTAATATTGTCCGGTCGCCTCGTCGAACCGCCAGCAGCTCGGGTGGAAATAGGACCGCCAGTTCGTCGGCGGTCCCCCGCCCGGAGCCGGGTCGCGCCAGATGTACCAGTCGCGCTTCGGGTCGTCCTTCGACGAGCGCGAGGCGAGGAACCAGGGATGCCGGTCCGACGTGTGGTTCAGCACGATGTCCATCATGATCTTGAGGCCGCGCCGGTGCGCTTCCTTGACCAGCTCGTCGAAATCCGCCATCGTCCCCGCTTCCGGCGCGATCGCGTAGTAGTCGGAAATGTCGTAGCCGTTGTCCACGCCCGGCGACGCGTTGAACGGGTTGAGCCAGATGAAGTCTACGCCGAGCGAGCGAATGTAATCGAGCTTCGCAATGACGCCGCGCAGATCGCCGATGCCGTCGCCGTTCGAATCGCGGAAGCTTCGCCAATACACCTGATAGACGACGGATTCCTTCCACCAGGCCGGTCTGCCCAGCATGGTTTCTTCTCCCTCCGAAATTTTCTCTGTCTGAATCATCCTTTGACCGATCCTCCCATAAGCCCGCGCACGAAATAGCGCTGCAGCGTGAAGAAGACGGCGAGCGGCATCAGCATCGACACGAACGCGGCCGCGGTGAGCAGATGCCAGTCGTTGCCCCTGGATCCGGCGAGGCCGGCGATGTTCATCGACAGCACCTGCACATCAGGCAGGCTGCCGAGGAAGATGAGCGCCACCAGATAGTCGTTCCAGACCCACAGGAACTGGAAAATGCAGATGGACGCGAGCGACGGCACGGTGAGCGGCAGCACGAGCCGGCTGAACGTCGTGAAGTTGGTCGCGCCGTCCATGTAGGCCGACTCGAACAGATCGCGCGGAATCTGCCGCACGGCGTTGTACATGAAATACGTGATGAGCGGCAGGCCGAACGCCGTGTGGGCCAGCCAGATGCCGAAATAGGTGCCGTTCAGGCCGAGCACCGTGTAGTCGCGCAAGATCGGGATCAGCGCCACCTGCAACGGCACGACGAGCAGCGCGACGATAACGACGAACATGATCTTTCGGCCCGGGAACCGGAGCCACGCGAACGCGTAGGCCGCGAACGACGCGATGAACACCGGAATGATCGTCGACGGCACGGCGACCGCGACGGTGTTCCAGAAGGAGCGCCCCATGCCGCTGCCCTGCTCCGTCTTCGTGCTGCCGTCCGGCAGCGTGATCTTGTACTGCTTGCCGCCGAGCACCGTCTCGTAGTTCTGCAGCGTGAACCGGAGCGTCGAGGTCCACCGCTTCTCCTGGACGTTTACGATCCGCGCCCGCCGGTTCTCCCAGATCAACCGCTGTCCGTCCAGTTCGGCGCCGGCGCGCAGCTCCTCGTCGCTGAACGTCCGGCCGCGCACCTCGATCGGCTGGCGCAGGTCGGTCTCGCGCGGCAGCTCGATCCGCTCGACGGTCTTCCAGTCCCGGTGCGGGAAAATCGTCCACCAGCCGGTCGACAGAATGTCCGCCGCGGGACGGAGCGACGAAACGAGCAGCCCGAACGTCGGGATGAGCCAGATGAGGCAGATGACGGCCAGCACGAAATTGACGAGCCCTTTGCCCCTGCGAAGTCCGCTTTTCCGCCGCATCAGAAGCCCCCCTCCCGCCGGAACTGCCGCAGATTGATCCAGATGACCGGCATGACCGCGATGAGCAGCACGATCGCGAGCGTCGAGCCGTAGCCCGCGTTCTGGTACATGAACAATTGCCGGTAGAACTGCGTCGCCACCACTTCGGTGCCGTACTGGCCGCCCGTCATCACCATGACGACGTCGAAGATCTTCAGCGTGAAGACGATGATCGTCGTCGTCACCGACAGGATCGTGCCGGAGATGTACGGGATCATGATCTGGAAGAAGATCCGCACTTCACCCGCGCCGTCCACGCGCGCCGCCTCGAGGATATCCTCGGGCACGCTTTTGATCGCCGCGGAGAAGATGACCATCGCGAACCCCGTCTGCATCCAGACGAGGATGACGATCAGAAACAGGTTGTTCCACGGCTGCACCATCGTCAGCCACGCCTGCGGCTCGCCGCCGAACGCCTTCACGAACGCGTTCAGCAGCCCGATCTGCCGCTCCTCGGGCGTATAGTAGTAGACGAACTTCCAGATGACGCCCGCGGCGACGAACGAGATCGCCATCGGCATGAAGACGATCGTCTTCGCTATTCTCTCGAAGCTGCTCCGGTCCGCCAGAATCGCGATGAGCAGCCCGAGGCTGACGCACAACGTCGTGCCGAAGAACACCCAGAGCAGGTTGTTGCGCAGCGCCGTCGCCAGCAGCCGGTCGGTGAAGACGGCGGCATAGTTCGCGAGGCCGACGAACCGGCTGCTCGACGCGTCGAAGAAGCTGAGGTACAGCGTGCGGATCGTCGGCAGCACGAGCAGCCAGCCGAGCAGCAAGACCGCCGGACCGACGTAAATGAACGGCATCAGTCTCCGCTTCCACGCATCCGGGTACTGTTCGACGACCCAGTTGAGCGACCAGTAAATGGAGTAGACGCCCGCCGCGCCCCATACGACAGCCAGCAGCGCGCTTGCGATCGGGTGAAGCGGCGAGTCGCGGAAAAACCAGAAGATGAGCCCGTGCACGCCGACATTGACGGCGGGAACCAGGATCGAGATCAGCAGGAGCCAGAGAACCCGCCCGTTCTTTGGCGCCTTGACCGGTGCCGTCGCCGGTTCCATGCGGTCTTCCCCCCTTCATGATGAGCGGCGGAAGCCGCGCCGGCCTTTCCGGCGAAAGACCAGCGCGGCTCCGTCAGTAACGCGTTATTGGTTCCAGCCCGACTGGATCGTCTCCAGCGCCTGATCCAGCGTGGCCGTGCCGCTGACGTAGTCGGTCATGCCTTTCCAGAACGTGCCCGCGCCGACGGAGCCCGGCATCAGGTCGGAGCCGTCGAAGCGGATCGTCGAAGCCGTTTGCAGGAACTCCGCCATCTTGCGCTCGGCGTCGTTCGCGTACCAGGACGGATCGGCGCCGTTCATCGGAGCCGTCACGCCGCCCGACTGGATCCACGTCTTGAGCGATTCGGCCGTCGTGAAGAATTCCATGACGGCGCGCACTTCCGGACGGTCGTTGAACATGGCGTAGATGTCGCCCGAGATGAGCGCCGGCGTGCCGTATTGCGGATCGATCGACGGGAACGGGAACCAGTCGAAATCGTCCGGCGTCAGGCCTTCGGGGAAGAAGCTCGTGATGAAGCCGGCCTGGCGGTGCAGCCACGCCTTCGGCGGATTGTCGAACAGCACCTTGACCGCGTCGCCGAACGGCGTCTGCACGATCGACTTCCGGCCGCCGTAGACGTAGTCTTCGTTGAACCAGATTTCCGACATCTTCTCGATGGCGTTCTTCACGATCGGATC